>JACCDN010491310.1_pt1 | contig 15275 bp, 10 predicted proteins | sample 7441691 | NCBI WGS metagenome assembly JACCDN01 (sample SAMN15323439, study PRJNA562643) | freshwater metagenome | isolation source: river surface water | place: USA:Blue River Watershed | collected 2017-08-16
AGGATGGGATTCGAACCCACGATACCCTTTTGGGGTATACCCATTTAGCAAACGGGCGCTTTCGGCCACTCAGCCACCTCTCCAGGTCCCTCGTTGATTCGAAGGAAGTTCAGTAATGGGGAGGGACCGACGATGGTCAAGCCAAGGCCAAGACCCTCAGGGCAAGTAGCTAATACCCATCGATAATACCTCAGGAAACAAGCGGGATTCCATGCATACAACCGCTATCACCGAACCCCTGCAGCGACACCTTATCTGGCGATATCGTTCCGGCTGAGCACGGTGATGCCGTGGCTGGACAGGACGGAGGCCGCGAGTTCCTGGGCTTCGGTGCGCACCACGAGACCGTAACGGCCGTTGGGTCGGAAGAGGAACGGGTAGACGTAATGGATGTTGATCTCGGCCTTGAGCAGGACGCGGGTGACGTCCTTCAGCTGAGCCTCGGACTGGAGCTCGATCGCCACGACCGGGACGTCGTCGTGGGCGAAACGGTGCTCGTCGAGGATCTGCTCGGCGCGCTCAGGATAGTCGACGACGATGCGGATGATGGTCGAATCAGTCGTATCGACCAGGCACAGGGCCATGATATGCACGTCGGCGCCGGCCAGGGATTCGACGAGTTCGTTGAGTCGGCCCACCTTGTTCTCGACGAAGATGGAGAACTGGCGGACAGGTCCGAGGTCGGGTTGCTGGGAGAGTTCGGCGGCCATCGAACCTACTATGCCACAACCAAGACCTTTCTCCAGCCCCATTTGCCCCCCGGGCAAAGGGGTTTCTTGACATACATACACATATCCAGATACGAGGATACATAATGTTGACTTTCGCCGCCCTCCTCCTCGCCCAAGCGCCGACGCGGCTGCCCGAGACCGTCGTGATCGAAACCCGACAGGCTAAACCCTTGGCCGATACGTCTCCTTCCGTCAGCCGCCTCGACGTGGCCGCGGCCACCGATGCCGGACAGACGACCCTGACAAGCCTGCTCGGCAGCGCCCCCGGCGTGTTCGCGACGGAGCAATCCGGCGAGGGTTCCGTCGGAGCCCTCTTCCTGCGCGGCACCAATTCCACCCAGACGGCCGTCCTCCTCGACGGACGTCGGCTACCGCAGGGCTTCTCCAACTCCTACGAGATCGGTCGCTACCGTATCTTCGGTCTGGCCTCGGTCGAAGTGCTCCGCGGCCCCTCCTCCACCCTTTACGGCGCCAACGCGCTCGGAGGCGTCATCGACCTTCGCCAGCAGTCCCCGCTCACGGCACGTAACAGCTCGACGCTGGTCGCCGAAGGCGGCTCCTACGGACGCGGGACCCTCAACTATGCGCTGCTGACGAATAACGCGCAGTCCGCCAAGCCGGCGACCCAAGGCACCGCTCTCTCGCTGACCGCGACGCATGACGACGGCTTCCGTCCTAACGCCGATCGCGAGGCCGTCAGCGCCTTCCTGAAACATGAACAGCGTCTGGCTCCCAATCTCGTCTTCGACTTGGTTGGCTCGGCCGACCACGGCAAGGCCGGCCTGCCCGGACAGCAGCTCGGCGGTCCGCCCAATCTCACCGACTGGCAGCGTGACGGCGGCTGGCTGCTTTCGCCGGGCCTGCGCTTCCAGGACGAAACCACCGAGGCTTCGATCTTCTGGTCGCGCGCCGGCTCATCGATCGAAAGCCTGACCGCGCCTTACGCCAATCGCTACCTGCTCGACCGCGATGAAGTCACCGCGACCATCGACCGTCGCGTCCGCCCCGACCTCACCCTCGGGCTCGGCCTCAGCTACGAAAGCACTTCGTTCGACCAGTTCGACGTGGCCGCGAACAGCCTCACCTGGGCGGATACCCAGGAAAGCCTCGGCGTCTGGACCCGCGCCGAATGGCAGGTCACCGCCGACGACCGCATACGCGCCGCGGTGCGCGCCGATCGGTTCACGGATTTCGCCGGCAAGACGACCGGTGACATCACCTACAGCCGTCGCCTCAGCAAAGAGAAGCTCGCCCACGTCAAGTTCGGCACGGCCTACCGCGCGCCGGCGGCGAACGACCTCGCCTACGGCACGCACCTTGGCCTCCCGCTGCGACCGGAGAGCAATACCGGCATCGAAATCGGCCTACGACACGAGGACCTCGTCCCGGGAGCCCTCTCCTGGACCCTCGTCGCCTTCCGTAACGACCTCAGTGACCTAATCGATTACAACCCGATCAGCTATCAGACCTACAACATCGCGGAAGCGCGCACCCAAGGTCTGGAGGCCGGCGTGGAGACTCGTCCGGCGAAAGGCCTGCGTCTCTTCGGGGCCGCCACCTGGCTCGATAGTCAGATCCTCTCTTCTGATTACTTCCTCGGGACCGGTCTCGCCGGCGACAAGCTGCTGCGTCGCCCCACCCTGACCTTGTCAGTCGGAGCCGAGATCATGCCGAACGACGACTGGACCTTCGGCGTCTCCGCCGCGCACCTGCGCGGACGTGAAGACTTCGACTGGAACGCCTACGCGCGGACGGCCCTGCCCGATGCCACGTTCGTGCGTCTTTGGATCCGCCGCGTCCTGTCGGACCGCACCGAGATCTCCCTGCGCGTCGAGAACCTCTTCGGCGAAGACGCCCCGCCGGCGGCCTTCGGCTTCCCGGCGCAGCCCCGCTCGGCTTATCTCAACCTCACGCGTCGCTTCTAAGCCGCCCGCCGGCGGGCCCGGATATTCACACCGGTCCCAATCCGTTTGCATCCCGGAGTAGGATGGGCAAAGTCCGTTGCCCATCCCATGAGCCGGTTCTACTTCGCCTATGCCTCCAATCTGGACTCCACCCAGATGGAGCGGCGCTGCCCGGGCTCGAGCTACCGCGGAAAGGCTTTCCTGCCCAAGCATCGGCTGGCCTTCACCCACCCCAGCTCCACCTGGGGCGGCGGCTCGGCGGACATCCTCGAAGACCAGGACAGCCCGGGCGTCTGGGGCGCGATCTACGAGATGACGCCCGACGACTGGAAGCGCATGGATGAAGCCGAAGGTACCGCCTACAAGCGCGTCAAACTGGCCGTGCTCGAAGCCGGTCTGGAAGACTGCCCGCTCGACTGCCAGGCCTACAAGGTCGTCGACCCGACCGGCCCGCACCTGCCCTCGCGCCTTTACCACGAGAAGATCGTGCGCGGCGCCCTGGCCCGCGGCCTTCCCGCCGGCTGGATCGCCTGGCTCCGCGGTCTCTCCATCAAAGGCTGACGTGGCCCGCGAGAAGCCACGCTGCTTCTGGTGCGGAGACGATCCGCTCTACGTCGCCTATCACGACGACGAATGGGGTGTGCCGGTCCGCGACGACCGCAAGCTCTTCGAGCAGCTCATCCTCGAGGGAGCCCAAGCCGGCCTTTCTTGGATCACCGTGCTGAAGAAGCGTGAGCATTATAGGAAGGCCCTGGCCGGCTTCGACGTCCGCAAGCTCGCCCGCTTCGATGACAAGAAAGTCGATGCCCTGATGCAGAACGCGGGACTCGTCAGACATCGCGGCAAGCTGGAATCCGTCGCGCTCAACGCGCGTGCCTTCATCGCGATCCAAGAGGAGCACGGAAGTTTTTCGAAATGGCTCTGGGCGCACGTCGACGACGCCCCCGTGGTGCGACGCTCGCGCCGCCCTCAACCGACCTCTGCCGTCGCGGAGAAGATCTCCAAGGAACTGAAACGACGCGGCATGAAGTTCGTCGGCCCGACGATCATCCAGGCCTACCTGCAGGCCGTGGGCGTGTTCGACGAACACCTGCCGGGTTGCTGGAAAAGCTAAAGGTAGGGGCACGATTTATCGTGCACTCCTCCTAGGAGGGCGCGGCGAAGCCACGCCCCTACCCTCGGCCGCCCTACGGCGGTCGGAGAAAGCCCTAGGGATTAAATGCAATACCGTGCCGACGCCGGACAGTTAGTATCTAGGCATGGATTTTTCACCGCGTAGAAAGTTAACCCACCTGAGGCCCTCTTGGGTTGATGACAGTGATCCGATCTTCCTGACCATTTGTTGCCAGAACCGTAACGTTAATCAGCTGGCAGAACCCCGTAGATGGTCGTGCTTGCTAAAGTCGGCGGAAGAAATGCGCGACAACAACCTTTGGAACCCCCGGCTGATCATTGCCATGCCGGACCATGTCCACCTCATCGCCGACATTCCACGGACCACGGGAATCGGCCAATCCATCCGCCTCTTCAAGGCGAAGACGGCACATGCTGGCCAGATCAAATGGCAAAGGTCGGCCTTCGATCATCGAATCAGGAACGCTTCAGCGGCACGTGCCAAATGGCACTATGTGCTGATGAACCCTGTGCGTGCCAAACTATGCATTAAACCCGAAGAGTGGCCGTACACTAAAATCTGGCCGAGAAACAGTTCGCCGCAGGGCGAACCCAGGTAGGGGCACGATTTATCGTGCACTCCTCCTAGGAGGGCGCGGCGAAGCCACGCCCCTACCCTGTCGCGACTACCGGGTGGTGGGTGAGAGGCCGTTGACGGAGACGGCGAGCTTCTCGGTCGTAGGTTCGATGGTCCGCTTCACGAGCACCTTGCCCCCGCAGACGACGGCGAACTGGGTCGGCTGGACCGACGCCGGGACGTTGACGTGGAACTTGTTCATATGCTTCGGATCGATGCGGCGGTCCGCCAGACGGAAACGCAGGATGCCCTTCTTCGTCTCCACGACGAGCTGGCAGTCGGAGGTCTTCACCTCGGCGGAATCATCCGCATAACAATACCCGAGCGAACCATGCAGGGCCGGATACGCGTAGCTCGTCAGCTCGGCCGAAGGATCGTAGTAGCCGACCAACGTGACCACCGCGACGCCGAAGGCCTGTGGCTTACGCTCGATGGAATCTTCGCCGCCCTTGGCTTCCTGCCACAGCTTGCCATCCGAGACATAGGCTTGGGAGAAACCGCGGGAGACCGTGACCTGCGCGCCGTTCATCAGGAGCGTCGAAGCATAGCCCGCACCGTGATTGATGGAGACGAGTCGTCCCTTGTTGGCGGAGGAGGCGGCCGGCAGGGGGATCTCCTTGGTCCAATTGCCGTCGCCCATCGCGACCTCCACGCGCTCATGCTCGGCGAGCAGCTTCGTCAGGCTCGCTTCGCTGAGGCCCTTGATCGGCGCACCGATGGCGCGTCCCTTCGGCAGACGATGGCTGAACGGCTCCATGCGCTTGGACTCCTCGTTCCACTTGCTGAAACCCGTGGGCGAAAGCGGATCGAAGACCGCCTTCGACTCGAAGAACTTCTGGATGAGGGCCGCGCTGTTCGGCGTGTAGAGCGTGAAGCGGTTGAAGGACGAGAACGGCGCGCCGCCGGCCATGGCGTCGAAGCCGTAGCTTCGTCCCTCGAACGGAGGCTGCGACTGGCCTTCGAGCGTGGCGTCCTTGCCAGTGGGGAGCGGCCCGAAGTTCGGAATGAAGCGGCGCTTGTCGGCGTCCCAGCCCCAGGTCGAATTGACCTGGTCGGCCGCGCGATGGACCGAGCCCTTGAAGCCGTCGACGTAATGGCCAAGGCCGTAATTATGGCCGACCTCGTGGCTGAACTCGTTGCCGAGGGAGTTGTCGAGGGTGACCATGCCGTTGCCGCCCGAGCCGCCGTGCACCTGGACGCCGTTGGAGTAGACGCCACGGCTGTTATGCGCCGCGAGCTGCGCGACGGCGTAAGGATGGTTCTTCTCGCCGGCGCCGGCGGTGCTATGGAGCCCGTAGTTGGCGTTGTCGATGCCGTGCGAGATCAGCTCCTTGCCGATGTGCTGGCGCATCGCGCCTTCGTGCCAGCCGCCCTTGCTGGGGTCGACCTCCTTGAGCAGCACGCCCGTCGGCAGCATCACTTCCTTGAAGTGCAGCGGCGCATACTGGCTGACCACCAGCTGGCTGGCCGGCAGGGTCTGGAAATATTCACGGTGCGCCTCGCGGTCGCCCGAGAAATGGAAGGCGCCGCGCGGCGTCGTCAGGAAGCCCAGGTCGATCGTGTGCAGCAGCAGCTGCGTCGGCGCGCCGACGTCGATCGGCGAAAGCTCGCCCGTCGCCTTGCCCTGGACGAAACGCAGCGAGAAACCCGGACGGATCCACTCTCCCGGCAGGTCGACGCTCCAGGCATCGCTCGCGTAACGCAGTCCGTTGTTGTCGAGCTCACCTTCGCGGAACCAGCGGCCCGCGGAGGACTTGAAGAGCACGGTCATGCCGCGCGAGACTTGCATCTTGCCGTCGCCGTAATGGACCGTCGAGCCATAGCCCGCTCCGGCGCTGATGCGGACCAACTTGCCGTCGACGGCCTTCGCGGTGGGCAGATAGATATCCTTCACCCAGCGACCGTCGGCCGTGGCGACCTCGACGAGCGCGTTCTTGCCCAGCATGGCGCGCAGCTCGGCGCCATCCTTGTCCGCCAGCTTCGCGATGGTCGCGGCATCGTCGATCAGACCGAGGGAATTGCCCTTGGGCTTGAAATCCAAGACGCCGGAAGGAGCCGCATCGATGAAGTAAGCCGTCTTCGGCAACAAAGCCGGCGGCGACATCTTGGCCGTGCCGAGAACCTTGCCCGCGCCGTCCAGCACCGTGACCGAGATCGGTGTGGCGTCAGCTCGTAGCGGGCGCACCATCAGGAGCGTCTTGCGCAGGCTGATCAGGCGAGGCTGGCGGTCATCTTCGCGAGGCCGCGCAGGGATGATCTGACTCTGGGCAAAGAGCACCTGGGCTTCGAAATCCCCTTTGAGGTCGTTCTTCGGCGCCGTGGTATTGAACACGAGGGCGGACTCAGCTGCGCCCGCGGCGGCGAGGGATGACGGAGAATGACCGGCGATGAGCAGACCAATCAAAACAGCAAGGCGGGGGGACATGAGACGGGGTATGCATCAAAGAAAACGCAATGCCTCAATCATCGGCAAGGACGGAGACCCCCTTTAATCGGCCGATTCCGCTCAACAGCGCCTCCACCTAAACCCACCCAGCCATTTTTTATCATTCATCATCCATCGGCTGGCTTTCAGGGAACCTCCCGCCCTCATATCGCTCCAATACGGTGGACAGCGGGGGCCGGTTTAAGCAATTCTGCCAACGCTGCCCCGCCCTATCCCCCATTTCCTATCATATGAAATCCCTGAACCGCACCTCGTTGTCCGTGGCCTTGGCGCTGGCGGCCCTGACCGGCTTTGCGCAAGAAGCCGTCAAGAAGCCCGACGCCAAGCCCCTCTCCAAATGGGAAGCGATGGACTACGGCCGCTTCCTTTCGGCTTCGATCGACAACACCCAGGGCAAGAGCCCGTTCGAGCAGAAGGGCTGCGCCGCGAACAAGGCCGTGCTCGTGAACCTCGGCAACCGTGAAGCCGGTTACGCCTTCGACACCGACACCCTCCGCGGCGCCGGCGCGTGGACGGGCGGCTGGATGCAGACCAAGGGCGTCGCCTTCGACGGTAAGCACGGTCCGAACCCCGGCCCCGCCGTCGGCGCCAAGGTGTACTTCGAAACCAACCCCGGCCCCGGCTGGAGCTTCAACGGAACCTTCAACGAAACCCGCGCCCTGCCCAAAGGACCCGATGGCGTGATGTCCAAGATCCCGCTCGGTCCGCTCCCGCGCGAGCATGCCAAGTATCAGGGCCTCTACCTCCACGGCGACCGCGTCGTCTTCGCCTACACCGTCGGCGGCGCCGAAGTCCTCGAGTCCGCCGAACTGGAGAAGGTCGGCGACGTCTCCGTGCTCTCGCGCTCCTTCACCGTCGTGAAGGGCGAGCTCGACGCCTCCGTCCGCCTCCTGGACCTGCCCTACGGCGGCAAGGTCGACCTCGCCGACGGCGCCAACGCGATCGTGCGCATGGAAATCCCGCTCCCGGCCGAGCAGCCCGGCAAGAAGGCCGACCCGAAGGCCAAGGCCAAGACCACCAAGGCCGCCAAGAACGCCCCGGCCATCGTGAAGCCGGCCGACGAACTCACCACGGTCACCGTCAACGGCCTGCCCAACGGCTCGATCCTGAGCAACAAGGGCAACTTCCTCGCGCTCAAGCTGACCAAGGTCGCCGCCGGCACCTCGTTCAAGGTCTCGTTCGCCCACGGCGCGATCAACGCCGGCGACGTGCTCCGCAAGGTGACCTCCAAGGTCGCCGCCGCCGCCGACCTCCGCGCCTTCACCCAGGGCGGCCCCGCCCACTGGACGCAGGAAGTCGTCACCGAAGGCACCCTCGGCGAGACCGACCAGGCCAAGCAGATCGAGACGCTCAAGGGCCGCATCGAGAGCGAGACCGACGCCGCGCAGAAGCAGTCCCTGAAGGACCAGCTCGCCGAGCTGCAGGCCGCGCCCTACCTCGTCGACACCGTCACCATCCCCGCCGAGAACCCCTACAACTCCTGGATCCGCGTCGGCGCGATCGACTTCTTCCAGGACGGCCGCATCGCCTTCTCCACCTGGAGCGGCGATGTCTGGGTCGGCAAGTTCGCCGATGACAAGCTCAGCAAGATCACCTGGCGCCGCTACGCCACCGGCATCTTCCACGGCCTCGGCCTGAAGATCGTCAACGAGCAGATCTACGTCCTCGGCCGCGACCAGATCACGATCCTGCACGACTTCAACAAGGACGGCGAAGCCGACTTCTACCAGAACTTCAACAACGACGTCCAGGTCACCTCGAACTTCCACGAGTTCATGTTCGACCTGCAGACGGACTCGCAGGGCAACTTCTACTTCCTGAAGGGCGGCCCCGTGAATCCGGGAGGCCGCGGCTGGGGTCCCCTCAGCGACCACCATGGTTGCATCTTCAAGGTCTCGGCCGACGGCCAGAAGTTCGAAGTCTACGCCACCGGCATCCGCGCCCCGAACGGCATGGGCGTCGGCCCCAACGGCGAAGTCTCCAACGGCGACAACCAGGGCACCTGGGTCCCGGTCGACTACCTCCACTTCTCCAAGCCCGGCGAGTTCATCGAAGTCCCCGACCTCGCCCACCGCACCCCGGCCCCGACGAAGTACAGCCCGCACCTCTGCTGGATCCCGTATGACGTCGACAACTCCAACGGCGGCCAGATCTGGGTGCCGGCGAACAAGGGCAAGTGGGGTCCGTTCGAAGGCCGCATGCTCTACCTCTCCTACGGCAAGTCCTCGCTCTTCGCGGTCCTCCAGGAACGCGTCGGCGACGTCGCCCAGGGCGGCGTGGTGAAGTTCCCGCTGAAGTTCGCCACCGGCCTGATGCGCGCCCGCTTCAACCCGGCCGACGGTCAGCTCTACGTCTCCGGCCTCAAGGGCTGGCAGACCAACGGCGTGAAGGACGGCGCCATCCAGCGCGTCCGCTACACCGGCAAGTCCGTCACGATGCCGGAAGCGCTCCACGTCTCCAAGAAGGGCATCACCGTCCGTTTCACCGGCGCGCTCGACAAGAAGTCGGCCTCCGACGCCCAGAACTGGTCCCTCGAACAGTACAACTACCTCTACTCCGGCGCCTACGGCTCCGACACGTATAAGGTCAGCAAGCCCGAGGAGAAGGGTTCGGACCAGGTTCCGATCAAGTCCGTCAAGCTCGCCGACGACGGCAAGTCGGTCTTCCTCGAAGTCGAAGGTCTCGTCCCCGTGATGCAGATGCGCATCAAGATGAACGTGAAGGCCGTCGACGGATCGCGCGTGCCTGACGACATCGCGCACACGATCAACGTGGTGCCCGAGAAGGAAGGCGAAGACTACCGCTCGTTCGCCAAGTAAGCTGAGGCGAATTCCTCATCGACGAAGGCCCGGTTCACGCCGGGCCTTCTTGTTGGGGGCTTGCCTGACGGCGGGAATGCGTCCCAATAGACGTGCTCCGCCGCCATGCGTCTCCGTCGTCTCTTCTGCCTGCTCGCCGCGACCCTCGCGACCATCCTCTCCGCCCAGGATCTCCCGGGTCTGAAGGTGACGTTCACCGCCGCCGGCAAGACCGACGTCCGTACGGACCGCCTCCTCGCGCTCTACGTCCCCGCCGGTCAGGCGCCGACGCCTTTCATCCCGGCCGGTCCGTTCACCGCGAAGTGGGAAGGCGACCTGCAGTCGCCGATGCGGGGCACGTTCAAGCTGTCGGTCGAGACTTCCGGTCAGTTCAAGCTGAGCCTCAACGGCCAGCCGCTCCTCGATGGCCCCGGCATCAAGACCGTGCAGCTCAACAAAGGCGCGAACCGCCTCGTGGCGGAGATCGCGGGCGCGGCCAAAGGCGACACGTACGCGCGCCTCAGCTGGGCTTCGAAGGACTTCCCGCTCGAGCCGGTGCCGCCGACGATCCTCACGCACCCGGCTGACAAGGAGCTCGACGCCGCCGCCCAGGTCCGCGAAGGCCGCCTCCTCTTTGCGCAGATGAATTGCGCCGCCTGCCACGCCGATGCCGCCCGTCTACCCGCCAAGGGAACCGGCATGCCGGAGCATGGACAGAACGCTCCCCTGCTCTCCGAACTCGGCGTGAAGTTCAAGGCGCCCTTCCTCGCGGATTGGATCCATGACCCGCACTCCATCCGCCCGCACTCGCTGATGCCCAAGGTGCTGACCGGCACCGGCGCCGAACAGCAGGCCGCCGACCTCGCCGCGATGCTCACCCAAGGCGCGCAAGCCAAGGAAGGCGCCGTCGACCTCAAGCTCGCGCCGCAAGGCGGCGAGCTCTTCGCCAACCTCGGCTGCATCGCCTGCCACCAGCGCCCCGACGCCGAAGGCAAGGACGCCCATGAACGCGTGCCGATGGGCCATATCGCCGACAAGTGGCACCCGGCCGCGCTCGTGGAATACCTGCAGGATCCGGCCAAGCACTATCCGGCCACGCGCATGCCGCACTTCCGCCTCGAGGAAGAAGAAGCCACGCAGCTCGCGGCCTATCTGCTCGCGAACTCCCGCATGATCAAACGCCAGCCCATCGCCGGCGACGCCACCCGCGGAGCCGCGCTCATCGTCAGCGCCGGCTGCCTCAACTGCCATGCGGGCATGCCTGCGACCACTCAGCCGCCGCTCGCAAAAGTCCTCGCGGCCGGCGACAAGGGCTGCCTCTCCCCTGACGCCTCCGCCCGCGCGACGGCGCCGGACTTCGCGCTCACCGCAACGCAGCGCGCCGCGCTGAAGGCTTTCCTCGCGACCGACCTCGCCTCGCTCAAGCAGGACACCCCGGCCGAATACGCCGAGCGCCAGATCAAGAACCTCAACTGCGTCGCCTGCCACGCGCGCGACGGCGCGGTGAGCACCTGGACCAAGGTCGACGGCGAAGCCAAGAAGCTCCGCGAGGCCCTGCCGGCCAAGGAACACGTCGAAGGCGAGCCCGTGCATGACGCGCCGATCCCGCACCTCACCTGGCTCGGCGAAAAACTCCGCCACGACTGGATGAGCAAGTTCATCGCCGGTCAGATCGAATATAAGCCGCGCCCGTGGCTCATCGGCCGCATGCCCGGCTTCGCCCATCACGCCGACGGCCTCGCGCTCGGCCTCAACCATCAGCACGGCCTGCCTCAGCAGGAAGCCCCTGAAGCGGCGGCCGATGCCGAGAAGATCGCCAACGGCCAGAAGCTCGTCGGCGCCGACGGCGGCTTCAACTGCATCACCTGCCACGCGGTCGGCGAACAGGAGGCCACCGCCGTCTTCGAAGCCCCCGCCATCAACTTCGCGGAATCCGCCGAGCGCCTCCGCAAGGGCTACTACCATCGCTGGGTGCTGGCTCCGACCCGGATCGATCCGGACACCAAGATGCCCAAGTATGCCGACCCGGAAGGCATGACCCAGCTGTCCGAGCCCTACGAAGGCAAAGGCCCCGACCAGTTCGAGGCCATCCGGCAGTATATTAAGTCGGTTAAGTAGGCTGAAGCAGGGCTAGGGCCAGGGTCAGTGTTAGGGCTAGGCGATTTAATAATTTTGTAAGTTATTGATTAATAATGATTTAATCGTTTGTGACCAGCCCTAGCCCTGGCCCAAGCCCTGGCTCTTTGGATCAGCTGTTCCTGCCGATAATCGCCTAGGCGATGCCTAGGAACAAACTCGACTCAGACGGCATCTCCTTATGCTCCGTCTCTACCCCAAGTCCATCTATGTCCCAACTACATCGTCGTACGTTCATCAAGAACTCCGCCCTGGCTGCCGCCGTGGCCGGTATCAGCGCCCAGACCTACGCCCAGTCCGCTGGCGCCAACGGTGACCTCCGCGTCGCCGTCGTCGGCTTCCGCAGCCGTGGTCTCGAGCACATCAAGGAGCTCAAGAAGATCAAGGGCGTCCGCATCGTCGCCCTCTGCGACGTCGACTCCAAGGTCGTCGAGAAGGGCCTGAAGGCCAACCCCGGCGCCAAGGGTTATACCGACATGCGAAAGATGCTCGAAGACAAGGACATCGACGCCGTCTCCATCGCCTCCCCGAACCACCAGCACGCCATCCAGGGCATCTGGACGTTGCAGGCCGGCAAGCACCTTTATGTCGAGAAGCCCCTCTCGCATAACATCTTCGAAGGCCAGCAGCTCGTCGCCGCCTCGAACCACTTCTCCAAGCTCGTCGTCCAGGCCGGCACCCAGAGCCGCTCCGGCGTCGGCATCCGCGCCGCCATCAAGGACGTGCACGGCGGCAAGTACGGCAAGGTGAAGGTCGCCCGCGCGATCTGCTACAAGCGCCGCAAGTCCATCGGCCCGGCCGGCAAGAACGCCATCCCGTCCGAGATCGACTACGATCTCTGGCATGGTCCGGCCGACATCCAGGAATCCATCCGCGGCAACGAGTCGGACAAGGTCCAGCACGCCTCCAACCAAGGCCCGGTGCACTACGATTGGCACTGGTTCTGGAACTACGGCGGCGGCGACCTCTGCAACCAGGCGATCCACGAGATCGACATCGCCCGCTGGTTCCTGAACACCCACGAGGTGTCCCCGGAAGTCGTGTCCGTCGGCGGCCGCTTCGGCTACGTCGACTGCGCCGAGACCCCGAACACCTTCATCTCGATCCACAACTACGCCGACGCCCCGCTCATCACCGAAGTCTACGGCCTGACCTCCGACGGCAAGATCGACGGCCCGATGAACAAGTTCGGCAAGTTCAAGGAGAACAACCCGAACGAGAAGTCGGCCAAGTCCCCTGACATCGGCATCATCGTCGAGTGCGAGAACGCCACCATCGTCGTCCCGGACTACAACTCCGCCCAGGCCTACGACCTCTCCGGCAAGCTCATCAAGTCCTACGGCAAGGTCGTCGACCAGGTCGACCTCACCGGCGGCGCCTCCGGCCACCACTCCAACTGGGTCGCCGGCATCCGCAAGGGTTCCTCCGCCGACATCCACGCCCCGGTCCGCGAGTGCCACCTGTCGACCGCCCTCGTCCATTCCGCCAACATCTCCTTCCGCCTCGGCGCGAAGAAGAACGCCGGCGAGATCAAGGACGCGCTCAAGTCCAGCTCCGGCCTCGCCGAAGCCTTCGGACGCATGGCCGAGCACCTCGGCCGTAACGGCGTGAACCTCGACGAGACCAAGGCCGTCCTCGGCGTCCCGCTCACGCAGGACACCAAGACCGAGCTCTTCACCGGCGCCAACGCCGACGCCGCCAACCGCGACCTCGTCGCGAAGCGCGCCGGCCGCAAGGGCTTCGAGATCCCCACGACGTTCTAAGCTCCTCCGACGAAGCGGAGCGGTCGCAAGGCCGCTCCGCTTTTTCATCTCCAGACCAAATCATACCCACCATGAAAAAGACCCCGCTCCTCCTGAGCCTCTCGGCCGCCGCCTTCCTCCTCGTGGGCTGCGCCAACGACGCCCAGGCTCCCAAGGCCGCCGCCGGCGCGCCGAAGGCCAATCCGAACAAAGTCGAGATCTTCAACGGCAAGGACCTCACGGGCTTCAAGAAGCTCGGCGGTGACGCCACCTACGCCGTCAGCGCGCAGGGCACCCTCGTCGGCACCTCGACCCTCAACACGCCGAACACCTTCCTCGCCACCGACAAGGACTACGGCAACTTCGTGCTCGAATACGAATTCAAGAACGACCCGCGCCTGAACTCGGGCGTGCAGTTCCGCAGCCACTCCGAGGCCAAGGAAGTCGCCTACAAGGGCGGCGACGGCAAGCCCGCCAAGGTGCCGGCCGGCCGCGTCCACGGCTACCAGGCCGAGATCGACACCGACCCCAAGAACGTGAAGAAGCCCGACACCGAGGCCCGCATGTGGTCCGCCGGTCTCTACGAAGAAGGCCGTCGCGGCTGGATCTTCCCCGGCTTCGGCGGCGGCGACGCCCTCGCCTTCTCCAAGCAGGGCCGCGAGATCACCAAGGTCGGCGAATGGAACCGAGTGAAGATCGAGGCCAACGGCCCGCGCATCCGCACGTGGCTCAACGGCGTGCAGCGCGTCGACGTCCGTGACGACGGCTACAAGTCCGGCTTCATCGCCTTCCAGGTCCACGGCATCGGCAAGGACGCCGCCAAGGCCGGCACCACCGTCGAGTGGCGCAACATCTCGCTGACGAAGATCAACGACAACAGCCTGTCCGAGTCCGAGAAGGCCGACGGCTGGAAGCTCCTCTTCGACGGCCGCTCCAGCAAGGGCTGGCGCTCCGCCAAGGGCCCGGACTTCCCGAAGGCCGGTTGGTCCGTCGAGAAGGGCACCCTCCGCACCGCCAAGGGTGACGGCAAGGAATCCGCCAACGCCGGCGACATCATCACCATCGACCGCTTCAAGGAGTTCGAAGTGTCCGTCGACTTCCGCCTGACCAAGGGCGCGAACAGCGGCCTGAAGTACTTCGTGCAGCCCAACCTCAACCAGGGCGCCGGCTCGGCCTTCGGCCTGGAGTTCCAGATGCTCGACGACGCCGTCCACCCGGACGCCAAGCTCGGTCGCGACGGCAACCGCACGGTTTCCTCGCTCTACGACCTGAAGACGGCCTCGAAGGACAAGCGCGCGAACCGCATCGGCGAGTTCAACAACGCCTACGTGATCGCGAAAGGCACCAAGGTCGAGCACTGGCTCAACGGCCGCCTCGTGGTCTCCTACGACCGCGGCACCCAGGAGTTCCGCGACCTCGTCGCGAAGTCCAAGTACGCCGATCCTAAGTACGGCAAGAACTTCGGCGAGTGGGCCGACGGCCACATCCTCCTGCAGGAGCACGGCGACGAAGTCTGGTTCCGCAACGTGAAGCTCCGCGACCTCGCCCCGAAGCCGGCCGCGAAGCCCGCCGCCAAGGGTGGCAAGGGTGGCAAGAAGGCCCCGGCTAAGAAGGAAGAGGCCAAGAAGTAAGCCGGCCTGACAGCGCCTGCGAAGGCCGGACGACGCAAGTCGCCCGGTCTTTTCTTTGTCCGCGTGGGTGAGGCGTTGCATGACCTCGGCAGGCAGGCTTAAGTGACCACGCCCCCGAGCCATGCGCCCCACCCTGC
>JACCDN010558735.1_pt1 | contig 15273 bp, 5 predicted proteins | sample 7441691 | NCBI WGS metagenome assembly JACCDN01 (sample SAMN15323439, study PRJNA562643) | freshwater metagenome | isolation source: river surface water | place: USA:Blue River Watershed | collected 2017-08-16
CTTCTCTTTCCCTTTGCGCTGCTGCTTCTCTTTCCCTTCGTGCTGCTGCTTCTCTTTCCCTTCGTGCTGCTGCTTCTCTTTCCCTTCGTGCTGCTGCTTCTCTTTCTCGATTAGCATCATGATATGTACTATACTCTGTATTATTATATACGTATATTCTACGGGATTTCCATTCTCCTGGGGCTGGGGAATTCAAAAACTGTCCACCAGAAGTATATTCCCACTTTAAATACGAACTTATACCATTTCCATGATCTTGCTCTTCTCTTGATCTGCTTTGACCTTGTCCCATATGTTACTCTCTACTCAATTACCATATCATAAACTTATATATCAGCTTATTTTTTACCCCATATAATACCTCCTAGATCATGTTTTCCTGATCGTAACATACAGGCTCCATAGGATTTAAAACCAATTTTTTTAAACATTTCCAACCATTCAGCTCTAGGTAAAAACCCACCACAATCATACCAGCCTTTAAATATTCCAAACCCAAGATTTAATGCCCAAGGCAAATTATCTGCCGTAATATTTTCTCCCTCTGCAATAACTAGATACCCATTATTCTGTAGTGCATTGTATAGATTGGATATAGCCCTAACCTTATTTTTAGAACAATGTAACGCATTTACTCCAAAAATAAGATTTAAATTATCCCATCTACTTTCTGTATCAAAATCATATACTTCTTGAATTTTACTATATTTATACTTTTCTAAAAGCTTCTCAGAAATATCTGTACGAATATACATACCTTGTATATGATCTTTTACTAATACAGATGCATTTCCAACACCCGATCCAATTTCTAGTACTTTGCCAGATAATAGATTATTAGAAAATAAAAAATCAAACATAAATTTAGCATAGTTATTCATTGGCCACATTGTCATTAATCTATACCACAGCCCTTTTTGTTGAGAAATAAGATTTTCTCCCGTAATATTATCCAAACAAATTTTATCCCAATTGTTTTTTATAAGATCTATTAGTTCAAAAGCAGGTGAGTTAAAGCACTCACTCTTTCCTTTAGAAAGGTTACAATATTTGTCTAATAAACAAGCATTATTATAAATATAAATTCCCATGTCATTTTGGATAATGTAATCTTTTTTTAAGAGATCTTGGGCACATGATTTTGCATATAACAATAGAGTATTATATTTTGTAGGATTATCATAATAACTAATAACTTTTGCTTTCATCATCGCACGCATAGGTTTTTGAGTTGCTGTAAATATAGCATCATTAAACGAAATAGAAGAATAATGAAAATTTTTTTCTGATAAAGTACTAATAAGCTGTGTAATATTACAATCACTATTAACAGATATAGCTATATCCTCATCAAGGAAGTTATTTTTATTTGCAAAAACAACAGTATTATATGGAAAATGATAACTAATTAATCTCTCTTCTAGTTCTTTCGGATATATAATTTCTCCCCCACGATTAATTACATCTTTTTTTCTTCCCTTTAAGACTATATATCCATTTCTTTCATAAGCTAGATCACCTGTTTTTAACCAATTATCTTGTGATAAGACAAGTTCAGTCTCAGCAATATTCTTATAATATCCAAGCATATTATTTTTGCCATGTAAATAAAGTTCTTCATCTACAATCTTGTATGCTGTTCCTTTTATAGCTTTTCCTATTGGAGGTGTTTGATTAATATATTCAGCAATAAATTCATTAGATTTTAGTTTTGGCATAACAAAACTAAAATTGACTGCTTCAGTTAAGCCGTATCCTTGTATCAATTTTGAACCATATTGATGGTAAAATCTTTTAGCTAATAAAGGTTTTAAATCACTTGCAGCTGTAATTAGGTATTCTAAATCATTAGGCCAAGGTGGACACAAATCTAGTAATCTATCAATTAAAGGAGGAACAATTGATGCAGTTTTAGCTTTTACATCATTTAATTGATGTAGATATTGCTCCATATTAGGCTTACTCTGAATAAAAACTTTTGAATTTGCCAAAAAAGAACCTATAAGAGACATCATGATAGCGTTACAATGAAATAAGGGTAAACAAGTGCCATGGTAAACTTTGGCGCTAAAATCATGTATCATAGCCATATTAATAGCATTATTCATTACAGCATCTTTAGTTAGCATAACACCTTTGGGACTTCCAGTAGAACCAGATGTATAAATAATAAATGACAATTCTTCAGGAATATCAATTTGTTTATGCTCTTCCTTGATTGTATTTTCTGTAATGATAATATTTGGATTACAATGTTGAATAATATTATTTTTGGTAAAAACTGGCAATCGTGGATTAATAGGGATGCATACAAGATCATTCTTAAAACATTCTAATATTGCATGAGCCAAGTTTAACCCATTGGATAACTCTATCATAACTTTTAATTTAGGCTGTAAATATGATATGTATTCTGGAATATCATGTCTATCGTATTGCGAATCAAAAGAAATTATTTCAAACATCAGATATCTCACCTTTAGATAAATAATGAGAAAAATAAAATTTAGCAACTATCTTATTATCTCTAATAAGAGTAAAAATAGATTTCCTAATTAATATATTGATTTTAGTTTTATGAGAATATTCATTATAGGAAAGATTGCAATATAAAACATCACCTAAGTAAATCGGTTGTATAAACTCAGTTCTGATATTTTTTGCACATAATATTGTCTTAAATATTTCCATTTTAAAAAGATTCGTATTTACTAGACAAAGCAAGTATAAACCTGAAATAGAATTTGAATTCAATATTTGATTTTTTCCATCTAAATGGGCAATATTAGCATCATATTGAGCAGCAAACCTTTTAGCTTCAGTGTTCAAAATCATAGTAAAAACATTATCTATCTTTATCATTTTAAAAATCAACTATAAATTGAAACTATTATTTAGTACAATAACATATAAATTACAAAGTAAATTGAAAATAATTTTTCACCATATCAGCACGATTTACCTTGCCATTTTTCATTCTTGGAATACTTGAAGTAAATATAATTTTTCTAGGTAAATTTTGGTAACCTAAACTTTTTGCTAAAACATCAATAATATCAGTTTTCATTAATGAATTATCATTATTTACTATAAATGATATAGGAATTTCTCCAAAAGATAAATCATCAACTGCACAAGTGACAACATCATCTACCCCTTTTATATTACTTATTATTCTATCTATTTCATCCAAAGAAACTGCATGTCCACTGATCTTAACAATATTTTTTATTCTACCTGTAATTTTAAGGAATCTTTCTTTACTGGACAGTAAAGAAACAAATTTTCCTATATCTCCTGAATGAAACCAACCATTTTTAAAACAATCCCTATTTGCAGTAGAATTATATAAATAACCTGCCATAATATTATGACCTCTCATACAAATTTCTCCTTCTTCCTCATCACTCGCTATTGTTCCATCACCCTTCAAAATAACAACTTCATTACCAAGTATTGCTTGTCCTACAGAAGGTATATCACAGTTTAGCATTAGTGACTGATAATCATCTTCTACCAAGTTAACTGGTAACAAGGTTGAAAAATTTGTAGTTTCTGTTAAGCCATATCCTTGTATAATTCTTTTATGAAATTTATTCCAAATAAAGTTACTAGATCTTGATGATAATGGTGATGCCGCTGAAACAAAATATTTTAAACTAGATAAGTCTAAATTATTTTGATTTTTATTCAAGCAATCTAAATTAGTAGGTACTAAACTTGCTATATTTACTTTGTATTGTTCTATTAATTGAAGATATGTAAGAGGATTAAAACCATCACATAAAATCACAGTACTGCCAGCTATCATAGATGAAAATATAGTAAACTCTAAACCATTAGCATGGTATATAGGTAATGTACATAATAACCTTTGTTTGCTGCGTAATCCATAATGTTTAACTAAAGCATAACAATTAATAGCTATATTATAATGCATTTGTACTACTGGCTTTGAAGTCGAAGTGGTACCCGTAGTAAAAATGATTAAAGCTGGAGTATGATACTGGAAATTAAATTCCATATTAAAATCAGGTAGATTTACTAAACTTTTACTTTGTTCTAAAATATCTTGTGCACTAACAGTATAATTTATTCCGGATCTTAAATTAATTGCATCTATGATAATTACTGAACAACCGACTTTTTTAATTTGTTGTAATATACGGTTTAATGGTTCATTAGGATTGATAATTACTGCAGTGCCACCACATATCATAGTACCTAATATCATATATATAGAGATAATGTTATTTTCAGGTAAAATGGCAATTTTAGAACCTTTTTTAAGGTTATAGGTATTTTTTAAAATATATGCTATTTTTAGAAGAGTTTGATAAAAATTCTGATAAGTTATAATTTGAGTTTCTATACCATTTAACACTTCTATTATAAATGGTACTCTTGGGTGTTTGCTTGCATTAATCTTTAAATAATAAATGATGGAATTAAAATTTGTGATAGTTTCCTCAAATTTTTTACCTTTATAATAATGAACACTCTCAAAAAGATTTTGTTTTATCCCAATATCTTGCAGTAAACTGTACATTTCAATAATTTATTTATCATTATATATCGTGATTTATATTATGAGTACCACTAAACATCGGATGTGCTATTTCAGCACTACGAACAGATGAGAATATGTGTAAAGGAATAACCTTAAGATGTTGCTCATATGGTGTTTCAAAATGATGAGGGCACATTGGATCAAGAATACAAACTGTACCGGGAATTAAATCATGATTTATAACTTTATTTTCCATTCCTACAACGCTTCGGCCTTTGCCTTCTAAAACATAAACAACTCTAACAGTAGAATGTATATGATGTATTTGTTCCTTGCTAAAAGCAGGGATTTTCAGAAGTTGCAAAGTAGGATCTCCAGGTCTTGGCGGTGGTATCAGTTGACGAGTTGAGCAACCATTTACATATGGTAATAAAGTCACTCCTTGCAATGAAATTGTCATCTCGCTAGGCATGTAACCTCTTATTATAGTCGCACAATGAGTAGAATAAACTTTACATGGTCCACGTCTCAAAATAGCTTCTTTAAGATTCTCTGAAAAATAGTAAATACAATCGCCAAACTCTACTTCAATCACATCACGTTGAGAACCAATAAATGTACTAAAATAGTATGTCTGATCCCAAGAAGATTTATGAACAATTGGAACGGATGTATGATAATATTTTACGCCATATAACTCCTCAATGTTTTTTAAAACCATATTTACTCTCGTTGTTAAGTATTTTGAGCAGATATTAAATAGAATACTTGGATATAAACAATATACAAACAAAATATTTTCTCATTTGCATTTTATTATAATTAGTCAACTATCAATTGTATAGCAAAATTAACTCCAGTAATACCTTAAAAATCTATGAAGGCTTTTATTATTAATCAATGAGCTATGGCTGTCCTCATCTATTAATACAACATCAATTAGATTATCTTCTAAAAAATCTTCCAAGTTATTATGCGTAGTATTTTCTGTAATATAATCAGAAATTTTTAATATATCATGTATTTCTGTATCTTTTGTTTCTCTAAAATTTACTTTCTGTGTTACCTTAAATAATATAATTTTTAAGTTTAAAGTTTTTGGAACTTGCTTTGGTGAATATTTATAACTGATATCATTCTTGAATGTTTTTATACCTAACTTATCAACAACTTTTTTTAAATTAAAATATGAATCTAAAAGAATTAGATTGTGAACGACATCACCATTATCTATAAGTTGTCTCATAATTTCAAATGCTAACACCCCCCCAAAACTCCAGCCAAATAAGTTATATGGTCCTTTTGATTGCAAGGATTTGATATTACAAATATAATTTTCTGCTAGCATTTCAATCGTAATGTGTAAAATGCTATTTTTATTATATTTTGTTTTAAGATATTTATAATAATTACCAAGCAAAACCAAGTTTTTATTAGGCAAAATTGGTACAATTGTATTAATATAGCTTTCTTCTCCTCCGTGACCCGGAGGGAGTAAAAAAATTCTATCATTCTCTAGATTTTTAGTGTTATATAAAAGATAAGGGGTATAATCTTTGAAATCACTCATTGTATGTTCTGCATGTTCTTTATTTAAACAATAAGAAATAAGCTTCTCTAATCGATCCGTTAAAATTTCAATAAATTTATTTGTGTTTTCAGAACCTAGTTTGCTTGCTACGTTAACTTGAAGCACTTCATCTATTACCACCCCACTAATATCTAGAACATTAGATTCATCTATTAGCATATCTCGGTCCATCTCAACAATACACCAAAAGTTTTCTGATTCTTTTTTAGTATTAAACTCTCCAATATAATCAAAAGTTATATTTGGTAATTCTTTTGTACCATGCCCTAACATTACTCCATATCCTATAGCATTATTTGGTATATGTCTCAAACACTCTTTTACGTTTTTTATACTTCTACCAATATCTTGACTAATCTCTATACGTATTGGATATATCGTCGTAAATAATCCTATTGTTCTTGTTACATCAACACTAGAATCTATTCCTTTTCTAACATTGCTTTTTAAAGAAATATGATGAACCTTACTATTATTTATTGCGGTTAATCCATAACTTACTGCTGTTAATAACAAGTCTTTTATTTCTGTATTATAGGACTCATTACTTTTTTGTAATAATATCTTTGTTTTTTGTTTAGTAAATTTTAAATTTCTATAAATGACACTATCTTGCTTTACAAAGAAACTATTAACAAAATTATAATCATTTAATATATTATGCCAGTAATACATTTCATCGTTGTGTAATTGTTTATACTCTTCTACAGCACCTACCCATTGTCTATAGCTACTACCTTTTAATCCTAAATCTTGACTGGAATATATCTTAGCAAGATCTTCTAATAGGATTCTACAACTAACTGTATCTGTTATTAAATAATGCAGTGCAATATATAATCTTGCACTGCCATCTCTATAACCAAATATATATCCTATACTAAAAATAGACCCTCTAGTTATATCAAAACCACTATGCCAATCTTTGAAGATCTTGTCTAATTCGCTATTGAAACTGGTATTATCTTCTTTTAACTCTGCTCTCCTCAAGTCTAGGTATTTTAATTCTGGAGCTTTTGTAGCTATATCGTAATATTGAATATAATCATGCTTTCTTTCTCCAACTTTTTTATATCGTAACCTTAAACTATCATGATATTCCACTAACTTATTTATACTTTTTTGTAACTTTTCTATATCCAGTTCTGGTACTTTTACTACAAATGATTTAACATAGCTACCAGGATCTTGATTAATAATTTTAAAAAACCATTCTTGAATTGGCGCTAATTTTACTGCTCCACTTAAAATGCCTTGCTCATCTTTGACTACTGTATTTATTAATATTTTTTTACTTATTATCTCGTCATAAATTCTTTCGATACTTCTATAAGCAAATATATCTTTAACACTTAATTTTATTTTAAACTTTTGATTAATCTTATTGATTAATAGTATACTAGTAATACTATGCCCACCCATTCTAAAAAAATCTTCCTTAATACTCACTTTATCTTCTGGCAATCCAAGTATTTCTGACCATATTTTACACATATTAATTTGTATTTTATTTTTTGGTTTTACATAATACTCTTTATTTTTAAAATTTGGGTCTTGTAGGGCTTTTCTATCTAATTTTCCACTTATCGTAAGAGGCATCTTATCTATCTGTACCAATTTACTTGGTAGCATATATTTTGGCAAAATCGCTTGTAAACAGCTCAGAATTTCTTTTTTAATATCTTCCTCATTTAATTGAGCGTCGGATATATAATATCCTACTAAATATTTATTATGGTTTTTATATTCTTGTACAACTACTGCACATTGCTTTACTAAATAACAGTTTGATAACGCCATTTCTACTTCTGCTAATTCTATCCTATGTCCATTGATTTGCACTTGAGAATCAATTCGTCCAACATATTCCAAATTACCACCTGGTAACCAACGGGCTAAATCCCCAGTCATATATAATCTTTTATTTAATCCAGATTTTCTTTCTTCTTCACTTTGGAAAGGATTTGCTATGAATTTCTCTGCAGTTAAACCTGGTTGGTTTAAATATCCCCTTGCAATTGCTCTCCCCCCTAAGTATAGTTCTCCTACCGCGCCTAATGGTAATGGTACGAGACTATTATCTAAAACATAAGCTTTTATATTAGATAATGGATTACCAATCGGTATAGTATCATAACTTTTGATAGTTTCTTTAGTGATATTATATAAGCAACTAAAAGTAGTATTTTCGGTCGGTCCATAGCAGTTAATTATGTTTTTCGGTCTATTACGAGAATAAACCAATTGAGATATAAACTCTTTATTTAGTACTTCGCCACTTACTAATAAATAATTAAGTTTATCAAAAATAACAGAATCAATTAAAAATAAGTGTTCAAATAAAGTTTTTGTTACCGCAAGTACTGAGATATTATTTACAGTTAAGACGCGAGAGAATAATTGGTTATTAGAAAAAAAATTCATTGATTTATCTGGTATATACAATCTTGCTCCATTTAATAAACAGCACCAAATGTTAAAGTTTAATATATCAGAAGCAATATCCGACAATTGAATAAATATATCTTTGTAATCAATTGGCAAATTACCAATTGATTTAACAAGAGAAGTAATACCTATATGTTCAATCATTACCCCTTTAGGCCTACCTGTAGCACCTGAAGTATAAATGAGATTTGCTAGATTATTGCTAACTACTTTTACATCTGGATTAATTACTGATTTAAAAAACAATTTTTTATTAAACACTGCACTATCTAATGGTAATATATCTACTTTCCATGTATGGATGTGCATTAGCCAACTTTTATATACTTCTAGACTTAATATTAACTTAATTCTTGCATCGCCTAATATATACTCTACCCTATCATCAGGATAACTAGGATCTACGGGGACATATGTACCTCCTGATTTTAATATGGCAAGCATTCCTATTATCAGATATTCATTATTATCTAAACATAGCGCTATTAATGCGCCCGGGGTGATATTATAATGAACTATTAAGTAATGGGCTAACCTATTTGCTTTTTTGTTTAATTCATGGTATGTGAATTGTCTACCTTCACATATGATTGCTATTCTATCTGGGGTTTTTTCTGTTTGTTCCTCAAATAATTTTTGTACTGTTTTCCCTACCCCACTACCGTTACTTGTATTATTCCAACTATATATTATTTTTGTATACTGCTCTTTACCAAGATAGTAAATATCACTAACTTTAGTATAATTTAATTTATCCTTTTTCTTTGTTAATTGAGCAAATTGTTTAAGTATTTGTTTATATGTACCTATAAAATTTCTGATAGTTTTTTCTTGATATAAACTAACTGCATAATTGAAATTTCCTTTAAGTATAGTTCCACCATCATCTATTAATGTATTTAGATCAAACCTTGCTATATTATATATACTTTTTTTAGGATAATATGGTTCTAAGAAATCAATAGAATTAAGATTATCTCCTGATTTTTTTAAGTTTAATTCACTACTAAAATTCTGGACTCTAAATATTACTTGGAATATCGGATGTCTACTATTATCTCCTTTTAAATTTAACTGTTCTACCAATTTTTCGAAAGGTAAGTCTTGGTAGAATTGTATTAAAGTTATCTCCTTACTTACTTTTGTTATAAATTCTTTAATTAGTTCTTGTCCTCTTATCTTTATTCTTAAAGGTAGTATATTAATAAAAAACCCTATAAGATGCTCTACTTGACTATAGTGCCTATTTGTCAATGGCATCCCTATAATTATATCATCTTGATTGCTATAGGTTTTCAGCATAAGGTAATATCCACTTAATAGAACAGTATATAAACTTACCTCAAGCTCTTTTGCCAAATTTCTTAATGCTAGAGATACATCTTTATCTAACTCAAAATCAATATTCCTCCCACAATAATTAATTGAGCTTGCTCTAGTTTTATCAATAAGCAAATTTAAACTTTGATAATCTTTAAGCTTTCTCTGCCAAAAATTGAGCTGTTTAGCCAAAACCCTACCTCTTAAGTAGTATCTTTGCCATAAAGCAAAATCTCTGTATTGCATTGTTAATTTTGGTAACCTTAATTGGCTTTCTGTTTTATTTTTTTTACATAAATAGTGTCTATAATATTCTTTTAACTCTCTTAAAAAGATCTCATTTGACCATCCATCAAATGCTATATGATGGATTACTATGCTTATATAATACTCTGTATTAAGCTTATAAAGACATATTCTTATTGGGTATTCTACACTTAAGTCAAACTGATAATGGGCTTCTATTTTTAATCCATCATCTAATTTATCTTGACTACTAACTGTAATCGTATTGATTTTTAAAGATAATATATCACTATCTAAAACTAGTTGATAACTATTACCTTTTATATCTTCTTTTATTACACTTCTCAGTATTTCTTGCCGACATACTAAAGATTTTATACTCCTTATTAATATTGCTAAATCTATACTTTTTGGTATCTTATATGACCATGGCAGATTATAGACATCACGATTTTCTGTATATTTATTTAAAAACCATAATCTTTCTTGTGCAAATGATAATCTTTGTTGTTCTACTTGAGTAATAATAATTTTTTTTGTTATTTTTTCTTTGTTATCACCTTTTATATGCTCTGCTAGCATCTGTATGGTATTGTTTTTTAATAGGATCAATATTCTAAGATCTACCCTTAGTTCTTTATTTATTCTATTAATCAGCTTCATTGCTACAATACTATTGATACCTAATCTAAAAAAATTGTCTTTAATACCTATTTTATCTTCAGGTAAACCCAATACTTCTGCACATATCTTGCGTACTCGTTTTTCTAATTTATTTCTTGGAGCTACATAGATTGCTCTGTTAATAAATTCAGGATCAGGTAATGCTTTCCTATCCAACTTACCGTTAACCGTTAATGGTATTTTCTCAATTGGCACATAATAATCAGGAATCATATAGTCCGGCAATAGACCTTTTAAATATTCCTTCAAAGGCTCTTTAAAATTGATTTCATTAGAAATTTCAGATAGCCCTTTTCTCTGATTCATGTGATCAAAAAGATCTTGATAAAATTTATTTCCTTTATAATTTTTATTATAATGTTTAGAAACGTAATTAAATATAATATCATCTGCTTCAACTCGGCTAATCTTTCCTTCTATGTAATAGTCAGGGTTTAATTTATTCTCAGATAAAATTCTAGAGCACTTTAAATAAATAACATCGTTTTCTTTAACATATATTCTTTCTTCAAAAACAGGAAAATATATAGGAATCCAGCACGTCTTTTGCTCTAACGTGTCAATTAATATATCTACATCTATTTCTAAATTTAACCATAATAAGAAACCATCTATATATCCATCTTTCAATATAAATAAAGTCACTTGTTCAGTAGATTCAGGTTCAACAAAAGAATTAAAATTGAGATGTTCAAATACTGCAGAAGATGATATAATGTTTTCATTAGGAAAATTTTCTATTCCTACTCTTAAATCAAAGCAATATCCAGAGCTTGCAAATATTTTATTTACATATGATTTAGGGATTGGTTCAAAATAATTATTTACTAAAATATTAGGAAATTGAACTGCCGCAATATAGGTATTACTTATACGTGGAATCGTAATACCAGATGGCTTTAGGTGTCTTTCTCTAGCATCATTTAATATATTGACTGCTCCTTCCATAGAGCCAATAGGACCAACTATTTCTGAAACTACTAAGTCCACTTTTTCTGGTAATATAACCTTAATTGCATCACCATGAATGAGTGTTATTTTATCCTCTAATCCCAGTTTTACCAATGTTTCTCTGGCTTCATTAAAAGGCTTTTCTAAATACTCAATCGCATATACTTTTCGTGCTCCAGATTCAATACAAAACCTTGCAAGAATTGCATCTTTCCCTGTACCTATATCAAGCACAACTTTGTCTTCAACATGTCTTTTAATTGCATACTTATAATAGCTATTCCTTAAGGTATCATTAGTCAAAATATCATATATTAAATTATCATAAACAAAATATTCTGCAATCGATGGCCATAATCTTGGTTCCTTATTTTCTAGATTACTCATAGAGTTATTTACTAAATAGGCAACAAGTGTTTTATCCCCTATGATATTTTCTTTATCTACTACAACAGCTTGCTTAATACCCTTATAATTAGATAATAAAGATTCAATCTCACCTAACTCAATTCTATATCCTCTAATCTTTACCTGGGAGTCATTCCTACCTATATATTCTATATTACCATCAGGTAACCAACGTGCTAAATCTCCAGTTTTATACAACTTTGAGTTTTTCCCTAACAGACCATAAGTCTTATCTTCTTTCTCCCCTTCCGTCTGAAATGGGTTAGGAACAAATCTTTCAGCCGTTAACTCTGGTAAATTTAAGTATCCTTTAGCTAAGCCAACTCCTCCTATACATAACTCTCCTATCGCTCCAACAGGTAGAGGCATATTTTCATGCGAAAGTATATAGATCTTTGTGTTAGAAATAGGCTTACCTATTGGAACTTTGCCATGGAGCTCATTATCCCTACAATTCCAATGCGTAACACTAATTGAAGCCTCAGTAGGACCGTAAGCATGATATAATTCCGCATTTGGAAATACATCAAAAAATTTTTCTTTCAAATTATATCCAAGATGCTCACCTCCACAAACTACCTTTCTAATACTAACACAATCCTTACTTCGTGAATAATCTAAAAATACTTTTAATAACGAAGGAACAAAGTGTATTATTGTTATTCTTTCATTTTCTATGATATTTATAATGTAATCTATATCTTTGCACTTTTCTTCACCTAAAATTAAAAGTTTGGCACCTTTTAGTAAAGGAAACAACATCTCCCAAACTGATATATCAAAACCTATAGAAGCCAATTGCAAGAAAGAATCATTACCCTCTATAACATAATTATCTATTGTCCAAAGAAGATGATTCATTAGCCCTTGTACGGTGTTAGTGATCCCTTTAGGAGTTCCAGTAGTACCAGAAGTATATGTTATATACGCACCGTTATCTTGGAAAACATCTATATTTAAATTGTTTAATTCTTCATTGAAGAAATTTATCTTATTATAGTCTAACTTAATAACCTTGCTATTATACTCACTAAATATATCCCAATATTCTAAATTGGTAATAACGTACGAAACACTAGTATCATTCAAAATAAATTTGATCCGATCAACTGGAAGTTTTAAATCAAGAGGTAAATAAACACCACCTGTCTTTAATATAGCCATCAGACTAATTACTAAATCTATAGACTTATCTAAACAAACTGCAACTATTGTTTCCTGCATAACTTTTTGTTTAACTAAATAATGTGCTAATTGATTAGCTTTGCTGTTCAGTTCCCTATAAGTAAGTTTAATATCATCATATACCAATGCTATTGCATCTGGCGTCTTCTCTGCTTGCTCTTCAAACAACTGATTGGCTGGTTTATCTCTTGGATAATCCTTATCCGTATCATTCCACTCGTTTATTATTTTATGATGTTGTTCTTTAGTTAAAATCAAATAATTCTTGAATTTAAAAGAAGTAAAATCTATATCAAGATTAACCAAATCATTTAGTATTTCTATAAATAATTTTTTGTAACTTTCTACATAATTTTCAACTAGTGTCTCATCAAAATAATCTAATTTAAATTTAACTCTAAAGTTAAGTTTATTATTAAATATTGCTTGCTCAAAAACAATGTTATCAACAAGATCTATACTGCTATTATTAACTAAAATATCTATACCACCGAAATATAGTTTTTTCTCTTTTAAATTAATTTGAGCAAAAAGAGACGATAGTATAGATTTATTAGAAAATTCTAATATATCATAAATTGGTAAAATATTATTTTTTAAATCTTGTACTTTAAGTATGTATTTAATCAATCCTTGAAAGGTATCTATAGAATCAAAATTATAAGGAATAACACTTGTATTAGTTTGACTTCCAAATGTAAAACTTTTTGTTTTACTCATTGATATTGGATAAGAAATGCAGAAATTATTCTGTCCAGTATATTTATTCAAAAGCAGAGCATAAATAATTTGCCCATACCAATATGACGATATATTAAATTTTTCTTTTAATATCTCAACCTGAGATAACACTTTTTCATTAAAGTTAAATCTTATTTCAGCTATATTAGCTAATTCTTGTAGTGATACATATTCATATGTACGAAGTAAATAATTAGCTGAATTATTACCTTGAGTAAAATTATTCCATTTCAAAAAACTAAAATCTATTGATTCAGTTTTTGATAACTTTTCATTCCAAAAGGTACTAACTTTTTCTCTATTTGATTCTATTTTTCTTTTTTGTTCTTTAGATAATTTATTCAAAGATTTTACTTGTTCTTCTAAAGATAAAATACTTTTATGCTCTAAATTGTTATAATATTTCGATAATTCATCTATAAAATAATCAAATAAATTTCTGTCTATGACGATATGATGAAGAACTATTATAAATCTATAATCATATTTTTCATTTTGTATTAAAGCAAATCTATATAGAGGACCAGTTTCTAAATTAAAAGGAGCACTAATATAATCTAAGAGCCGTTTATTAGATATAATTTCTGATTCTTTATTTGCAAAAAAATCTATCTCTTCTATTTTATTATTCTTTTTCCAACAAAGTTCTCCTTTAATATTTTCAACGATATGACTATTAAATATTAAGTTACCATCTATAAATCTTAATACCGCTTGCTTTAACCTAACAACATCTAAATCACCTTTTAGGTTCTGGTCAAAAACTATATTATAATCGGTTCTATTTTTATCGATCTTCCACTGATTATAAAATACCTCGCTATATGGTGATAATAACGCTTCTGACATGTTTTTATCCTTGGATTCTTAATTTTTAGTTAATATTCATATTTTTTAGGCTTCCCAGCGGTTTGTGCAGTACATCCACCATCAATTAGAATTGAACTAGCAGATCACTTTTCTTCTAGATTAACTTACTTTTTGCTAACTACAAAACTCTTGCCTAGTTTTTAACATCGTTAGATTAACTAATATCGATAGATGCAACCTCACCAAGAATTGCTTCAGCATAATCCTGGTTAATTCTATAATCATGTACTAATTCTAACAATACATCACAAGGCTTTCTTCCTAGATCTGCTCTTACTACTACTTTATCAATTATACTATGCGGAGTAACTATGTCATA
>JACCDN010506982.1_pt1 | contig 15264 bp, 15 predicted proteins | sample 7441691 | NCBI WGS metagenome assembly JACCDN01 (sample SAMN15323439, study PRJNA562643) | freshwater metagenome | isolation source: river surface water | place: USA:Blue River Watershed | collected 2017-08-16
ATGTTCGCGTGGCTTCGTACCCTCTTCGCCCCGAAGTCGTCGGCCCCTGACCTGAGCCAGGCGCCGGATGAGCCGACGCCGTCGGAACGCGCGCCCTCCACCCGCCCGGCCAATCAGCAGGGCTGGATCGGGGTGGATCTGGACGGGACGTTGGCCGAAGCGACCGCCTGGCAGGGCATGGACCACATCGGTCCGCCCGTCCCGCTGATGATGCGCCGCGTCCGCCAGTGGCTCGACCGAGGCCTTCGCGTGAAGATCATGACGGCCCGCGCCGGCGATCCCGTGGGCGTCGCCGCCACGCAAGCCTGGCTCAAGGCCAACGGGCTCCCGGAGCTGGAAGTCACCGACAAGAAGGACTTCGGGATGATCGAACTCTGGGACGACCGGGCCATCCAAGTGGTCCAGAACCGGGGCATCTGCTTCCTCGGCACGTCGTATTTCGCCCGTCCCAAGGCCCCTATCCTGCCAGATGAGGTTGCGGAGCGGACCTTCATCCTCGTAGGTTCGGAACCGAAGACTCCTCCGCAGGGTCCGAAACACAGCGCATGAAAGCCTCCCTCAAGCTCGAGTATTCCCTCCGCGTCCTCTCGCAGCTCGCCCGACGCCACCGCGGCACAGCCGTCACGCGCATCGAGGAACTCGCCAAGCTCGAGGACATCCCGGCCAATTATCTCGTCCAGCTTCTCAACGAACTCCGCGAAGGCGGGCTCGTTGTCTCGAAGCGCGGCAAGACCGGCGGCTACCGCCTGGCGAAAGACGCCGAAGACATCACTTTGAAGCAGGTGCTCGCGGTCGTGGAGCCCGAGCTCGTAGAGACCAAGATCACCCTCAAGGGCGCTTCCGGACCTCAGGTCGCGGCGCTCTGGCGCGAAGTGTCGAAACGCTTCGATAAGTCGCTGTCCGGCTTCACCGTCGCCCAGCTCGCGCTCTCGGAATCCGGCACGGATTTCGAGATCTGAGCGCGCGGCGGCAACTTAGCCGCCCGGACAGGGTTTCATTTTTACCCATGCGCCCCGCCCTCCTCTGCCTCGGCCTACTCGCCGCCGGCCTCTTCGGCCCGCTCGTCGCCGCGGACCGGCCGCCGAACATCATCTTCGTCCTGGCCGACGACCTCGGCTGGACCGACGTCGGCTGCTTCGGCAGCAAATACTACGAGACGCCGAACCTCGACCGGCTCGCCTCCCAAGGGATGCGGCTGACCAACCACCACCACTGCCAGAACTGCGCCCCCACCCGCTCGGCGCTGCTCTCCGGCCAATACGGCGCCCGCACGGGCACCTACACCGTCGGCTCGATCGAGCGCTTCAACTGGCAGACCCGCCCGCTCCGGCCGGTCGACAACGTGACGAAGCTTTCGCTGGACCGCGACACGTTCGCCAACCAGCTCAAGGCCGCCGGCTACGCGACCGCGATGTTCGGCAAGTGGCACCTCGGCGGCACGCCCGACTATCACCCGTCGAAGCGCGGCTTCGACGAGGCCATCGAATCCGAAGGCCGGCACTTCGACTTCGAGACCAAGCCGAAGACGGAATATCCGAAAGGCCAGTACCTCGCCGACTTCCTGACCGACCAGGCCGTCGGCTTCATCCAACGCCACCAAGCCAAGCCGTTCCTGCTCTACCTGCCGCACTTCGGCGTGCACTCGCCGTTCCAGGCCAAACCGGAACTGGTCGCGAAGTTCAAGGGCAAGCCGGGCGTCGGCGGGCACAACAGCCCCACCTACGCCGCGATGATCGCGAGCGTCGACGAGAGCATCGGCCGCGTGATGGCCAAGCTTGAGGAACTGAAGCTGGCCGACAATACGGTGTTCATCTTCGCCAGCGACAACGGCGGCGTCGGCGGCTACGACCGGCCCGACGGCCTCATCCGCGAACCGGGCAAGGAAGCCAAGGGCAAGAAAGCCAAGGCCGGCGACGACGAGGACGGCGGCGGCATCACCGACAACACCCCGCTGCGCAGCGGCAAGGGCAGCCTGTACGAAGGCGGCGTCCGCGTGCCGTTCATCGTCCGCTGGCCCGGCAAGATCGCCGCAGGCTCGGCCCTCGGCACGCCCACCGCGCACGTCGACCTCTTCCCGACGCTCCTCGAACTCTCCGGCGCCCCCAAGCCACGCCAGGTCCTCGATGGCGAAAGCCTCGTACCGCTCCTGCTCGGGAAGTCTGCGGCGCTGAAGCGCGACGCGATCTTCCAGCACTTCCCCGGCTACCTCGGTTCCGGCCCCGGCCTCTGGCGCACGACGCCGGTCAGCCTTATCCAGCAAGGCGATTGGAAGCTCATGGAGTACCTCGAGGACGGCCACCTGGAACTGTACAACCTCAAGGACGACCTCGGGGAGACGAAGAACCTCGCGGCGACGAATCCGGACAAGGCCAAGGAGCTGCACGAGCGTCTCATCGCCTGGCGCAAGGAGACCCAAGCCCCGATGCCGACGCCGAACAAACCCGGTGCCGGCGAAGCGGCTCCCGCCGCCAAGAAGACGGGCAAGGGCAACGGCAAGAAGAAGGCCGGGGCCTGATTTCAGGCTTCGGACGGCGGGCTTCGGCGTCATGATGATTCCAAGCCCATGAGACGCGCCGCCCTCATCATCGCCCTGCTCGCCGCCCTCGCGGTCGGCGTCGCCTTGGTCATGAAGGACCCGGCCCCCGCCGGCCGGAAGCCGCGCACGAACGTGCTGTTCATCATGGCGGACGACTATCGGGTCGAAGCCGGCGTGCGCGGCCTGCTCGCCCACACCCCCAACCTGGTCCGCCTGAACACGCGCGCCACGCGCTTCTACGCCGCCTACTGCCAGCAGGCGGTCTGCAACCCCTCGCGTTCTTCGCTGCTCACGGGGCTGCGGCCGGACACGATCGGGCTCTGGAACAACTCCGTCCACTTCCGCCAGCTCCAGCCCGACGTGGTCACGCTGCCGCAACGCTTCAAGCTGTCGGGCTACGAGACGCGTGGCATCGGCAAGATCTTCCACAACTGGCACACGGCCGAGAAAGGCGACGCGCGGGCCTGGAGCGCGCCGGAATTCCTCCACTACGCCAACCACGGCGACGACGCCCCCATGGTCGCGGGCGCGCTCCCGCCGAACCAGGTCACCGGCGTACCGGGCCTGAGGAAATACGGCCAGGTGCCGATGACGGAATGCCGCGACGTACCCGACGAGGCCTACTACGACGGGCGCGTGGCCGCGGAGGCCGTGCGCACGCTCGAAGAGATCAAGGACAAGCCATTCTTCCTCGCGGTCGGCTTCTGGAAGCCGCACGCGCCGTTCAACGCGCCCGCGAAATACTGGTCGCTCTACCGGCGGGAGCAATTCATGGACTACGACGCCCGCCGGCCGGCGGGCGCGCCGGATCAGGCGTTCCACGAGAGTTCCGAGATCCTCGGCAAAGGGCGGGCGCCGACGCCGGAAGAGGCGGCCGAGATGCGGCACGGGTATTTCGCCAACATCGCCTACCTCGACGCACAGGTCGGCAAGCTGCTCGACGCGCTAGCCCGCTCCGGCGTCGCCGACCGTACGCTGGTCGTCTTCGTCTCCGACCACGGCTACCACCTTGGCGAGCACACGCTGTGGGGCAAGACCTCCAACTTCGAGTTCGACGCCCGAGTACCTATGATGATCTCGCTGCCGGGACAGACCCGCGGAGCGATGACCGCTTCGTTCGCCGAACTGATCGACCTGTACCCGACCCTCCTCGAAGCCTGCGGTCTCCCGCGCACCGGTCGCCTGGACGGGACGAGCCTCCTGCCGGTGCTCCGCGATCCGGCCGTCTCGGTGAAGGATGCGGCCATCACACAGCACCCGCGGCCGGCATACTTCGACCGCACCAAAGAGGGACGCCCGAAGACCATGGGCTATTCGGTACGCACCAAAGAAGGTCGCTATACCGAATGGCGCGATTGGCAGACGGGGCAGCCAGTCGCACGCGAGTTCTACGACGTCGCCGATGAGCCGGCCGAGACCATCAATCGCATCGCCGACCCGGCCGTCGCCGCCGCGGTGGCCGCCGCGGAGCAGAGACTGCTAGCCACCCATCCGCGCGTAGGTCACTGACGCCGCCAGCTTGGGTTGGGCTGACCACCCTTGGGCAGCCGCGGTTGAGCGAGGGCGCTCGACCCTACCCGAGGCAGACTAGGTCGGCACGCGGTCCCGACCCCCACGTCGACACACCCTATGCACATCATAGCCCGGGTACTTGATCAATTCAGTCCTCCACTCAGCCCTCTTCTTATTGAGTCCACTCCATACTCGATACTCCAAACTCCATACTCTATTTAAACTCCCGTGGACCTCTTCTTCACCGCCGTCGCGGCGGTCATGCTCTACCTGCACAGCCTGCGGGACTTCGCCCGCGAGGTGACGAAGCTCGGCGGCGAACGCCTCCGCCGCGGACTGCGCAAGGCCACCGACAACCGTTTCCTCGGCGCGCTCACCGGCGCCGTCGGCGCAGCGCTCGTGCAATCCTCGTCGGTGGTGAACTTCGTCACGATGGGGCTGGCCGAACAGAAGGTCATGCCGATGCGCCAGGCCTGGACGATCATGATCGGCGCCAACATCGGCACGACCGTCACCGCCTGGCTGATCGCCTATAAGTTCACCGGCATCGGCCCGATCCTCGTGACCTTGGGCGGCCTGTGGTCGTTGATCGGCCCGCGCGCCTGGCGGCCCTACGGTCGTCCCGTGTTCCACTTCGGCCTCATCTTCCTGGCGCTCGGACTCATCAGCACGACGCTGCTGCCGCTGGCGCAGACGCCCGAAGTCCTCGCATGGCGCGACACCCTCTCCACGCCCCTGCGCGCGCTGATCTTCGGCGCCGCGCTGACCATGCTCGTGCAGTCTTCCTCGGTGGTCGTCGGCCTGACCGTGCTCTCGGTCGCCGGCGGACTCCTCGACCCCGAGCTCTCCATCTGGGTGGTCGTCGGCGCCAACCTCGGCACAGGCTGGGTCGCGCTCATCACCGCCTCGACGCTCGGGCCCTTCGCCCGACGCCTCGCTCTCTTCAACGCTGGCCTCGACCTCGCAGGACTCACGCTGTTCGTGACCGTGCTCCAGTTCGCCATCCGCCCGTTGCTCGCGATGATCGACGAACCAGGCCTGCAGGTCGCATTCGTCCATTCCGCCTTCAATCTGTCCGCGGCGACGCTCGCGCTCCTCCTGCTTCCCTGGCTCTGGCGATACCTGGAGAGGTATGCGCCGAAGGATGGGGTAAGCGGTTAGCGGTTGGCGGATAGGTCGCTCGATCCAAAGGGGACGGAGGCAGATAGGTCAGCACGGAGTGCTCACCCTACCTAAATTACCTGGCTCTAACCCTAGCCCAAGCCCTAGCCCTTACTTGTCCTTCCCGACTTCCGCCCGGGCCTTGGCGAGGACGTCGGCGAGCTTCACCTCGGCACCGCCCTGACGCTTGCTCTCATCGGCGGCTTCCATGAACGCATAAAGCTCCAGCGTCTCCTCGGGGCTCACCGGCGCCTTGCCGGTGCGGAACATCTTCACGATCGCCTCGAGCAGGACTTCATAGCCGTCGAACTTCCCGATCGGGGCTTCGCCCTTCTCGCCGACCGCCTTGCCGCCGTAGGGTCCGCCCTTCGCCTTACGATCCGCTTCGCGGAAGATGCCCACGCGGCCATCACCCCAGTTGCCGGTGACCTGGATGAAACCTTCCGGGGTCTTGTCGCGCTTCACCGAGACGCAACCCGTGCCCATGACCGTGTAGAGGCTTTCGCAGCCATGCACGCCATACCAGTAGAGGTCGGGATGGTGTGGCTCGAGGCTCGCGGGGCTGGTCGCATAGGCTGACTTCACCTTGCCGACGGAACCTTGGGCCACGGCCTGCGTGCCCGCGGCGAAGCGGAGCGACGACGAGCAGAAATAGGTCACGCCGGCCTTACGCGCGGCCTCCTGGATGCGGATGACGTCGGCGAGCGAGCCCGCGATGGGCTTATCGATGAACACGGGCTTGCCGGCCTTCAGCACCGGCAGGAGCTGCCCGAGGTGCACCCGGCCGTCGTTGGATTCCAGCAGGACGAAATCCACCTGCGCGCAGAGCTGCTCGATCGAGCCCACGATCTCCACGCCCATACCCTTGAGCTTCTCGGCATACTCCGGCACGCGCGACGTGCTCTCGGGGATGTCCTTGCTGCCCTGCGCGTAGGCGTGCGTCACGCGGAAGCCCGCGAACTTCGGAGCGTCGGCCGGATTCTTCGGCCCCTTGTTGAAGACCGTCGTGAAGGCCACGACGTGCGAGGTGTCCAGGCCGATGATGCCGACCTTCTTCGGCGCCTCTTCGCCGAACAGCGACGTGACCAAGGCGAACGCGCAGGCGAACAGACGGACGAGACGGGGTGAGCTCATGCCTAAGGGGTAATTCCGGGCACCCCCGGTGACAAGCCCGCGAGCCCGCGGTTAATGCGAACCTTCGAGCAATTGCCAGACACGCCAGGCCATCAGCAGGGCGAGCGTCGTCCAGAGGACGCCGAGCACCCGATCGACCCCGCGGATCGTCGCCGGGTCCTTCAGGCGCTGACGCAGGCGGTCGCCCACCAAGGCGTAGAAACTCATCACTCCGACCTCCGAGCCCAGCGTGCAAAGCAGGAACACCCCCGTCGTCGGCCACGCGAACGCATCCGTCGGCACGCCCGCGGCCTGGATGATGATCAGGAAGAACGGGATCGTCTTCGGATTCGAAAAGTTCACCCAGGCTCCGCGGAGGAAGAGCCGGCCCGCTCCGCCCTCGAGTCCGGCGGATTCCGGCAGGCTCGAGCGCGGTCGCACGAGATGCCCGACGCCGAGATACAGGAAGTAGGCCATGCCGGCGATCGCGACGAGGGTGAGCGCATACGGCACGTGGACGGCGAGCCAGTGCGTCCCATAGAGCGCGAGGAAGAGGTGCGGCGTCTCACCCGCGGCGAGGCCCAGCGTATGCCAGAAGGCGCGGCGCTGTCCGAAGCGGAGCGAGGTCTCGATCGTCGACAGCGCCGCCGGCCCGGGCGAGAGGCTCGCGGTCAGGCAGGAGGCGATGAGCAGGCCGACGTTCATCCCCGCTCAGCGCAGGGACTTCTTCCAGCGCGCGATCTCGCGGGCGACGGCCTTGGGGCCGGGCATGCCCGTGTTCTCGCGGGCGGCGAAGCCGCGCTTCAGGCTGAAGACCTCGCGCCAGCCCTTCGTGAACTCCTTGTCGGCGGTCAGCGCGGCGGCGTCGGAAAGCTTGTCGAGGGGCTCGCCGGACTTCTCGGCGAGCGCGACGAGGCGGCCGACGGCGTGGTGCGCGTGGCGGAACGGCATGCCCTTGCGGACGAGCCAGTCGGCGAGGTCGGTGGCGAGGAGCGCGGGATCGGAAGCGGCGGCGAGGCAGCGCGCCTTGTTGAAGGTCGTGCCCGCGAGCGTGGCTTCGGCGACGGCGACGGACAGGATCAGCTGGTCGGCGGCGTCGAAGAGCGGCGGCTTGTCGTCCTGCAGGTCGCGGTTGTACGTGAGCGGCAGGCCCTTGGTGAGCGAGAGCAGGTGCGTGAGCGAAGCCTGGAAGCGCGCGGCCTTGCCCCGGAGGAGCTCCATCGAGTCCGGATTGCGCTTCTGCGGCATCAGCGACGAACCCGTCGAGAACTCGTCAGGCATGCGCGCGAAGCCGAACTCAGCGGAGGACCAGAGGACCATGTCCTCGGCGAGGCGCGAGAGATGGACGCCGCAGAGGGCGGCGGCGAAGCAGAACTCCGTGGCCGGATCGCGGTCGGCGACGGCGTCCATGGAATTGCGGGTGACCTGCGGGCGGCCCTTCGCGTCGACGAAGCCGAGCAGCTTCGCGGTGACCTCGCGACGGATCGGGAGGGTCGTGCCGGCGATGGCGCCGGAGCCGAGCGGACACCAGTTGGCGGAAGCCTTGGCGGCGGCGAGGCGCGCGCGGTCGCGGCCGAACATCTCGGCGTAAGCGAGCAGATGGTGGGCGACGGAGACCGGCTGGGCGCGCTGCAGGTGCGTGTAGCCCGGCAGGATCACGTCGGCGTTGGCCTCGGCGAGCTTCACCAGAGTCCTGAGCAGCGAGACGAGGGCTTCGTCGGCGGCGTCGCACTGGTCCTTGATCCATAGACGGACGTCGGTCGCGACCTGGTCGTTGCGCGAGCGGGCCGTGTGCAGCTTGGCGGCGGCCGGGACGCGCTTCGTGAGCGCGCTCTCGATGTTCATGTGCACGTCCTCGAGGTCGCGGCTCCAGGCGAACTTGCCGGCCGCGATCTCCTTGGCGATGGCGTCGAGCCCGCGCAGGATCGCGTCGCGCTCCTTCTTCGTCAGGATGCCCGCCTGGGCGAGCATCGTGGCGTGGGCCTTCGAGCCGCGGATATCCTGGGCCCAGAGACGATGGTCGAACGAGACGGACTCGCCGAAACGCAGCATCAGTTCGGCAGGACCGGCGCTGAACCGGCCGCCCCAGGTGGCCTGGGCTTTCTTCCGTGCGGACATGAAGAACCAATGCCCCCGGGAGGGCGGGCAGGCAAGCAAGGACGCTCAGCGGGAGGCCGGAGCGGGCGCGGGCTGAGCAGCGGGCTTGGCGGGCGTGGCCATGCCACGGGCGCCGTCGACGCGGATCACGATCTCGCCGGGCTCGGCGACGCCCATGCGTTCGCGGGCCTGGTCACGGACGAATTCAGGGTCGCGACCGAAGCGGTCGACGTAGCGGTCGGTCTGGCCGCGCGCGCGTTCGAGCGAAGCGTAAGCCTGTTCCTTCTGGCGCTCGTTGGCGCGGAGGCCTTCGAGTCGAGCGACTTCATCGCCGTAGGTCGACCAAGTGAAGGCGAGCACGGTGCAGAAGAGGATGAACGAAGCCCAGAGAAACAGCTTCTCGGTCTGAGGGTTTCGGGAAGAAGGCTCGCTATCCATGACGACCGCGCGAGTGAAAGCGGAAATCGAATACGGGGCGAGGGGAAAATCGCCCGGTCAGCGGACGACCGCGGCGGCCTTGGCCAGCGAGCCGCTGAACTCCATGAAGGCCCAGACGACGACGCCGGTGACGGACACGTAGAGCCAGACCGGGAAGACCCAGCGCGTGAGGCGCTTGTGCTCCTCGAGGCGGCCGACCTTGGCCAGCCAGACCGCCCGCAGGATGAAGGGGGTGACGGCGATGGCCAGGATCACGTGCGGGATGAGGATGAAGAGATAAAGGGACTTCAGTCCGGCCCAGGCCGAAGCCGGGTCGGGGGAGTAGGTGACGTTCGTGCGACCGAGGGCGACCCAGAGATGGACCTTGGAAGCCAGGTAGACCGCCAGGAAGAGAGCCGAGGTGATCACCGCCCACTTCATCGCCTTGCCATGCCCCTCGCGGTCGCCCGCCTTGATGCGGAAGATGCCGACGAGGAGGAAGACGGTCGCCAGGCCGTTGAGACCGGCGACGGCCCGGGAAAGGATTTCGGTGGTGGAAGCCATGCCCCAGCAGAAGGGGTTTTACGGGAAATGCCAACCTTTCGCCTTAACGGGGGCTTAAGACACTCCATGCTATAATCATCCCATGAATCCCACCCTCCTTACCCTACTGGCGGTGACCTTGCTCGCGGCTGGCCCGGCGCTCAAGGAGGCTGATAGCGCCCCGCCTGCCCAGAACAAGGTCACGATCACCGTCCGTGGGGACAAGCGGATCATCGAATCCAATGGCATCCCGGACCACAAGGTGGCCTCCTTCCCCAACCGGGGGAACCCCAACGCGATCTCCGAGCAGAAATACCGGCTCGAGGTACCCGTCCACCCGCAGCCTGCCGCCGAGCAACCCGGCCGCTTCCCCTATGCCTGGGGCGTCGCCCTGAACGGCGTGGTCTTCGACCCCGGCACCGCCGAGGTCTATAATGACGGCGACCGGAGCAACCCCTGGCGCTACGAGGCGCTCAAGAGTAATACTGAGATGGGCACCACGCCCCGAATCCCGGTCGGCCTCGGCCTCGACCAGAACCACGGCCACGTCCAACCGAACGGCGCCTACCATTACCACGGACTCCCGACCCTGCTCATCGCCCGACTGTCCGGCGGCGAAAACAAGATGACCCACGTCGGCTGGGCGGCCGACGGCTATCCGGTCTACGCGGTCCATGCTTACGCCGATCCGGCCGATCCGAAGAGCGCCCTCAAGGCGATGAAGAGCAGCTATCGCCTGAAGACCGCCGAGCGCGGCGGCGACGGACAGACCAGCCCGACGGGCAAGCCGGACGGCTCCTTCGGCCTCGATTTCGAGTATGTGGCCGGACACGGCGACCTCGATGAATTCGGCGGCCGCACCGGCGTGACCCCTGAATTCCCTAAGGGCACTTATTACTACGTGCTGACCGAGGAGTTCCCCTTCATCCCGCGTAAGCTCAAAGGCACGCCGGATCCTTCGTTCAACAAGACCCGCATGGACCCGCACGCGAACCTCGGCGGCCAAGGCGGCCCTGGAGCCAAGGGCGGCAAGAAAGGCAAGAAGGGCCCGCCTCCCGGCGGCTTCGGCGGCCCGCCTCCGACCGGCCCGCAGTAAGCTTCAACAAAAAGGCCTCCCGGACGAGAGGCTTTTTTCGCATCGGAGGAAGTTCAAGCACCCTGCTTGGGGTCGAACTTCTTCTTCGGTTCTTCGGCCGGAGCCGGCTTGGCCTTCGTGCCGCCCGGGAAGCCCGGCATCACGAAGCCCTTGCCCTCGACGAGCTTGAGGCGGCGACGGACGTCTGCCGGCAGCTTGTCGACGGCCGCCTGGTCGGTGACGTCGCCTTCGAAGATCGTCTTGCCGTCGCGATCCTTCACCACCGCGCGCTTCTTGCCGTCCTTCTCTTCAAGCGAGACGGAGCCCTCGCCGTCCGACGCCATCGAGTGCGAGGAAGTCTGGGCGCCGTTGCCGAAGCTGAAGGAGAACGAATGCGAAGAGGACGAAGCGCCCGAGCGGTTGCGTAGTTCGTCGACGGTCGGGATGCGCGAACGGGCGCCAGGCTGAGGCGCCATGCCGGCGCGCATGTCCTCGAGCTGACGTAGCAGCTCTTCCGGCAGCACCGCGCCCGGGGCGACGCGCAGTCCGGGCGGCGTGACGACCGCGCCGGAGCGGCCGGAGCGACCGCTGACGCGTTCATCGGGACGTGCTCCGAGGACGATCTCGACGACCATCGGCTCCGCGCCGCGCACGAGCGTGAGCTTCGCCTTGTCGCCGGGCTTGCGCGTGCGCACGAGCGCGCGGAACTGGTCGGCGTTGAACAGCACCTGATCGTCGAGACGCGTGAGGATGTCGCCCTCCTCGACCTTGCCGGCCGAAGGACCTTGCGGGTCGATGAAGCCGACCTCGATGCCGACGCCGGCGGGGATGGAGGCCGTGGCGCCCTCGGCGCGCGGTCCGACGTTGAGGCCGGCGTAAGCGACCTTCTCGGCGACGGAAGCCTTCTCGGCCTTGGTGTCCGGAGCGGCTTCGGCCTTGTCCTTGGCCTCCGCCGTGCCGACGAGGCCGGCGAGCAGGAGCATATGGAGCGGAATCTGGCGGAACGTATTCATGGTAGGCCTTTGTGAGATGAGCGGAGCCGGTCGGCGGATTTGTTCAGTTCGTCTCGAGCGGCAGCAACGTGAGCTGGTCGTTCGGACGGTAGTGGATGAGGCGGGCGTCGCCACGCGGGTCTTCCCAACGGGTGGTGTCCTCCCAGCGCACGCGCACCGGGCGGGCGAACGAGCCGTCGGCCATGCGCACCGGACGGAAATACTGCACGTCAGGCCGCGATTGTTCGACGTGGACGAGCTGATACGTCGGAGCCTCGGCTTCGGCGAAGCCGCCGAGGAACGCGAAGGCCGCCAGGAAGACCGCGGCCACCGCGGCGAACCCGGCGGACCAGGCGATGACCACGCCACGACGCGCGGGCTCGGCGTCGAGCCCGGCGGCGACGCGCGCCGTCACGGCGGGGCCGGGCGGGCGCGGACGCAAGGAGGCGAGGGCCTGTTCGATGTCGTGGTCGGGATCAGTCATGGGTGCGTGCGGTGATGTTTCGGCGCAGGGCCTCCATGGCATAGCGCCACCGCGAAGCCGCGGTGTTCGGGGAAATCGAAAGTTGTTCGCCGATCTCGTCGAAGGTCAGGTCGCCCCAGATCTTGAGCACGACGACCTCACGTTGCTCGTCGGGCAGCAGCTTGAGCGAATCGGCCAGCGCGGCCAGGCGAGGATCGGCCTCCGGCTCGAACCACGTGACGGTGTCCATGTCGTCGCCGACGGCCTTCTCGCGCAGCGCGCGGCGATCGGAGCGACGCAGCAGATCCAACGCGGAGCGCCGGATCGAGGTCACCACGAGGGCGTTGGGATTGCCGGGCAGGTGACGTTGATGTTTCCAAAAGCGAACAAATGCCTCCTGCAGGACATCGTCCGCATCGGCCTCGCTCCGGGTCCATTGGCGCGCGACCAACCGGAGCCGGGCGCCGTGTTCGGCGAACCAGGCCCGCCAGTCCTGACCGGCATGGGCGTCGTGCATGTTTGTTAAGAAAGCGGACCGGGGGTCGGTTTTTGTCTCTCGGAAGGAGATTTTGGCCGGATACCCTAAATCGTCAAAGCAGTTGCGAAACCTCCCCGCCCCGCCTAACTCCCCGCCAGATGCCCACTCCGCCTGTCCAGCCGCCTGCGAACGGTTTTTTCCGTTCCTTGATCCGCTGGTTCGACGCGGACTACATCCCTGAAGGAGCCGAAGCGCTGCGCCAGACCCCCAAGCAGGTGGACTGGCCCCGCTCCATCCCCTTCATCGTCCTGCACCTGGTCTGCTTCGCGGTCATCTGGGTGGGCGCCAGCCCCATCGCCGTCTGGACAGCCGTCGGCCTGTATTTCTTCCGGATGTTCGCGATCACCGGCTTCCTGCACCGGTACTTCTCGCACAAGACCTTCTCCACCTCCCGCGCCTTCCAGTTCATCATGGCCGTCTGGACCGCGCTCGCCGTCCAGCGAGGCGCCCTCTGGTGGGCCTATACGCACCGTCACCACCATAAGCATTCCGACGAGGAAGAGGACAAGCACTCCCCCGTCGTCGACGGCTTCTGGTGGTCGCACATCGGCTGGATCACGTCTAAGAAGAACTTCCCGACCGACTACTCCAAGATCTCCGATCTCGCGAAATACCCCGAGCTCGTGTTCCTCAACCGCTTCGACATCCTCATCCCGCTCCTCGCCGCGGGGGCGACCTACGGCGCCGGCGCCTGGCTGGGCGCGGCCGGCTACGACACCAACGGACCTCAGATGCTCGTCTGGGGCGTCATCTCGACCGTCGTGCTCTTCCACGGCACGGCCTGCATCAACTCGCTCGCCCACGTCTTCGGCAGCAAGCGCTTCAAGACCACCGGCGACGAATCCCGCAATTCCTTCATCCTGACGCTCATCACCCTGGGCGAAGGCTGGCATAACAACCACCACCGCTACCAGGCCACGACCAAGCAGGGCTTCTATTGGTGGGAGTTCGACCCGACGTATTACGCGCTCAAGGTGATGTCCTGGACCGGGCTGATCTGGGGGCTCAAAGGCGTGCCCGACTCCGTCTACGAGGAGGCCGAACGCACCAAGGCCGAGGCCGCTTCGCAGCGTGCGTGAACGCATCGCGATCGTCGGCTCGGGAGTGAGCGGCCTCGGCTGCCTCCGCTTCCTGCGCGCCCATCACGACGTGACGGTCTTCGACCGTGACCTCCGTCCCGGCGGCCACGCCCACACCATCGACGTCGCCGAACCCGGCACCGGACGCGCGCTGCCGATGGACACCGGCTTCATGGTCTTCAACGAGGTGACCTACCCGCATCTCTGCCGGCTGTTCAAGGAACTCGGCGTGAAGCCGAAGAAGACCTCGATGTCCTTCGCCGTGCGCCACGACCCCACCGGGCTCGAATGGTGCGGCAGTTCCCTGAACCATCTCTTCGCGCAGCGCCGCAACCTGCTCAGCCCGCGCTTCTGGAAACTGCTCTTCCAGATCAACAAGTTCAACCAGCTGGCCAAGACCGAGTGGCGCTCCGCCGAAGCCGAGACCACGTCGCTGCGCGACTGGTGCGCGCTCAAGGGACTCGGCCAGGACTTCCTCGACCTCTACCTGATCCCGATGTCGGCCGCCGTCTGGTCGACGCCCGCGGAGAAGATGCTCGGCTTCCCCGCAGCGGCGCTGATGCGCTTCTTCCATAACCACGGTTTCCTCGGCCTCGACACCCAGCACCAGTGGCTGACGCTCGAAGGCGGCTCGCGTACCTACGTCGAAGCCTTGCTCAAGGCCTGCCCCGCCGACTTCCGTTTCGGACAGGGCGTGACGGCCGTGCGCCGCGACGGCGCGCAGGTCGTCGTGACCACCGCCGCCGGCGAGGAGCGCTTCGACCGCGTGATCATGGCTTCGCACGCCGACACCACGCTGCGCCTGCTCACGGACGCCGACGCCGAGGAACGCCGCCTGCTCGGCGCCTTCGCCTACAACCAGAACCTCGCCATCGTCCACGCCGACATGTCGCCGCTGCCCCGCAGCACGAAGGCCCGGTCGTCCTGGAACTACCGCACCTGGGCCAAGGAAGGCGGCCTCGCGACTTCGACGCACTACTGGATGAATTCCCTGCAGGGGCTGACGGACAAGGGCGACTTCGTCGTGACCATCAACCATCCCGAGCAGGTCGACCCGGCGAAGGTCATCGTCACCATCCCGACCGAGCATCCTTTGTTCTCGCTCGAAGCCGTCGCCGCCCAGGCCGAGATCCCCGCGCTCAACGCCCGCGCCGGCGCGCGCGTCCATTTCGCCGGCGCCTGGCAGCGTTACGGCTTCCACGAAGACGGCTTCTGGTCGGCCCACCGCCTATGCTCGCAGCTCCTCGGCCGCGACGCCTGGGCCGCCTGATCAGAAGGCGATCTTCTGCGATTTCCGTTCGAAGCCCTCGGCTTCGAACAGCGGTTCCGGCTGCATCTTGACAAGGTCGGCCACGTAGCGATCGGGCACGCGCTCGAGGCGCGTGTTATAGAACGTCGCGATGTTCGCGTGATAGGCGCGGGCGAGCGCGATGCGGTCCTCGGTGTCGACGAGGTTGCGGCTCAGTTCGGCGAAGACCTTCTGCCCCTTGAGCTCGGGGTATTGCTCCGCGACGGCGAGGAGCGTCGGGGCGACGGCCGTCGGCCGGCCGCCGGCGGCCTGGGCGCGCAAGGACGCGACGAGCGTTTGCACCGCGGCCTCATGGGCGCGGAAGCCTTGCACGCAGGCGACCAGCGGCGGGATCAGGTCGGCGCGGCGCTTGAGCTGCACGTCGATCAGCGAGTAGGCCTGGCGCACGCGATTACGCAGGCCGGTGATGCTGTTGAAGACCATCCAGAC
>JACCDN010019514.1_pt1 | contig 15263 bp, 13 predicted proteins | sample 7441691 | NCBI WGS metagenome assembly JACCDN01 (sample SAMN15323439, study PRJNA562643) | freshwater metagenome | isolation source: river surface water | place: USA:Blue River Watershed | collected 2017-08-16
AGAAATATGGTCTCCAGCGCTAGAAAACAGTATCTACAGAGACTGTTAATAACAAGGGAATAATTCAGAAAAACGAAGGAATTTTAAGTGAGATTTTGGGTTGGGTTTGCGACAGTCTCATAATAGCACTGTCACAAATCCTATCTTTTGTTTTAAATCTTATCTTTAGCTTCAAGAGATCTTTGTTAAGGGCGACCGAGGATTATTCTAAAAATTAAAATCATCGTAATTTAGATTAATATTGCCATTGAGTTTGAAAGAGAAGTTGGAATCAATATCTTTAACAATGGTTTCATTTCCTTCAAAATGATATTCCAATCCATTTCCAGAAACATTACTGCCTAAACCTTTACTAATTTCACTAAAACCAAAGGCGCTGACGTTAATCTTGTCTTCGCCTTGAATAAAATCTAAAATTAAGTCACTAGCACTTGATGTTGAATCATCAAGATTTTCAAAAACAAAAACATCTCTTCCAACGGCACCAATAAGTGTATCAACACCAAGTCCACCAATCAAAGTATCATCGCCAATTCCGCCTCTGATTCGATCATTTCCTTCATCACCATGTAAAATATCATTATCTTGGTTTCCTTCAATATTATCGTCACCGTTACCACCGTGAATTAATTCGCTACCATAATGACCCAAAATTATATCATTACCTGCACCGCCATCAATAACATCATTGCCGTCATTACCACAAATTGTATCATCGCCATCGCCACCAAATAAAAGGTCATTTCCAACCGCACCTTCCAGAAAATCATTACCTTCGCCGCCATGAAGTTCATCATCATCAGCACCACCACTCATCCAATCATTTCCTGCATCGCCAAATAATTTATCTCTGCCATTTGAACCCCTTATATTATCCGCACCGTCGCCACCATAAACAATATCATCGCCTTGATTACCATCAAGAGTGTCGTCATCAACATCACCAAAAATTATATCATTATTTTGATTGCCGTTAATTAAATCTTTGCCCATGCCTCCATGTAATTCATCAGTTCCAATATTACCCAAAATAACATCGTCACCATCACCGCCATAAGCTTTTTCATTACCATCACTGCCTACAATCTTATCATTGCCTGCATCACCATATAATTCATCATCACCTAAAGCGCCATAAATAACATCGTCACCTTCGTCGCCATGAGTAATATCATTTCCGCCACCACCTGTTAAATCGTCATTTCCAGCACCGCCATTTATTTTATCATCACCACTTCCACCGTTTACCACATCATTTCCATCGCCAGCGTAAATCTCGTCATTACCAGCATTGCCGTTAATGAGGTCATTATCGCTATAAGATAAAATATTAGCTAAATAATTATTCCTGATATTATTTGAATTATTTTTATCACTCCCCCCTGTTATTATATCATTACCATCGCCGCCACTAATTTCATCATCCCCTTCGCCGCCACTAATTATATCATTTCCAGAACCGCCATCTAGTTTATCATTGCCACCTTCACCTTCCATTATATCAGCACCATCATCGCCATAAATATTATCATTTCCATCACCAGCATAAATCGCATCATCTCCACCACCTGAGCTAATAACATCGTTTCCAATTCCTGTCTCAATTACATCATCACCTCCAGTTCCGCTTACATTCTGGTTTATTGATTCAACTGCAATATTAAAACTTTGTAAAACAGAAGCACCAAATGGATCGGTTGCGGTTAGTGAAATTGCTAAAACACCAATATCAGAATTTGTTGGCGTTCCGCTAAATTTAGATCCATCAAAAGATAGCCACGAAGGAAGTGAAGAACCATCAGTAAGAGTTGCGCTGTAAGTTAATGTGTCGCCGTCAATGTCAGAAAATAAATTGCTTGGAATTTGGTAAGATAAAGTTTCAGTTGTTTTGATTATTTGAGAAATAATTTGGCTCTGAATTGTTGGCGCATCATTCACCGAATTAATATTTACAACCAATTCCTTAGTTACATTTCCGCCTTTGTTATCAGAAATTGTGTAAGTAATAACATCAGAACCATTGTAATTGGCGTTTGGATTATATTTTATTTTTTGCTTACCATCAATATCAGTAAAAATTGTTGCCGCGCCATTTACACCTTGAGTTACCGACAAAATTGTTAAAACATCGCCATCAATATCAGAAGCTTGAGATAATACATCTATTACTTTTGAAGCATCTTCATCAGTGGTTGCAACAATTAAATTTGCAATTGGCGCATCATTTATCGCATTAACAACAACGCTCACTGACAACTCGGCAGTTCCACCTTTATCATCGCTAATTAGAACAACAAAACTGTCATTCCCATTCTGATTTTGATATGGTGTGTATGTATAAGTTTTATTAACTTGGTTGAAAGTGACGGTTCCTTTGGAAGGTAAATAATTTTCTTTCAAACTATAAGTTAAAATATCTCCATCATTGTCAACTGCAGCAATAGTTTCTGAAAATGAATTATCTTCATTCACCAACTTACTAGAACTTGCTGTTGAAGATGCAGTATAAGCTGTCTTAACAACGCTTCCATCAGAATTATAGCGCTGAGAATAAATGCCATAACTTGAACCATAAGATTGCCATGTGACAATGAATCCTCCATCCTCTAAAGCAGCGATTGATGGTCTTTCTTGTACATCAATTGTTGTGGTATTTATCCTAAATTTGCTGCCAATTTTTAATCCAGCGTCAGAGTAACGCTGAGCATATACACCAGAAGAAGAGGAATCTGATTCCTGCCAGGAAACTATAAAACCACCATCTTTCAAAGCAGTGATTGCTGGACTTGATTGTTCTATATAATAATAACCACTATTATCAATTTGAAATTGATTAAGAATAGTCTGACCATCTGCAGAATATATTTTTGCATATACCATAAAACCTGAATCATTATAGCTTTGCCATGTGGCAATAAAATTACCATTTTCTAATACGGTAGCAGCAATATATTGACCACCTTCATTTATTGACGTGGCATTAGTGATGGCTTGACCATCATGTGAAAATATTTGAAAGAAGTTTTTAGAAGAACTATCTGGACTACTATCACATAACACCGCAAAATTGCCATTTTTTAACCCAATAATTGAAGGATTATATTCACCTAACACTGTTAACTCATCATTAATTCCTTTATAAGATGAAGGCTGTCCATCGCTTGAATAAGATCTAAAATAGATTTGATTTGAAATTTTCCATGATACAACAAATCCACCATCTGACAAAGCGGCAACAGAAGAAAATGGAAAATCGCCGTTACTACTATCATAATTAACTTTAAACTCGCTTCCAACTTTTAAGCCATCAATTCCATAGCGTTGACCATAAGTTGTATATCCAACAGAAGAACCTCCATAGGATTCCCAAACAACAACAAAACCACCATCTTGTAATGCTGCAATTGCAGGAAGTTTTTGGTGATTTACTGTTGTAGTATTTACCAAAAACTCACTACCAACAGTTCCACCAATACTATTATAGCGTTGAGCATATACGCCATAACCTGAACCATCTTGATCGCTAGATTGCCAAGCAACAATATAACCGCCATCTTTTAATCCAATAACTGCAGACATATCCTGATGATTACCGCTACTAACTAAATTTTCAACATAAGTAGTGGCTAGCGAACTCTCTAGAAAAACTGGAGAATTGTTACCGCTAACCGCAACAGACATATTTTTAGTGACATATCCACCATTAGAATCTCTTACAGTATAAGAAAAAACATCATTACCAGAATATCCAGAATTTGGAATATATTTGATTTTTTGTTTGCCATCTTCAGCAATAAATATGCTGACAACTCCATGCAAAGAATTACTTGTTGCAATGATTTTAAGATTATCACCATCGGCATCAAAAGCAGAAGATAAAACATCAACTACAACTGAACCATTTTTTTCAACTGTTGTTGAACTCAAATTCAAAACTGGCAAATCATTTTTAGAACTAATGTCAACATTCACCTTAAGTTCATTTGTTCCACCATTGCCATCTTCTACCAAAATAATGAAACTATCTTTGCCATTCTCATTAGAGTTAGGAGTATAAATATAACTCCCATCTGTTTGATTAAAAGTAACCACGCCTTTTTGCGGTAAATAATTTTCCTTCAAACTGTAGGTTAAAACATCGCCATCAACATCAGAAGCGCCAATTGCAATTGCCAAAGAAGCAATATCTTCATCAATATCTAATGTTGAAATATTTGAACCTGCTTTGGTTCCATCTGCAAAATAGCGTTGCGAATATATTCCATAACCTGAACCATCTTGATCGCTAGATTGCCAAGAAATAACAAAACCCCCATCTTCAAGAGCAGCAACTGAAGAAAGATCTTGTCTGGAAGTATTATAGCTGTTGACCTTAAATTCAGAGCCAAGTTTTTGGCCATCACTTCCATAACGTTGTGCATAAATATTGTGACTAAAACTTCCTGCTTCTTTGGAATATGAAGTCCATGATATTATAAAACCGCCATCTTTCAAGGCAGCTACTGAAGTATTATATTGTTCTGCTAAGGTTGTTGTATTAACCGTAAAGATGCTTCCTACAGCCTGACCAGAGTTTGAATAACGCTGAGCAAAGGCATCGTAAATATTACCACTCACATATTTATACCAAGTAACTACAAAGCCACCATCTTTCAGACCAGTAATCTTAGGGTTATAGAGATTACTATCTCCTTCGATAACTTTTACCTCATCATTACTTCCATTAGGATAATAGCGTTTAAAATAAATGTTGTTATCTTGCTCAACTTCCCAAGCAATAATAAAACCACCATCTTCCAACGCTGTTATTTTAGGATATACCTGATCCCCACTGGTAACATTATTCACTCTGAATTCAGAACCAACCTTAGAACCATCTTGATTATAACGCTGTGCATAAATTCCATATCCCGAACCATCTTGATTAATTGATTGCCAAGAAATAACAAAACCGCCATCTTTTAACGCCGTAACATCAGGATAGCTTTGAGTTAAATATGAATAGCTATTAACTACAAATTCACCACCTATAGCTTTTCCATAAGTTGAATAACGCTGTGCATGTATTGACCAAGCAGAACCATCTTGAAGGTAAGAGCTATCTTTACTTAAGGATTGCCAAGTAACAATAAAACCTCCGTCTTCAAGAGCCGCTAAAGAAACATCTGACTGAGTATCAGATGCTTGATAATTAACCCTAAATTCAGAACCAATAGCTAAACCATTGCTTGAGTAGAGTTGTGCGTAAATTCCATCATTGCTACCATCATTTGACTGCCACGCAACAACCCATCCACCATCTTTTAATCCTATAGAATAAGCATTAACTTGATCTCCGTTTGTAGTAGTATTAACTATAGATTCGTTATAGGTGATTGTTTTTTCAGGGATGAATGCAGGGGAATCGTTTAATTTGGCAGATTCGTTATTAGTCATAATAGTTTAGGTTTTATTATTCTGTTAAAATCCTTAACAGTACTGTCGTAAATCAGGTTTTTCTAAGAAATTCTTACAATTCAAGATTTTTTTGAAAGGTAAACATACGCAGATACAGGTGCGTTTCAAAAAATTCTGAATTGCAAAAAGTTCAACGAAAAAGTTGGTTTGCGACAGCGCCCTAAAGCTTCGTCTAGAGCGATTGTTTCAAATATTGCAACAAAAGCAACCAAGGTAGCAATCTTCTTGTCATAAGACATTCGAGCTATTTTATGCATAGAAATTATGCCGGCATGTCGTGCAAGATTTTTCAGGTGAATAACTGGAATAAGAGACAGATCTAGTCCGCATGCCGAACGCTTTTAACTCCAAATATCGATTCATAGCATCGTTAAAAGCCGTACTACTTACTGCCACCGGTCCTTTTCGATAATTATCAAAATTGGATATTCTTTTGCCTTCGGAAATTTCAAATAAAGTTTCTAATTTAATTTTTTGCTCATCGGTTGGCAAAGAAGATAGACGCCTCCATAGCCTGTCCGAGATTCTTTCTCTAATTTCAGATATTAGCCGAGCCAAGGTTGATATGCCTGGCAAAAGAACTTTGTTTTGAATTAACCAAGATACGGCGAAGTCAAACATCAAGCTTGGCCTTTCCTCGCCAAGCCAAGCTCTGCAATACAACAGCCTACTAAGGCGGAAAGACCAGCCAATTTCATTGAACTCGCAATATCCATAGTGCTCACGAATTAGGGCTACATGTTCGCGTCTAGTAGTATCCCTCTGAGCATAGCCTGATAATATGGAAATATTTTTAATTTTTATCTGATGAGCCACGAACATTTGAACATTGGTGGGAATCGATGACAAATCTGAAAGAGACGCCCCTAAAAATCTGATAGAGGTTAATTGCAAGGCAACCCCAAGCCTATTTTGATCGCCGCGACGATTTGATATGAACTCCAAATCTGTTTTATCCAGATGAAAATATTTTGATAATTTCATGTCATCTAGCTCAACAGAATATTTGCCGTATTTCTCTTTATATTCTGAGGTTAGGAAATTGACCGCCATTATTTGCTGAGAAATCTGTCTATTAATTTATAAAATAATGGACATGTTAAAATGCTGTTAATACATTGTCTATTAAATCGATTTTTCTTATTTAAGATAAGATCATTCTACTAATCGATTAAAAAGACAGTTTTAGAACATTTATCCACTTTTTAGATTTTATGCGACTTTTTGGTTATGCTAGAGTTTCGACTTCTCAGCAATCTTTAGATATTCAAATAAAAGCGCTAAAAAATGCTAAAGTAGAAACTAGTAGGATTTTTACAGATAAGATTTCTGGGAGTAATTTAGATAGAGAGGGCTTAAAGACTTTATTTGTGAAAGTTGAGGCAGGCGATGTAATTCTGGTTACGAAATTGGATAGGTTGGGAAGAGATACCGCTGACATGATTCAGCTCATAAAAGAATTTGATAACATGAAGGTTGCAGTTCGTTTTCTAGACGACGGAATTAGCACCGAAGGCACTATGGGTAAAATGGTAGTAACTATTTTATCAGCAGTTGCTCAGGCAGAAAGGCAAAGAATTCTTGAGCGAACCAATGAAGGAAGAGTGGAGGCTAAAGCTAAGGGAATTAAGTTTGGCAGAAAAAGAACGATAGATAGAAAAAGGCTGCTAGATCTGCATAAAGAAGGAATTGGCGCCACGAAAATTGCTCAACAAATGGGTATTGCTAGATCTACGGTTTATAAGTTATTGGCGGTATAATTTTGAAATAATTTAAGTTTTTCCTTATGAAAATTACTGCAGAGAATATCGAGAAAGTGATAAACGATTATTCTATCGCCTTGAGCTGTGATGCGACAGAGCTACAGAATGAGCTGACCACTCTGGTATCTACGAGAACTGGTACAAGCATTACTTCTGGTGATAGGCAAGAAGCAAGCCTTGATGATTTATACACGTTTGGAGTAAGTAAGGGATTAAATCGTCACGATATTGGGGAGATATTTGAAAAATACGGTATTGAGCCAGAAGCCCTGCATTCAAGTACTCAGGTATCTTCAAGTTTTATAAGAGAAGGAAATACCATAAAATACAAAACGGTTGGAAGAGCTCCAACCGTTATCGAAGGCAGCGGACAAGGAGATCATTCAATTGCCGAAGCATTAATTGAACATGGCATTGGTCGGCCAGTAGATGGCTTAAATGTTAGTACGATGGATGACATAGATGAGCTCAGACAAAAAAGAGCGAAGCTTTATGATTTTGTTTCAGCAATAGGAGTATTGCAGTCAGACCGAGATAGAAGAAATCAGTATTATCAAGGTGTTTGTGAGAAGCTAGATCATTATAACGAGCATAGACAAAGCAAGAGTGAGTTGGAAGTTTTAGGTGATATTTTAAAAGCTATAAATCCAGCCACTTTAACTGATGCTCAAAATGCTGTATTGAGTAAAGAAGATATTCAAGATCCATTACTTTCTCACAAAAAGAACTAATTGAAAAGCATGAAGGCACTTTAGGAATATTCCAAAATATGGCCGAAGGACGCTACAGAGAGAACGCTCGCTTAATGTCTCAACTTTTTACCGATGTTACAAGTGCAGTCCTAACTTATTACAATAAAATACCACTCACTTCTTTTAAACAAATACCTGGGTATGAAGCTTCAAGTAGTGAAGGAGCGAATGTAAGTTCGGCTACATCTAGGCTTGAAGATTTATCTCAAGTTATGTCGGGAGAAAAATCCATGCGCAGCTTTCTTGATGAAGAGGAAAAGCGCATTAGTGGAAGGGTTACTAGAGTTAAAGGCAAAATTAAAGGAACGGTCGCAAAGGCAAAAGGTGAAACTAAAGAGGATGTCCAGAATAAATCAGATCAATATTCAGCGCATTTAAATGGTTTCAGAGAATTTGTACGAGAAAATGAGCGGTTCATAGATAATTTCTCTTATCAAGAAAAGCAGCCTAAAGCATTTGAACATCGTTTGTCTCCCGCTCTAGAAAAAAGAGACTCCGAACCTTTAAGGCGATATGTTTCTGACTATGTAATAGGAGCAATTAAAGACGATTTATACTACCCCGCGATTTTAGGAAACACATCGCAGGAAACGAAGGAAATTCTAGATCAGCACAAAAAAGATGCAAAAGCAACGGCTGCCAAACCATATATAGCAAGAAACAACTCCATTGGGAATTTAGAAACTATAATCTCGAGGCATTTATTTTTAACTTTTGAAATATTCGAAGAGCTAAGAGTTGATGAAAGAAATATCGCAAGCGCCTTTATTGATAAAGCGAAACATCAGAATGTTGGTGGTCATAGTTGGGGCGAGGTAGCGGGAATAGAGGGCATCACAACTGACACCGTCCTTGCAAGAGTTGATGAATTTAGAGCTGAAAAAGAAAGTCAACACTTTACCAAATATGTTGGTGCTAGAACCAGAGCTTCTTCTGGTCAGTCGGAGGAGATGGGTGGGGTGGAGCAGGAGCGCAAAGTTGAGGATAGAGTAAAGTTGGATGTTACGGCAGCGGCAGGTATACTAAGCCTACTTAAACAAAGGGGGCATCACTAAATGTCACGTCATAACACACAAACACAGATATATAAATCGCCTTCAAAACTAGAAGCTCATGATCTTTTTCTAGAAAAAAGTCCGGAGTTTTATAATGATGCCACCAAGATATTAATTGATGATATTTATCAAAATCTTTCCGAAGGTATAAGAAGCAATATTCGAGAAAAGAGTGTATCGCTATGCACAAGTATGCTATTCGCAATCTTCCCAGAAGAATTATATCAAGCATTGATGGAGAATGGAGAAAGAGATCCTTCTCGCTTATCTATGATGACTTCAATCAGATCATTTCTGAACAAAGATTTAGATTCAATTAATCAAAAACTGGAATCGGTTGGCAAAGAACCAGTGGCAGCAACTCCAGAAGAGCTAGAGGCGATTAGTAAATTTGCTATTGATTACACATTATACGTAGCATCAGACATATATGGTTATTTTTTGCATACAGAAAAACTAGACTGGAGAAATGCAGGCTTGCCAGATCCGCGCCTACCTCTTAAAGATCAGCTCAAACACATAGGCTATACTAAAGATGATAGTGTTTCGCTCTAGAATTGAGCTAAGATTAAATCCTTAGCGTACGTTTTCGCACCATTGGACTTCAGACCCCATTTAGAGCTACCTTTTTCTGATCTGGACATAATGCGAGAGTTTGCGGTTGTTGAAGAAAAATGGATAAATAAGAAGGGGTTCTTTGCAGGAAGGTACAAAATTTCCGACAACCCCTCTTGAGCCCTTTATATAACTGGATTCCCGAGGTAAGATGGATTTCAGAATCATTAATCAACTTCCCTATAATCCCTTGTAAATCAAGGGTTGGAGAGTTGTTCTTAAATTCATATTTTTATATCCATACAAATTACCCTTTACAAGTCAGGAAAACTTACACTTTTCTTTCCGTCAGTTTTCTTGTTACTAGCATATTTTTCGACAAAGGAAATTCCTCGCGTATCGGATTCTTTTGAATCGTCTTCTTTAGAATCTTGTCTTGTGATTACCTGCGCTGTAACAGAAGATTTTGCTTCACCTCTATTGGCAAGGGTGTTTCGAAGAAGAGTTAAATGTGGATCATGCTTTGCAGCTTCAGCAGCTTCTGCTAACGATTGTTCTGAGAGAAGTTTATAAACACGAAAGTGTTTCATTAGTTCATTTTTTTGTGCTGCATCACCTTCAACTTCAGACATAATTCTATTCATCATCGGAACTAGTCCTTCTTGTTCTATTTGCAATTCCCTTACTCTTTCAACACCACTTGATTTTCTACCAAAAAGTAAGTGATGGGTAAAGGTCATTACTTGCTGCTTTAACTCTTCCCTTGGAAGATCTGGCTTGTAGTCATCCTCTATGCGCTCTAGAGAAAGGTCGTCGCCATAATAGAGACCGGCGACTATGGCGAGACTAGATCTAATTTCAGAATATTTACTCCTGATTTCTCTATCAGTTTCTGGTCCAAGTGGTTGGATAGATTTAACCACATTATCAAAGTAACTTCTATAATCTGTGTAACTTTTTAATTCCAATACACAATCTCTTATTTCGGAAAAATTTCGTTCGCTTTTGATGCCATCGATAAACCAAAATAAACCCTCTTTTACATTATTATGAAATTTCATTTTCTACCACCTCCAGCTTGCTGCTGAGTCTGAGATGGTAGTAAGAATTTTCCTAATTCTGTTAATTGTTGTTTTGGGATTCTGTCATCTTCGCAATATTCCTTTATCTTCTCCAGCACCTCAGCATTAAATTCTTCATCCTTTTTTCCACTTAAATCTAATTCATTTAATTGTTTGACCAAGCCTTTAAATCTATTATCTTTTAATCGGAAGTTTTCTCTGATAAATTCAATCACTGGAGTAAGTATTTGTTCCTTCATACTTTCCATAGCTCCAGAAGAAGCTCTTGATCTATAGCCTGATGTTTTTTGGTAAGAATGTTCCTCTTGTAATGCTTTATAGTGATGAACTAAGGTTGTAGCATTTCTGCCTATTTCTTGAATCTTTTCTGAATCACTGGCAAATGTTGGCCACCCTTGAGAGCGCCCTCCTGATTTTGATTGATAAGGAGATGTGATAAGATGCCCAGTAAATATCTGAGTTACAAAAGTTAGAGCTTCATCTCTTTTACTTTTTTCAGCTTCACCACTACTTTTTCCTTCATTCCAAGTTTTGCCTTCATTTGAGAGGTCAAACAACTTTTCTGGTAATTCTGGATAAGTTGCCGAAAGAACATGTACATATTTTGCTATTGCAGCTGCAAGATTTTCTGGCGAGTTGTCTCTAATTCTATCTTTATTACCAGACTGCTCTACGTGTTTTCTTAAAGCTTCTTCGCTTGTTATTTCTGGATAGAAAACAAGCCCTGATAATTGAATCACCGAATGTTTTAAGAATTCTTGATCCAAGGCTTGCTCTTTTTCAGCTAAAGCTTTTTGAGCTTGCTCCAAAGCTGCATCCTTTGCTTGAGATAATCTTGCTGACACTCTTAATGATGTAATATTTAGTTCTGACTGAGCACTACTTACTGCTTCTGTCTCGACTCCAAGATATGCCGTAGAAAACCGACCTTTTGAATCATCAAAATTATCCAGAAATTCCAGAACTGAATTCACCTTCCCACCTGAACCAGCAGCATCTGCAAATCCTTCTATTTGTAAAAATGCAGTCAGTGGAGTTTTGTTGTAAAAGGTCATCACAGCTTAGGCTATCCTGCCAACCGAATCAATCATGGTACGACCATTTGAATCTCGTTGTTGCTGAAAATTATCAAAGAATATTTGCTGTTGTTCTGCTGGAATGTGTGTTCTTACAGATTCTTCTAGCGCTCTGATATCTTTTATTTTGAATCTTCTCTGGTTGTAATCATCTAAGGCTTGGTTAAGTGCTCCATAAAGTTCATCTTTTCGATCAACATCAAGAATGGCAATAGCACTGATAAAATTATACAATCCCTCTCTTCTGTCTCTAAGATAGGCTGATAAATCTTCTATTTCATCTAAATTCAGATTTTGAAATTCTTTTAAAATACCATGTTTTGGTAAAGCGTGAGTTACAACATGATCACCTTGAACACTTTTCTTTTTGCCATCTTTAATAACAGAAATATCGGCTGGAGCTCTACCAGTTAATTCAAGAGATTGCGTTCTATCAGAATTTTTCTTGAAAGACGCTTTTAGTTGAGCGCTAACTTCAAGTGAATCACTTTCTCTTTCTGTTGTAATAGAACCTTTACTCATAATCCAATTTTTTGATAAGGTTGTTGAATTCCAGATTATCTATATTCTGTCTTAAAATTTCTAATCCACTAAACTTTCTGGTGCAGAGTTAGTAATTTTAGTTAGAACTTCCTGCACATTCTCTAAATGTTCAATCAAAGAAGATATTTCACTTTCTATCTCGAACGACAAATCAAAGAATTCTTGTACTTTGCTAGTGTTACCATGATTTATTACGCTCATAGCCAATTCATGCAATTTTAGTAAGTCAGTTCTTATTTGTGGTGGCCTAAAATTCTCACCATCCCCCAAATAACTTCTTGCATGATCTATGTTGTCCACACAATCCAGTATTTCTCGACTCTGAACCTCTCCTTGTAAAGTTTCCAAATCTTCTCTTTTTATTTTTACCACAGAACCTCTAGTGAATTAATCAAAGATTTTTTTAACTTTTTAGGAAATTATTCTGAAGAAGTAGAGTATATAAAAACCTTCGTTTTTGTATACTTTTATTTTGTTCACAGAATATCCTTCCTTTATCTAAAAAGCAGTATAATATAGTGGTTTATAATAACAAAGTGTTATTTATTAATAAATTGCATCTAAAAGAAACAATATGAAGTTAGGATATGCTCGAGTCTCAACAAAAGATCAAAATTTTGAATTACAAGAAGATGCTCTTCTAAAATCTGGTTGTGAAAAAATATATAAGGAGGTCGTTAGTGGGGCAAAACAGGATCGTCCAACATTAACATCGCTGATAGATAATTGCCGCGAGGGTGATACTATAATTATATGGAAACTGGATAGATTGGGTCGTTCGTTAAAGCATCTTATTGAGTTAGTTAATATTTTAATCAAAAAGAAAGTTGGTTTAATTAGCTTAAATGATCCCATCGACACTACTACTCCGCAAGGTCGTCTTGTATTTAATATGTTTTCTTCATTGGCAGAATTTGAGAGGGAATTAATTAGAGAAAGAACTCAAGCTGGGTTATCATCTGCTAGAGCTAGGGGAAGAGTTGGAGGAAGACCTAAAGGAATCCCGTACAAAGCACAAGCAACAGCTTGTGCAGCAGAAACTCTTTATCTGGAAAGGAAATTAGGGGTTCAGGAAATTGCTGATAGGCTTAATATTTCAAAAAAAACCTTATATGCTTATTTAAGACATAGAAATGTTGCTATTGGAGCCTACGCACCAAGAAAGTAAATCCTAAATGGCTCGTTTAAACATATTATCCAATGATGAACTTGATAGGCTCTATACAATACCAAAAATAGAAGAAGATGAATTACCCTTTATTTTTGAAATTGAGGAAGATGATAAAAATTATTTGGACTCAATCAATGACATCTCTGGTAAAATTCACTATATCTTAACATTAGGATATTTTAGAGCATCTCAATACTTATTTAATTTCACTTTCCAATCGGTAAAAAGAGATACCAGATATGTTCTGGAAACATATTTCCCTGACAGTAATTTCCCGCAAAAACAAATTTCTAAGCATCGCAATTATAGCAATAAACAAGCTATTCTGAAGAAGCATGGAATGTCTGGTTATAATAGTGGGTTTGAAAGCTGTCTGAGGCGTTATTTAGATACTTTAGTAAGACAGCATATCGTTCCTAAATATTTGTTTGATTCCCTACTGGATTATTGTTGTAAGTACAAAATTATCAGACCGAGCTATACAACTTTACAGAATTTAATTTCTAACGCTTGTAATGGTGAAAAGAAGCGATTGAGCAACAAACTATATACACTGATAGATAAGCCTCTTCGTATCTCATTGGCTAAATTATTGGAAAAAGATGACCTATTTTTTCAATTAACTTCTATCAAAAAAGATCAAAAGAATTTTTCCACTAATGAAATAAGATCAACAATCAAAAAACAACAATCGTTATCAGCTATTTACAAAGCCTCAGTTCTCATCATTAAAGAGCTAGGAATATCAGAGCAGAATGTTTTTTATTATTCTGAACTGGCATTATACCATACGGTATATGGACTACGCGAAATAAAGAAAAAGAACCTGATGAGGCTGTACCTTCTATGCTATGCTCATCATAGATTCTTGAAGATTAATGATCACCTTGCCAGTAGTTTGATTTATAAGGTGAGATATTATGCAAATGAAGCTGATATCTATCAAATGCAGGAAATTTATAGTGCTCAAGCAGATGATGTGGGTAACCGCAATTCAGTAGCCAATATTTTATCCATTATTTACAACAAACAAATTCAAGATCATGAATTGCGTCCAAAAATATACAAAGAGAAGTCGTATGATCAGTTCCATCAACTAATCAAAGACATCAAGAAGCCTAATTTTAGTCCTGAATATTATCGTTGGGAATATTATAAGAGCAATATTCAAGCTATTAAGACCAATATCAGACTTATTTTCAAAGCGCTAAACTTTCAAAGTAAGAATCAGGATATGATGAAGGCCATTAATTTTTTGAGGTCGCATCTTGAGAATAATAAGCAATTTAGCGATTATACTATCAAAGAAGTTCCTATTTCCTTTATTCCACGAGCAAATAAATGAAAATATTGTTTCCGGTGAAAATAAGAAAATAAAAATCAAACATAATAAGAGTGGAGAAATTCTAAAATGGCATTTGCCTAATAAAAAAGAGGAAGAAGCTGTTAATAACTCGTTCTTTGATAAGTTGCCTACGGTAAGTATTAGCGAAGTAATTAATTTTGCTCATGTTAACACAGGATTTATGAAGAATTTTACTCACATATTACCTTCATACAGTAAGAATAAAGCAGATCCCTCATCTCTATCAGCTTGTATTATCGCTAAAGGAACGGGAAGTGATATTTATAAGATGAAAGATATTAGCGACGTCTCAGAGAAGGATCTAGAATCTGCATATAATGAGCCTGTCGCAAACCCAACTTCCTAAAAAATTCAGACTAAAAAAAATCTGGTTCAGAACTTTTAGAAATTTCTTGCTAGATTTTTTTGGAATTTTTTTGATTTTTTCTGCGTTTTGGTTCGCA
>JACCDN010248604.1_pt1 | contig 15262 bp, 16 predicted proteins | sample 7441691 | NCBI WGS metagenome assembly JACCDN01 (sample SAMN15323439, study PRJNA562643) | freshwater metagenome | isolation source: river surface water | place: USA:Blue River Watershed | collected 2017-08-16
ATTTGGATAAACCTCGGTGAGAATCAAATCATCTTCTCTTTTACTTGACGCTTTATACGCATAAGCATTCCCTGCAACCCTCTAATTCTTAGGGGAGAGACTAGATCTGTAATACCCAGAGCATCTACGAATGAGTCCTCAAAGGCAAGAACTGTATCAGCCTTCTGATTATCTAAAGCCAGCTGAAGAATGCTTGCGAAACCTTTAGTTGTTGGCGCTTCGTCAGGAGCGGTGAGGAAAATGTTTACTGTCTTTGAATCATCAAGTTCAACAAACAAATAAACAGGGGACTGACACTCTTCTACTCGTTCAAGTAGTTCCGGGTGATTCTGATATCTTTCAGGCAATGAAGGAAGGGCTTCGGAATACTCAAGTAATAGTTCCAGCTTTAGGTTTTGCGGCACTTCCGCAAACGCGGCAATAATTTCTTGAGCTTCTGAAGTTGTAGACATGCTTAGAAACCTACAGGAACTGCTCCTGGCTCTTCGCCCTTAACGATAGGAACTCGCACTGTGGAACCCCACTCAGTCCAAGAACCGTCATAGTTTCTAACCTTTGGGATACCAAGTAGGTAGGTAAGCACGAACCAGGTGTGGCTTGAACGCTCACCGATTCGGCAATAGGCGATTACGTCGCTTGCATCTGAGATTCCAGCGTCAACTCTGTAAATCTGGTTTAGTTCTTCAATGCTCTTGAAAGTTTGATCTTCGTTCACAGCCTTGCTCCATGGAACAGATCTAGCTGTTGGAATGTGTCCACCTCTAGAGGCACCTTCGTTTGGGTAGTCAGGCATGTGTAGCTTCTCACCGGTGTACTCCAGTGGGCTTCTTACGTCAATCATCGGCTTACCGAAGTGAGCAAGGACATCATCCTTGAAAGCTCTGATGCTTGAGTCATCTCTAGCAACAACTGGATACTGGGTGGCTGGACGCTCAACAACATCCTTAGTGAGAGCTCTTCCTTCTTCAACCCACTTGGCTCGTCCGCCATCCATGATGCGAATGTCTTCGTGTCCAAACAGCTTGAATACCCACATCGCGTAGGTTGCCCACCAGTTGCTCTTATCGCCGTAGAGCACGATAGTGTCTTCGCGGCTTACTCCCTTAGAAGAAAGCAATTTAGCCATGTCTTCACCGTTGATGTAATCACGGGTGTCTGGGTGGTTTAGCTCTGTGTGCCAGTCAATCTTCACAGCTCCAGCAATGTGGCCTGTCGAGTAAAGCAGAATGTCTTCGTTGCATTCCATTAGAACCAGCCCAGGCTGTCCAAGGTTTTCTTCTACCCACTGGGTTGAAACCAGTGCTTCTGGGTGAGCATATTGTTCAAAACGTGCATTAGATTCAACTGGATAACTCATAAGAAAACCTCCTGGGTTTAGGCTGTTGATTGCGGTCTTACTATTCTCTCAAAGTTTCTACCCCAAAAGAATGGCAATTTCCTGAATGCTCATAAACATTGCAGATCTAGACTCTGAAGTTTCCGTGTCGGAACTACTCTCAGAGCTAGTTCCGCCTGCCGAATTTGCAAAAGTTTCCTTTGATTCATACATCCCAGACTCTCGATTTGCTAGTCAGTCGGAAGCCAGAACTCTGGCAGCCAGCTTTGCCAAGTCAATTGGTAAGAAAGGTTCTGCCAATCTAGGCATCTACCTGGATGGTGGATTCGGTGTAGGCAAGACGCATTTACTGGCTTCTATCTATTTCAACAGTGGCAAGAAGTCAGCATTCGGAGCGTTCCTTGCCTATACGAGCATCATCGGTTACCTAGGTTTCGCTCAAGCAGTAGAGCAGTTTTCAAAGTATGACCTTCTATGTATTGATGAGTTTGAGCTGGATGACCCAGGGGACACCATGATCATGTCTCGGTTCCTAAAAGAACTAGCTGCCAAGGGTGTTCGCTTCGCGGCCACCTCAAACACCCCACCAGCTGCCCTTGGTGAGGGCAGATTCGCAGCAGACAGTTTCCAACGGGAAATCCAGTCGGTTGCCGATAAGTTCCAGATGGTTCGTATTGACGGTGATGACTACAGACACAGGGATGCCAACTTTGAGTTCACTCCTGTTGATGCATCCAAGATCTCAGCAATTGAAGAAGATGCAACTCAAAAAACACTTGCTGTTTCATTTGATGAACTAGTTGCTTTTCTTGGCTCCATTCACCAATCAAGGTATGCCAAAGTCTCTGAACAGTTTGATCGAGTTTTGATTACTGATGTTCGTCTAATCAACGACCAGTTCGAGGGTATTAGGTTCGTAAGCTTCATAGACCGCTGCTACGAGGCTGGAGTATCACTTGCCTACACAGGTATGGAATTAGGCTCAATCTTCCGTCAAGACCACGTTGAAGGTGCTTACCGAAAGAAGTACCTCCGCTGCCTGTCACGTTTAGCTGCCATGTGTTCTAGGTAGACACGGGAAATCTTTAACATTCCCGAAACATTTACTGAGGTTTACTGAAACAATCTTTGGCCATGCTTATCTCAATCCCACACTGGGCGTTAATCTTTGGAGGCACAAATGGATCAAGGAAATACCACATTCATTCTGTTCTCAGCAGCTCTGGTTCTGCTGATGACACCGGGACTTGCATTCTTCTATGGAGGTATGGTCAAGGCTAAGAGCGTTGTGAGCATGATGATGCTCTCATGGGGCTCTCTAGGTCTTGTAGGAGTTCTTTGGGTTCTTTATGGTTATGCAGTTAGCTTCGCTAGCTCAGACAGCCCAACATACATTGGTATCCCTGGTTGGTTTGGAATTGATACAGCATCTCTTGGGCTAACTGCTGAAACAGCAGCAGCTCTGACAGAGTCTGTTGATTCATACCCAACCATGGCTTTCGTTGCTTTCCAAGCAACATTCGCAATCATCACAGTTGCTCTTATCTCTGGAGCAATCGCTGACCGAGCAAAGTTCGGTGCATGGATGATCTTTGCTGGCTTCTGGGCAACAATTGTTTACTTCCCAGTAGCAAACTGGGTATTCAACTACGGAGCAGCTGAAGACAACAGCGATGGTGGCTGGTTAGTTCAGCTAGGTGTCATTGACTTCGCTGGTGGAACTGCAGTTCACATCAACTCTGGTGCCGCTGGTCTTGCACTTGCTCTCGTTCTTGGAAAGCGTTTTGGATTCAGCAAGGGAATCACACAGCCACACAACGTTCCACTAACACTTCTTGGTGTTGCTCTTCTTTGGTTCGGTTGGTTCGGATTCAACGCAGGTAGCGAACTAGGTGCAGATGGTGTTGCATCTCTAGTATTCGTCAACACCCTTGCTGCTCCATCTGCAGCAATGATTGGTTGGGTATTGGTTGAGAAGATCCGTCACGGCAAGGCAACATCTATCGGTGCAGGTTCTGGTGCTATCGCAGGTCTTGTAGCAATCACACCTGCTTGTGCTGTTCTAGATCCAGTTTGGGGCATGCTGCTAGGTCTTATCGCTGGTGCTCTTTCTGCTCTAGCAATCGATTTGAAGTACAAGCTGGGATTCGATGACTCTCTAGACGTAGTTGGTATTCACCTTGTCGGTGGAATCGTAGGAACCCTATACATCGGTGTCTTCGGTCGCGATGTTGGTTTCGCCTTCGGACACGGCTTCGAACAGCTAGGCAAGCAGGCTATCGGGGCAGGTGCAGTACTCGTCTACTCCTTCGTTATTGCCTTCGCAATTGGCTGGATTATCGAGAAGACCATGGGCTTCAGAGTCACAGCTGAAGACGAAATCGCAGGTATCGACACTGTTGTTCACGGTGAAGAAGCCTATGCTTTCGGTGCTGACAAAGGCTAAATAAGTCAATTTAGTAAACCCCGGTGTATTCAACACCGGGGTTTACTTTTGACTAAATTTGTCTAAATCGGTTAGGGTTTACTTGTCTTGAAAGAGACATGCGGATGTGGCTCAGTTGGTAGAGCACAACCTTGCCAAGGTTGGGGTCGCGAGTTCGAATCTCGTCATCCGCTCGAAGCGGTCTAAACCAAGATCCTTTGTTACATGGTGGAGTGGCTGAGCGGCCCAAAGCAACAGCCTGCAAAGCTGTCAACCCACGGGTTCAAATCCCGTCTCCACCTCCAAGAAATACCTACGGACGATTGGCGCAGTGGTAGCGCACTTCCTTGACATGGAAGGGGTCACTGGTTCGAACCCAGTATCGTCCACCAAAGATTTAGTTCATGAACTTGATCACACTAAGTGTGTGCCAACCAACAATCCAATTACGTATGTGACGCCCATTGTCATTCCGCTGACAAACAAGTTTCTAACTATTCCTCGGCCAGACTTTGCTTTGCCGATCTTGGCTGCGACGTAACCGGTTATTACAAGAGCAACAGCAACAGAAGCTACTGTTGCTTGAATTCGATATTCCTGCCAAGGGCCAGTAACTGCGACAAGGGGGAGTAATCCTCCTAGACCAAATGCTACGAAGGAAGAGAGTGCAGCTTGAGTTGGGCTCACATGGTGATCTGAATCAATTCCAAGCTCGGCTTCAGCGTGAGCCTTGAGAGCGTCTTTGGCAGTCAGCTCTTCAGCAACCTTGATGGCTAGATCAGGTGAAATTCCTTTTTGCTCATAGAACCAAGCTAGTTCTCTAAGTTCCATCTCTGGGTTGTCTTTTAGTTCTTGACGTTCAACGGCTAGAGCGGCCTTCTCGCTGTCTCTTTGAGCGCTAACTGATGTGTATTCGCCACCGGCCATTGAGATTGATCCTGCAACTACCGCTGCTGTTCCTGCGATGAGGATTGAAGATGCGGTTGCACCTGGAGCAGCGGCAACACCTAGGACTAGACCAGAGGTGGACATGATTCCATCATTTGCACCTAGGACACCTGCTCTAAGCCAGTTCAGCTTGGCAGCCATGGTTTGGCGTTGGAACTCAGCCTTGGCTATCTCGGTGTCTATTTTCTTGGTGTTCGCTTTAGTCATGCTTCTAGGAAACACCATCAAGACTGTTTCTAGTAGTAAGGCATGCCTTAGTTTCTCTGGAATAGACTTGAGCGATACAAGGTAACGGAGCAATTTTGAATAGCAACATTGAAGTATCAATAGTCCTGAACGGTCAAAAGCAGCAGGTTCCTGCTACCTCGACGGGCTTTACTTTGTTTACCGAGAAGACCGTTGTTGCCATGAAGGTCAACGGGGAGCCTAAAGACTTGGCATACACCGTCCAAGACGGTGATGTCGTTGATGCCATCACAATCGACAGTCCTGATGGTCTTAACATTCTTAGACACTCTGCTGCTCACGTTCTAGCTCAGGCAGTTCAAACAATAAACCCTGAAGCCAAGCTAGGTATTGGTCCTCCAATCAAAGATGGTTTCTACTATGACTTTGATGTTGACAGTCCATTTACTCCTGAGGATCTAAAAGCCTTAGAGAAGGAAATGGAAAGAATCATCAGAAGTGGTCAGAGATTCGTGAGAAGAGCAACTACCGATGATGATGCTCGCGTTGAACTAAGCAATGAGCCTTACAAACTTGAACTGATTGGCTTGAAGTCAGGCAATTCAGATGTTGGTGAAGCTTCTGTTGAAGTTGGTTCAGGCGAGCTAACTATTTATGACAACTTTGATGCAAAAGAAGGTGTTGTTGTTTGGAAAGACCTATGTAGAGGTCCACATCTACCAAACACAAGAATGATTGGCAATGGTTTCGCACTTACTCGAGTTGCTGCTGCATATTGGCGAGGTAATGAAGCCAACAAGCAGCTTCAAAGAATTTATGGAACAGCCTGGCCTACCAAGGATGAACTCAAGGCTCACCAACTTCAGCTTGAAGAAGCAGCTAAGAGAGACCACAGGCGTCTTGGTGCAGAACTTGATCTGTTCTCTTTCCCAGAAGAAATTGGTTCTGGTCTAGCAGTGTTCCATCCTCGCGGTGGAATCATTCGCAAGGTGATGGAAGATTACTCTCGCAAGCGTCATGAGGAGAGTGGCTATGAATTTGTTTACAGTCCTCACGTAACCAAGGCAAACCTATTTGAGACTTCTGGTCACCTTGAGTGGTATGCCGAAGGTATGTTCCCTCCACTAAAGCTCGATGAAGAACTTGATGACGAAGGAAACATAAAGCGTCAGGCGCAGGATTACTACCTGAAGCCAATGAACTGTCCTTTCCACTGCTTGATTTATAAATCCCAGGCACGTTCATATCGAGATCTTCCGCTTCGCATGTTTGAGTTTGGAACTGTCTACAGATACGAGAAGTCCGGTGTTCTTCACGGAATTACTAGAGCTAGAGGATTCACTCAAGATGACGCTCACTTGTATGTAGCAAGAGAGAGTATCGAAGTTGAACTAACAAATGTCTTGAACTTCGTTCTTGAACTTCTTCGTGATTATGGTCTGACAGATTTCTATCTAGAGCTTTCAACCAAGGAAGAAGGAAATCCAAAGTTCGTTGGAGACAACGACATTTGGGTGGAGGCTACTGAAACTCTTGAAAGAGTTGCTACTAACTCTGGTTTACAACTAGTTCCAGATCCAGGTGGCGCTGCTTTCTATGGTCCAAAGATTTCTGTTCAAGCTAAAGACGCCATTGGTCGTACCTGGCAGATGTCTACAATCCAGTTGGACTTCAACTTGCCTGAGAGATTCGATCTTGAATACACCGCTCCTGATGGAACTAAGAAACGTCCTGTGATGATTCACAGAGCCTTGTTTGGTTCTATTGAGAGATTCTTCGGAGTGCTTACCGAGCACTACGCTGGACACTTCCCACCATGGTTGGCTCCTGTTCAGGTTGTTGGTGTTCCTGTCGCTGATGAGTTCAGCCCTTACCTTCACGGTATTGCTGCAGAGCTTAGAGCTGCGGGTGTTCGCATTCAGATTGATGACAGCGACGAGCGCATGCAGAAGAAGATTCGCAATCACACTCTGGCTAAGGTGCCTTACATGCTTATTGCGGGTGCTGATGACCAGTCTCAGGGTGCGGTTTCATTCAGATTCAGGGATGGTTCACAGATCAACGGAATTCCAAGAGAAGAAGCTATTGCCCGTATCTTGAAAGACATTGCAGAAAAAGTGCAGGTCTAGTGAACGAGAACTTTACTGGAGCTGAGGATGCAGCTGCTCTTCAAGGAGTGTCGGATCCTTTCCAAAGGCTGTGGACCCCACACCGTCTTGTGTACATTCAGTCCGGTACTCAACCGCACGATGATGACTGCCCATTCTGTATAGCTCCTTCATTGAGTGATGAGCAGGCTCTTATCGTCCATAGGGGAGTCGGCTGTTTTGTCCTTCTGAATCTTTACCCATATAACTCAGGTCATCTTCTAGTGGTGCCTTACCGTCACATTCCTAACTACACAGACGCTAGTCCTGAAGAGATTCTTGAATATGGCGAACTAACCCAGAAGGCCATGCGCGTTCTCAGGGCTGTTGGTGGAGCCCATGGATTCAACATTGGTATGAACCAGGGTGAGGTAGCAGGGGCGGGTATTGCCTCTCATCTGCACCAACACGTCGTGCCTAGATGGCGTAACGACTCAAATTTCTTCCCGATTATCGCCCAAACCAAGGCACTGCCTAAGCTTCTTGGCGATGTTCGCATTGAAATTGCTAACGCCTGGCTCAACAATTCTTAACATTGCTTGAGGGGCTGTTCGGGGCATTTAGAATAGTGGCATGACTGATAAAGCAAATGACTCTAAATCAACACCACTAGTAAAGCGCGGCCTTGCAGAAATGCTAAAGGGTGGCGTAATCATGGACGTGGTTACTGCAGATCAAGCAAAGATTGCTGAAGATGCGGGCGCTGTAGCGGTAATGGCTCTTGAGCGTGTTCCTGCAGACATTAGAGCACAAGGTGGAGTTGCTCGTATGAGCGATCCAGACCTAATCGATCAGATCATTTCAAGTGTTTCTATCCCAGTCATGGCTAAAGCCAGAATCGGACACTTCGTTGAGGCTCAGATTTTGCAGTCTCTAAAGGTTGACTACATTGACGAATCTGAAGTGCTTTCTCCAGCCGACTACGTTCACCACATCGATAAGTGGAAGTTTGATGTCCCATTTGTTTGTGGTGCAACAAACCTAGGCGAAGCACTTCGACGCGTAACCGAAGGTGCAGCAATGCTTCGTTCAAAGGGTGAAGCAGGCACTGGAGACGTTAGCGAAGCAATGAAGCACATCAGAACCATTCTTGGTGAAGTTCGTGCTCTTTCAGCTAAGTCTGAAGACGAACTTTATGTTGCTGCTAAAGAACTTCAAGCACCTCTAGAACTAGTTAGAGAAGTTGCTCGCACTGGAAAGCTTCCAGTTGTTCTTTTCACTGCTGGTGGAATTGCAACTCCTGCTGATGCTGCACTAATGATGCAGATGGGTGCTGACGGTGTATTCGTTGGTTCAGGAATCTTCAAGTCTGGAAACCCAGCAGCAAGAGCAAGCGCGATTGTTAAGGCAACTACAAGTTTTGATGACCCAGACGTTCTTGCGAACGTTAGCCGCGGACTAGGTGAAGCAATGGTCGGTATCAACGTTGCTGATCTTCCTGCTCCGCACAGGTTAGCTGACAGAGGCTGGTAGTTCTTGGGTCCAATAGGAGTTCTTGCCCTTCAGGGAGACTTCCGAGAGCATCTTCAAACATTTGAAGAGCTTGGCGTTCCAACAACTCGTGTAAGAAAACCAGCCGATCTAATTGGAATTTCTGGATTAGTTATTCCAGGTGGTGAAAGCACAGTCATCGACAAGTTGAGTTCTATCTATGAACTCAGGGATCCAATAATCACCCTAATTCAAAAGGGGCTTCCAGCATTCGGAACCTGTGCTGGATTGATTCTCTTGGCAGATCGAATCGTTGATGGCATCGAAGGTCAAAAGACTTTCGGTGGTTTAGATGTGGCTGTACAAAGAAATGCATTTGGATCGCAACTTGACTCTTTTGAAGCTGATTTGAACTTCGCTGGTATTGATCGTCCGGTTCATGCGGCTTTCATCAGGGCACCAATAGTTCTTGATGCGGGTCCAAGCGTTGAGAAACTAGCAACTCTGGAAGATGGCAGGGTAGTGGCAGTAAGGCAGGGGAACCTCCTAGGTATCAGCTTCCACCCTGAAGTAACTGGGGAAAATGCAGTGCATGAATACTTTGTTGAGATGTGTAAAACTGCGGAATTTCAATCTGCTAACTAAACTTGTCTAGAAATAAACACAAGGAGCATCATGTCGGGCCATTCCAAATGGGCAACCACCAAGCACAAGAAAGCGATCATCGACGGTCGCAGAGCGAAACTATTCGCCAAGCTAATCAAGAACATTGAAGTAGCAGCCAGAATCGGTGGACCAGACCTCGAAGGTAACCCAACTCTTTACGATGCAATCCAGAAGGGTCGTAAGTCTTCTCTTCCAAAAGACAACATCGAATCAGCGATCAAGCGCGGTGCAGGACTCGACGGTTCTGGCGTTGAATACCAGACCATCATGTATGAAGGCTATGGTCCTAACGGTGTAGCACTTCTAATCGAATGTTTGACAGACAACAAGAACAGAGCAGCTGCTGAAGTTCGTCTAGCCGTTTCAAGAAACGGTGGAACCATGGCAGACCCTGGTTCAGTTTCTTATCAGTTCAGCCGCAAAGGTGTAATTGTTGTTGAGAAGACAGAGACAACAACTGAAGACTCTGTTCTTGACGCTGTTCTAGAAGTTGGCGTTGAAGACGTTCAAGATCGTGGATACCAGCTAGTCATTACTACAGACCCATCGAAAATGGTTGAAGTTCGTGAAGCTTTGCAGAACGCGGGAATTGACTATGAGAGTGCTGACGTTGAGTTTGTTTCTTCAATGCCTGTCCAAACAGACATTGACACAGCTCGCAAAGTAATAGCTTTGATTGATGGTCTTGAAGATTCAGATGAAGTTCAAAACGTCTACACAAACTTTGACATGTCCGCAGAGGTTGCGGCTCAACTAGATGCCGAATAAAACCGAGAGTGTTCTTCTAGGGTTTGACCCTGGTCTTACTCGCTGCGGTTTTGGGATTGTAGCCAAGAGTTCTTCGAGGCAAGTTAACTTTCTTGAGGTCGGGGTATTCGAATCTGATAAATCTTTAGATGACAATGCACGAATTGCAATCATTGGGGATCAGATTGCCAAACTCTTAGATCGCATTAAGCCTGAGCAGATTGCAATTGAGAGAGTTTTTGCTCAGCAGAATCTAAAGAGTGTGATGGGTGTTGCCCAAGTGTCAGGTGTAATTTCTTACCTTGCTCACCAAAGACAGATTCCAGTTACATACTTCACCCCAACAGAGGTTAAAGCGGCAGTAACGGGAAGTGGTCGCGCCAACAAAATGCAGGTGACCAACATGATGATGCAAATCCTGAAACTAAAGGAAATACCTAAACCTGCTGATGCTGCTGATGCTCTAGCAATTGCTGTGACATTAGCTTGGCGCGGTGGAAAGACAGTTTTGTCCCAAGTTTCAACAGAAACAAAAGCTCAAGAGAAATGGCGCAATGCCATCGCTTCATCTAAGAAATCTCGCTAGCCCAGTTATCCTTGTTCTGTGATTGCTCATCTCAGAGGTTCTGTACTCAGTCGTAAAGCGGGTCAACTAGTTATTGACTGCGGTGGCGTCGGCTATTCCGTAAACGTAACCCCAGATCTTTATCAATTGAGCTTCACTCAGCAGGAATTGTCCCTGCACACAGCACACATCATCAGAGAAGATGCTCAGATGTTGTTCGGTTTTCAAACCGAGGACGAACTAGAGGGATTCAATCTGCTGTGTTCTGTATCAGGTGTTGGACCTAAATCAGCAATGTCTGTATTGGCTCACTTAGGCGTAGACGGAATCGCTAGAGCCGTTGCCACAGCAGATGACTCAATGTTCAAAGCTGTGACAGGTGTTGGCCCGAAGACTGCAAAACTTATTGTCTTGAGTTTGACCGGCAAGCTGGTTTCTCTCGAAGGAGAAGCGAAGAGCTCGGGTAGTTCTGAAAGTTCTGTTATCGCTGCACTTGTAGGGCTTGGTTATCAGGAGAAGTTGGCAAGAACAGCGGTAGGGACTGCCTTGAAGAGCAACCCTGCTTCTAGCGAATCTGAACTTCTAAAGCTCAGCCTTTCTAATCTCTTAAGCGGACGGAAGTAGCCCGTTATGTCAGAAGAGTTGATGGGCTCGGATGCAGATAGCTCAGATCTAGTTTTTGAATCGGCTATCAGACCACAGTCCTTGAGTGAGTTCGTTGGTCAACACAAAGTTCGCGGTCAAATCCAGCTTTTGATTGAAGCTGCATCAATTCAGCAGCGAACACCAGATCACATTCTCCTTGCAGGACCTCCGGGCTTGGGTAAGACCACCCTGGCCATGATTGTGGCCCACGAGTCATCTAGACCCTTGAGAATGACCTCAGGTCCTGCCATCCAGCATGCGGGGGACATGGCAGCCATTCTTTCTTCCTTGTCTGCTGGTGAAGTTCTATTCATTGATGAAATTCACCGAATGTCTAGATCTGCCGAAGAGATGCTTTATTTAGCAATGGAAGACTTCAGAGTCGATGTGATGGTCGGTAAAGGCGCGGGAGCAACAAGCATTTCGCTAGATTTAGACCCGTTTACCCTTGTTGGTGCAACAACCAGAAGTGGATTGCTACCAAACCCACTTAGAGACCGCTTTGGCTTCACAGCCAACTTAGATTTTTACTCTGACGATGAACTCCAAGAGGTCGTCTCGAGAGCAGCGAAGCTAATGAGCCTTGATGTTGGGCAGGAAGCTCTCGCTTTAATTGCCTCTAGATCAAGAGGAACTCCGAGAATTGCTAACCGTCTACTTAGAAGAGTAAGAGACTTTGCCCTAGTGAATTCAAACGGCAAAGTGTCTGAGACATCGGTTACTTCAGCTCTTGATCTTTATGAAGTGGATGAATTAGGGCTAGACAGGCTAGACCGCTCAGTACTTGAGGCTCTTATTGTGAAATTTGAGGGTAAACCGGTTGGCTTGAACACCTTAAGTGTGGCCTTAGGGGAGGAATCAGACACAATTGAGAGCGTTGTTGAGCCATTCCTGCTTCGTATTGGTCTTTTAGTGAGAACAACCAGAGGAAGACAAGCCACAACGGCAGGCTATAAGCACCTTGGATTGACCCCTCCAACTGGCTCTCAGGGGTTATTCGACTAGCCTGTCGCTTATAATCGACTAGTAGCAAATCCCAAACAAACGATTGGTCCAACATGGAGTTATTAGTCATCCTTGCCGTTTTTCTGGCATTCATCATCTTCAGCAACAGCAGAAGAACCAAACAGGCTAAGGCCCTAGAGGCATCTGTAGCCGTTGGTGCACAGGTAATCATGTTGGGTGGCATCAAGGGCAAGATTGTTTCAATCTTGGAGGACTCCGTAGTCGTTGAGACAACACCTGGAACCAGAATCGAATTCCTAAAGGCTGCTGTTCGCACAGTGGCTCCAGCCTCAGTAGAGGTCAAGGCAGAAGCTCCAGCAAAGGCTAAGCCTGCTGCAGCAAAGACTGCTGCAAAGAAGCCTGCTGCTACAAAGACTCCAGCGGCTAAAACAACTAAGACCACAGCAACCAAGAAGACTGCTAAGTAATTAGCATCCACAAATAGAAAAGGCACGACTTTGTCTGAAAAGCGCACTGCAACTAGAGCGGCACTGAGATCACTTACTTGGCTGTTGTCATTAGTTCTTGGAATTGTAGGAATCATTGGGCTGAACGTAGTCACCGGTGTTCCGAAGGCTACCTTCGTTCCTAACCTAGCTCTAGACCTTTCTGGTGGAACTCAGATTATACTGACCCCGATTGTTGAAGAGGGAAAGCAAATCCTTCCTGAGCAACTAGACCAGGCTGTTTCAATCATTAGACAGCGTGTTGACTCAACTGGTGTTAGCGAAGCACAAATCAACACTTCTGGAAACAACATCGTCGTTTCTATCCCTGGTATTCCAGACAGCAACACTCTTGCTTTGATCAAGAGCTCAGCAAAACTTGAGTTCCGACCTGTTCTTGTGGCTTCTGTTGGTAGCAAAACAGAAATTGGTAAAGATGGATCAAAGCCAATCAAGACTTCATCTGCTAAGCCAACAACTCCTAGCGACCTAAACCAGGTATCCGCTGCTCTTCAGAAGGAGTACGAGAACCTAGATTGTTCAACCAAGTTCCGTGAACCTGGCCAGATTGATGATGCAACAAAGCCTCTAGTTACTTGTGACAGAAGCCTTGGCGAAAAGTACATTCTTGGCCCAGTAGAAATTACTGGTCTAGATCTTGAAGGTGCTGACGCGGGAACTGTTACTGGAGCAAACGGTGTTGCTACCAACGAGTGGGCAGTAAACCTAAACTTCAATGCAGAAGGTGGCGACAAGTTCGCAAAGGTTACTGAGCGTTTATTCCCATTGACAGAGCCTCAGAACCGATTTGCAGTAACTATCGATGGTTATGTAATCACCGCTCCAACAACCCAGGCAGTTATCACTGGTGGGTCAGCTCAGATCACTGGTTCATTTGACCAAGCTAGCTCTAAAGTTCTAGCAGACCAGCTGAAGTACGGTTCATTGCCAATCTCATTCGCTGTTCAATCTCAGGAAAACATTTCTGCAACCCTAGGTTCAGAGCAGTTAGCTGCAGGTCTACTTGCAGGTTTGATTGGTCTTATCTTGGTAGTTATCTACTCTGTATTCCAGTACCGAGGACTAGCAGTAATCACAGTGGGATCCCTAATTGTTGCAGCTATCCTCACATACATAATGATTGCCCTTCTTACTTGGAGAGCGGACTACAGACTGTCTCTTTCTGGTATCGCTGGTCTGATCATGGGTATTGGTATTACCGCTGACTCATTCATCGTTTACTACGAAAGAGTGAAGGATGAACTGCGTGAAGGTAAGCCACTATATGTAGCGGTAGAAAGTGCCTGGAACAGGGCTAAGAGAACAATCCTTGTTTCAGGTGCTGTGAGCCTTCTAGCCTCTGTTGTTCTTTACATCCTCACAGTAGGTAACGTAAAGGGCTTCGCATTCACACTTGGTCTAACAACTCTGATCGACATCACTGTTGTATTCCTCTTCACTTATCCAGCTTTCAGACTCATTACGAAGAGCAAGTTCTTCCTATCTGGAAACTCATGGACAGGACTTCAACTAAGAGACAGCTCAGCCTTCGGTTACACCGGTAGAGGCGGCTTCAGAGTTGCTCCTACAGTTTCTGCTGGCAAGGTTGCAAAGTCTTCTAAGGAAGCTGAACGTCGCCAGACAATTGCAGAGCGTAAGGCAGCTGCTGATAAAGATTCATCCGCTAAGAACAAGGAGAACAACTAATGTCTCGTTTTACCGACCTTGGTAACCAGCTATACAGCGGTGAGAAGTCAATCAACTTCGTTGGTAGAAGAAAGACCTTCTACATTGCAGCAGCTATAACTGTTGTTCTTGCTATCTTGATCCCTGTGGTCAAGGGTGGATTCAACTTTGGTATTGAATTCCGCGGTGGTTCTGAATACAAGATTTCAGAGAGCAAACTACAGAGCACAGCACTTGCCGAAGACGCCGTTCACGCAGTTGTTCCAGATGTTCAGGTGAACACCACCATCATCGGTGCAAGCACTGTTCGCGTTCAAACACCTCAGCTTAGCGATGAGCAGTCTGAGCAGGTTCGTCTTTCATTGGCTAAGGCATATGAGGTCAAGGACAGCAACGTAGCCAGCTCCTTCATTGGTCCTAACTGGGGAGCAGACATTACCAACAAGGCTCTTTCTGGTTTGGCGATCTTCATCCTTCTAGTTGCCATCCTCATGGCTCTGTACTTCAGAACCTTGAAGATGAGTGCTGCAGCGATGCTTGCCCTAGCTCACGACCTTATTTTGACTGCCGGTCTTTACGCCTTGCTTGGTTTTGAAGTTACTCCAGCGGCTGTAATTGGTTTCCTAACCATTCTTGGTTACTCGCTTTACGACACAGTGGTTGTTTTCGACAAGATTCGTGAGAACACCAATGAAGTTGAATTCAGCGAGACAACAACTTTTGCTGAGCAGGTAAACCTCGCAATCAACCAGACTCTAGTTAGATCAATCAACACATCTGTGGTTGGTGTTCTTCCAGTTGCATCCATCTTGTTTATCGGTGCTTCAGTTCTAGGCGCTGGAACTCTTAGAGATATCTCTCTTGCGTTGTTCGTTGGAATTATTGTAGGTACTTACTCAACAATCTTCATCGCGGCACCTGCTTATTCACACATGCGTGAGGGTGAAGCCAAGTTTGCTAAGGCAGAGAAGAAGATTCTTGCCAAGAGAAGTGCAATCACCAACTAGGTCAGTTATTCTTTAGTTCAAC
>JACCDN010580039.1_pt1 | contig 15261 bp, 11 predicted proteins | sample 7441691 | NCBI WGS metagenome assembly JACCDN01 (sample SAMN15323439, study PRJNA562643) | freshwater metagenome | isolation source: river surface water | place: USA:Blue River Watershed | collected 2017-08-16
CCATTGCTCTTAACAACAGCCGCATGAGGTGGTTTGAGATCAGCCTCTGGCGCCCGATCTCGGTGGGCCTACCACCATCTCTTCCGCAGCTTGCTACGGCATACCCCCATTCCTGTAATAACACCCGTGCGACACGATGTCGCTATACAAACTGTTGCAGCAGGCAGCCACCTGAGTGCAACCTACTGTTCCGTCAGTAGTTCTCTACCTAGACATCCGACTGGAGTAATCTGGTGGTGTGAAGCTCTAGGGACAATGGAGCCGCGGGAAACCGTAGATGAGTCTGTGAGGACAAATCGAATCTGCTAGCATCAACGCGGAGAGGAGCTAGAGATGAGTGGTATGGTTAATGTAATGTGAACTTTCATATAAACGCCGTGATTACAAAAGAGCCAAAGATGCTGATAGGCTCTAACCAAAATGGTGCAGCAGTCAAGAAAGCCGACTGGGTTATTCGGCTTTCACGGATAACAAGACTGTCGGTGGATAAGAAAGAACCTAACCCACTCTGTTTGTGAAGTGGAACGTGGCAACCCCGTATAGCTCCCAATTTGGGACAGTGCATCGCAAGATCCACCTATGGTTATGCGGGTGTAGGAGGCCTACAAAAGCGAATGCCTTATTGTAATGATAGGGATACTGATTGAAATATCATCAGTCACGAAAGTGAGCCCACGGTAGGCTGGTCTTTAGCGCGAGATAATTTAGAGAATCGATAGCATGAGGAAAAGCAAATGACGGCAGCTGCAATATCGCTGACTGGTGCGTCTTCATCTTCTGCCGTGTGGAATTCCATTGACTGGCAAACCGCAAAGGCTGAAGTACATCGACTACAAATTCGTATCGCGAAAGCTATCAGCGAAGGTCGGTATGGCAAAGTGAAAGCATTGCAATGGTTACTAACGCACTCTTTTCACGCCAAAGTATTGGCTGTAAAACGAGTAGTACGAAACCAGGGAGGAAAAACACCTGGGATAGACAAAATCATTTGGAAAACTCCACAACAGAAAATAGAGGCAGCCCAATCATTGACGCGGAAGAGCTATAAAGCTCAACCGTTGAGACGGATCTATATTCCGAAAAAGGACGGACGGCAGAGGCCGCTTTCAATTCCGACTATGAAATGCAGGGCTATGCAAGCACTACATCTGCTAGCAATAGACCCAGTGGCGGAATTTTACGCGGATAAAAACAGCTATGGGTTTCGTCCCAAACGCTCAACTGCTGATGCTATCGGAGCCTGTTACTATGCATTATCAAGAAAAGGTTCTGCACAATGGATTCTTGAAGCAGATATTAAATCCTGTTTTGACAAGATTTCCCATGACTGGCTACGGGACAATATCCCGATGGATAAAGAAATCTTGAGTAAATGGTTGTCAGCTGGCTATATTGATCAGGGCGTATTTCATCAAACAGAATTCGGTACACCTCAGGGCGGCCTAGCGTCCCCGACACTTCTGGTTCTAACACTCAGCGGATTGGAAGACACCGTGCTCAAAGCGGTTTCCAGACGTAAAGATAAAGTCCACTTCAGTATTTATGCTGACGATTTTATCATAACGGGTGCATCGAAAGAAGTATTGGAGACAAAGGTAAAACCGCTCGTTGAGTCCTTTCTGCATGAACGTGGCTTGGAGCTCTCAAAAGAGAAAACCAAGATTACACATATTGATGATGGATTTGATTTTCTTAGCATTAATGTACGCAAATACAAGGGCAAATGTATTACCAAACCCTCGAAGAAGAGCATTAAACTCTTTTTGGCTGACATTAGAGGCATCATAAAATCAAATCCCACAGCAAAGCCAGAGAATCTAATTCATCTACTGAATCCAAAGATTCGAGGATGGGCTAATTACTTTCGGTTTAGCTGTGCAAAAAGAACGTTTAGCTATGTTGACCATTGTATTCACATGGCTTTGTGGAGTTGGGTTCGTCGCAGGCACACACGGAAGAGAGCGCTATGGATAAAGAGGAAATACTTCCGAAGCCAAGGACTAAGAGACTGGATCTTCTTTGCGAGAACCCTCAAGGAAAGTGGCGAGATTGCCTATGTTGACTTGTTCAATGCAAGCTCTGTTGCAATCAAAAGGCATGCCAAGATCAGGGCGGAAGCAACACCATTTGACCCTTGCTTTACAAAATACTTTGAAGAGCGAGAACGAAATCCGAGAAAGAATGGTGCGAAATTGCAACACTAGCCCTCAATCGAAATATGCACCAAATGAAACATGATAGCTGGGTCAACCGATGTTGGCTTTGAAAAGACTTGAGCGGAGTGCGGTGAAAGTCGCACGCTCCGTTCTTATGGGACGGGATCACAGCAATGTGGTCTCGTTACCTACCAAATTTCTGAGGTTTACGGCTACCCCGCCATAAAAAAGATCAAACCCTGATCATCGGTCAATATATTTCTCAATTGGATAGAGTTGCCGCACATTTAAATGCCCCAGTCATTACGGGAAAAACGAAGAATGCGGATCGTGAAAAAATATATAATCAATTTAGAAATAGAGAAATTCCTGTTTTAATCGTTTCAAAAGTCGCAAACTTCGCTGTTGATTTACCTGATGCGAATGTTTTAATTCAAATCTCTGGCAGCTATGGTTCAAGACAAGAGGAGGCGCAACGCTTGGGAAGAATTCTAAGACCCAAGAAAAAATCGTCCTATTTTTACAGTCTTGTCACTCACAATACCGACGAACAAGAGTTTAGCAGCAATCGTCAGCTTTTCTTAGTTGAACAGGGATACAAATACCATATTCACTACTACGACTAAATATGGCATTACTTACTGCAATAATTTAAAAAAAGCCCATTGGACATTTTGTGAGACCCAATGTACTCCACTGGCACAAAAATCAATGACTTTTCTTTTTTAATAACAACTTAATTTCTTTTTGAGATAATTTAGTTACTTCCGCAATAAGTTGAATATCCAGTTTTTTTTCTAGCATACGAAGTGCTGTTTGTTGTGCACCTTGCTGTACGCCTTGTTGTATTCCTTGCTCCAATGCCCTTTGTGTTGCTTGTTGTCCGAGTGTCATCATTTTCTCCTCAACATCATGTGAAAATTGTTGATGTATAAAACTCCAGAATCGACTTTCGTTGTTTAAGTTACCCATATTATAAAGGTAGTATAACATATCTGCCACATCATCTGTATGCCCCATTTTATCTAATGTTTGATAATAAGGCAAAAGCACCGTTTCTAAAAATGACTGCAGAGTCTCATCAAAAGCATGTTTCATGCTTAAAAGTAAGGCCTTAATCTGCACATGTTCCTGGGTTTTTTGCCTTAACTCTTCATCCGATATGGCGGCCAAATCTATCAATTGAATGGGTTTTTTAAATAAATCGTCAAACAATATTTGTGCGGATTCTGGTTCTATCATGTCGCGCAAAGTAAGCGAATGTGGGTATGGTTTTGAAGCATTTGAAATGATTAATGGATAAATGAACGGAATCTTTACCGTTTTAGCGCGACTTTTAGTCGATTTTCGAATATGGTCCCAAATAACAGCAATATAGCAAAAAATCCGCAGTGGCAGCCAAATATCTGGCTCGCGCTGCTGTTCGACTAAAAACCACACAAAAGCATCCTCGTGAGTATTTTTACAACGAGTTTTAAATAAAATATCGACCTCTAAAAAGCGATGTTGCGCATCTATAAACGTATTGGGCTGGCGTTCTAGGCAATCTAAATCCAATAAACCTTTGACTGCTTCTGGTAAATAAGCGTCTAACAGACCACGTGCGGTCATTGTATTAGATAATAATCGCCGCACCAGCTTATCATGCGGTTTCCCCTTCATAGATTCGTTATCTTCTGGTTGCTTGCTCATATTTGAAATCCTTGTTTAAGGCCCATGGGCTTAGATATAAGCACCTCATTACGACCCAAGCACTTAATCTTAACATCTGTGAAATATATCCCAAGTCGATTGGCAGTGCCATTGTCACTGCCTAAGCGTAATTACTATGTTTGTATGACCTGTATTTTAACAAATTCGACATTGGTTATCTGTAGTTGATACCAAGTTTTCATCTGTCACCTCAGAAAAAGAAGAGATAATAGAGTACTGCCATGTTAATCGCCTCTGGGCCAATACGTGACCAAGATTAGCTGCTTTTTGATAGGCCATCTTAGCAGAAGGCCAATTTTTAGGCGTGCCAATACCATGCTCATAGCAATACCCTAGGTGATAACACCCGTCTCTGTCATTCTGCTCTGCAGATAAGGCATAACAACACAGCGCTTGCGCCGCGTTCAGTTTTACACCCAGCCCTTTTTCATATATTTTTCCTAGATAGTATTGAATTCTTGCGGTTGAATGTAGTGGTTTTCGAATAAAATAATCTTGTTTTTTAACCACCCTTTCAATGCTTGCTTCTAAATGTCTTTCCGTTTCATTTAGATGAAGGAGTAAGGGGTTTGGCTTGACTTGATAATTATCACAATAATCTTTCAACAAACGTTCAGCGTATAAAAGCTCGGTAGATTCTTGTAAAAGTAAAGCAGCAAGTCTTAATTTAGCCTCCAGAACATAGTCATAACAATGTTCGTACTGCGCTCTTGCTTGTGTTAATTCCTGCGCTGTACTTGTTTCATGGTCCAATAAAGTAGCCGCATAAAAAGAAGCTAAAACATGATTTCTAGAAGCGAGCTCTAGATAAAGACCTAATGCCCTTTCTTTATGGCTGGTTCCAGCAATACCTGTGTCCAGTAATCTTGCCAAAATAAATTGGTAAGCGTTTTCCGAAAGCGCGAAAAGCTCTGCACAAAAAGTTAAGCATAAAGGCAACTCAACTTGATGTTCTATCTGATGAGCAATACACGCTCTTTTAGACTCTAAAATGAATTTTCCATGTGCAATGGACTGTTTAAAATACTGATATGCCTTTGTATCAAGGCGTTTTTTCTTTTCAAGCAACGCTAAATAGTAGTAAGCATCTGTATAGTGACCAGATAATGCTTTATTCAAATAAGCATAGGCACTGTCTGGTTCAGATTGCATCATCAAGAGCCCATAGAAATATTGAGAAGGCACATGCCCTTTGTCGGCGGCATTTTTGTATAAATGTCGCCTGTCTTGCTCGTTCATTTCTATGTGATTGGCTTGCAGGATATCAACTAATAAAATTAGCGCCTGATGATGGGTACTCGCTGCTTTTCTAGCATATTTTATGGTTAAACCAAGATTGTTCTGTGTGTTATAAAAAAGTGCTACTTTATATTGAGCCTCTTGATGTCCGCTATCGGCAGATTTTACAAGCCATGTGAATGATTCAGTATTGTCACCAAGTAGTATGGCTAAAGGATAATAGGCTTGTTGATGACCTAGATTGGCAAGCTCTCTATATAAAATGATGGCCTCGTCTTTCTCTCCTTGTGTGCCCTGCTCCAGTAATTGAGCAAGCTCAAACATGGCAATGGTTTCTCGAAGCTCTGCCACTCTTCGATAATAAGTAATAGCATATGTGTGATTTTGTCCCACATCCCTTCCGTCACGATAAGCGCGTGCTAAAAATAAAAGAGAAGGAATATGATTACCTTCTGCTGCTTTTTGACACCAATAAAGTCCAGCTTCTTTATTTATACGGATGATGCTTCCTTGAATAAATTTTTGCGCTAAATCATATTGTGCCTCTGGATGATTTTGCTTGGCTGACATCTCCAACCATTTGATGGCCAATTGAATGTCACGAGGTAAATTATGATGTCCTGCAAAATAATGTTGGCTGGTATGAAATTGCGCTTCTGGGTGCAGGCTTTCAGCGGCGCGTCGCAACCAGAGCATGGATTGTGCCGGATGCTGAGCTAGAAGTCGTTTACTATATTCAAATTGAGCGCCTGAGTTACCTCTCCAAGCAGATTGGATCATATCCGTTGAGGGCATTGCGATTTGTGGCGCTGATTTTGTTCTTAATACTAATTTTAATGTCTCTTCTGTGAACAAAACACCGCGCTTTTCTGCATCACGCATCATAATACCAATGTCATGGGATACGAGCCCCGGAGAGGCCAAAACAATTAAACAAGCTTTAGGGCGCGTAATGGCAACATTCAGTCTTCTGAATTCTTTTAAAAATGTAGAAACATGCGTTCTTGTGAGCGACACAATAATAATATCACGCTCATCTCCCTGGAACCCATCGACAGTATTCACATCAATCAATTCGTGTTGCAAACGTTTATTCGATAATTTTTTTATAATCAAAGATTTTTGCGCAGTATAAGGCGTGATAACGCCTATCGATTTATCTGCATTTTGTTCTCGTATGATACGAATCATGTTAACAACATAAGTTGCTTCTATGTCATTACAAAGGCTATGAGAAAACTCACCACTTTCATCTCGTCCATTCGCATGGTAGACCGCATAAGGTCTGCTGATAACACCTTGAGTCTCAATGTGCCTAGTAGAGATAATATCTGGTGCAGTAATCAATTGATTGGCATAGTATTGCTCTGATGGCCACTGACAAATATGCGGGTGCATACGATATTGAATGGTTAGCATCATGCTTGGCTGTTGATTTTCTTCAATCAATCGCCACATCATAGACCATTTATAGTTGGTGTTATTTCTGGGATTGGGTTGGTCATCCAGAAAATCAGAAATCACGGTTGCTGGCAATTGCTTGGTGTCGCCCACCAATAAAAATTTTTTGGGCTGAAAGCGCATCGGGATAAGCGTTGCAGCCTCGGTTGATTGTGCTGCCTCATCGACCAAGAGATAATCTACAGGATCCATGACTTGTAAGCTTTCCCGACCACAAGTAATGAGCGTTGCAAAGACAATGTCAGAATAATTTAATAAATGACGCTCGATTGTTTCTTGATTCATTCTTTCCCATTTTTCAATGAGTCTTGTCATACCAAGCAACAATTCTTTCCATTTTTGTTGATGATTGCCCTGCCTTTTTAAAATATTTATTATGCCTTGCAGGGATTCTAGCTCTCCCACTGTGACAGGGTTTTGGCCACAAACCGCATAAATGGTTTGTTTTGAATCTGCATCTAAACGCTGGAAAAATAATAAATTGTATCGGCTCAGGCTTTGACGAGCTTTTGCCAAATTTTCAGACAATATTGTAAGTAGGCCCGTTGCAGTGATTCCGATTCTTGAAGCAGGATTTTCTGAGAGTTGATGAATATCGTCATAATGAGTCGTAAAGCAAACTTGAATATTGTCATACCAACGATTTAAAAAAATAGATTTTAATTCCTCGGGTACTTTGCCCTCAACCCCCACCAATATCATCGGTGTATCAGGTAAGCTTTGTATGGCGCGCAAAGCTAAAACTTGCACCCCTTTGTTAGAATGAGCACTAACAAGGATTCGTTTATTCTGCTCTGACACACATTTTAATAAACTGACTAAAGTCGTGGTTTTGCCGGTACCTGGAGGGCCTTGTAGTAACAGTGTTGAATGGTCTGGTGCATTAAAAAACGCATAGAGTGATTGTCCTTGTGATAAGTTTAAATTTTCAGCCTCCGCACTGGCTTGAGAATTGGTTTCCGTTTTGATTCTCGGTAACCGCGCTGATGCAATTTGTCTGATGCAGGGTATGTCTAACATTTGTAGACAATTGTCGTACATACGTTGCTCACTAATGACTGAGCCGAGATAATGTCCTTGCCATTTGACGTCTTTTTTAAAATAAGCCTCAAAAGCATGATAATCCTCTCTTGTCATCACAAGTTTTACGTAGGTTTCATTTCCTTCTAAATTTTCAGAGGCCAGTGCTAGCCATTGCCTATTAGGTAAACCTCGGATATTCATTGTTTTAAGCAATAAAACATTCATGGATTTACCATGTTCTATACGCTCTGGCACCCCTCCCTTGAAACTCATAAACAAGGGATTGCCTTCTGTGCGTGGATATTTCGCATTTTTTTGCAGCATTAATTCAAAAGGTTTGGCATCCGATAAATGCGCACTTGCTTGACGACGTCCTGTATTGGCAGCTTGGGACGCAGTGTATAATTCAACTTTTTCTAAACCAGAGGCAATAATCGCCCTGGCCTCTTCCAGTAGAAAAGGCAAGAAGTTCATGTAGTAACGCTGCAAGTTTTCTTCCTTTTTTGGAAGTGCGGGTTGTCTTTGTGCGATACTCAATGGCGCTTTGAGTGTTTCGAATGAAAAACTTAACACTGTTTTTGTAAAATCTTCATATGAAAAATATTGTGATTGCATCTGAAACCTCTAAAAAATAGGTTCGATGTTACTTAAAATCTATCATAATGTCATTGAAATAAGCGGGGGCTACCTACAAAATTGCCATCATGATTGATTTTAACCTTCAAAATCAGCAATCCTTGAGTTTTGCCTCCGTAGCAGTTAATGATTGCTTTCTATTTGCATTTTGATCCAAACCTCTTGGGCTGGCGTTGTATCTCTATCAACCAAGAAAAAAACGCGCTTTTGTGAAATTCTTCCAGGAATAGATTTCCATTTCTTAACAGCGTGATTGGATTTTAATTTATCTATGGTTTCTTGTGCGCAACGATTAATATAGTCGATTTCTAGATCTTCATTCAAAATAATTAAAGAATGGCCAAGCTTATCGTACACCTCACCAATTTTTGGGATCTCTGTTTTTGTTAGCATCTTCCTCTTCCTAGTGTAGGATTAATAGTACGACACGATACCACTGGCTTGATAACTATTAACCAATATTTCAAAACCAAAAGACCAATCGATGGGCGATTTCGCTTGATTAATTACTAACCCTCTTAACGACTAAAACCACACCATCCACGCGATCGATAATAATTTTTGTGCCAGTAGGTAAATCTTCATCACATTTAATCTGCCATATGGTATCAAAGATATTTATTCTTCCCATACGCCCAACTATAGGAGTCTGCAATATAAAAACATGGCCAATATAATGTCCTGCTCGATTGTTTAAAAATGGTTTATCACTAAAAAGTTGCTTTTTATTTTTTATAAAAACCTTCCAGACAATGATGCCAACAATAGCGAGTATTGAAAATATCAATATTTGAGCAGCTAAAATCATGGTCACAAAAATGAATGGCAACATGGCAACAATGGCGGCGGCAATCCCGATTACGAGTAAAAACCCAGAGCCTGTTAGTATCTCAATTAAAAAAAATAATAAAGCCAATCCAACCCAATATCCCCATGTCATTTTGACTTATCTCCTTTACCTAAAGCGGATTTAGCAAGCTCAGAGATCCCGGCAATAGAGCCTATAACATTACTCGCCTCTAAAGGCATTAAAATCACTTTTTGATTGTCAGATGATGCAAGACGGCCCAATGCATCAATATATTTTTGTGCCACGAAATAGTTAATCGCTTGTATATTCCCGTCTTTGATGGCATCTGAAACCACCGTAGTTGCCTTTGCTTCAGCTTCTGCAAGTCGTTCTCTTGCTTCAGAATCTCGATAAGCAGCTTCCTTTTTACCCTCGGCAGATAAAATGAGTGACTGCTTTTCACCTTCTGCTCTTAAAATAGCGGATTGACGCTGCCCCTCTGCTTCGAGAATGTTTGCACGTTTATCTCTCTCCGCTTTCATTTGTCGCCCCATGGACTCCACTAAGTCTTTGGGTGGCTGAATTTCTTTAATTTCAACCCGAGTTACCTTAACCCCCCATGGAGATGTGGCGCTTTCAACGACATTCAATAATTTCGAGTTAATCTGGTCTCGTTGGGATAACATGCCATCCAAATCCAGTGAACCGAGAACCGTTCTAATATTGGTCATAATCAGATTGCGAATCGCTGTTTCCAAATCTCTAATTTCATAGGCAGCTTTTGCCGCATCAATAATCTGATAAAAAATTACTGCGTCTACTTTAACCATCGCATTATCTGAACTGATAATTTCCTGTGGTGGAATATCTAAAGTTTGTTCCATCAGATTAAGCTTAACCCCGACTCTATCCATGAAAGGAACTATAATTGATAGGCCTGGCTTTAGCGTTTTGGTATAACGCCCAAATCGTTCTACAGTCCACTCATAGCTTTGCGGAACTTGTTTAATGCTCATGAAGACAAGCGATACAACAAATGCAACCAGTAATCCTGAAATGATCATACTCACCTCTAACATTTATTTGCTTCCTAATTCTTTAGCCAATTTTTTAAAATGATTTTCTAAATCTTTTGAATCAAAATCAATTAAGCCACATTTGTAAGCTAACTCACCTAATTCAGTTTTTCTTTTATTCTGCAATTTTTTTAGTTTCTTTTTCGTGTCCTCTATGATTTTTAAATATTCTTTTTCCTTATCAGAAATATTTTTTTTATTTTTTATCATATTAGTACTCTCCAAATAATATTATTAGCGTTTTTTTATAAGAAAAAAATAATTGCCTGCCATCCCTGTAAGAAACAACAGTCCGAAAAAACTCAAGTATTGTGTATTAAAATTACCTAATGAAATATCAAACCCCATCAGTCTAAATATCTTTATCATAAAACTAACTATCGGAGTTAATTGATCATAAATCATTGCTCCTAACTTATCTTTTTTATCAGTAAACGCCATGCAAATTCCTATAAAACCTGAAAATAAAAACAAATCAGAAATAATATAAAACACAAACTTAATGTGGTTTTTCTTAAAAAGAATCACAACTCACCTATATTTTTTTTACGAAAATTATATCAAAATATAAAAATAAATAATAGATTTTTCATCACAAACACGCAATGAATATGCGCTTAATTTTTCAAAATATTCAATTAAAGAATAATGTTAAAAATTAAGATATCGAATGATCCTTTCCTAAGATCGAGTACACCTTTCGCAACTGGTTGCAGTTTTGTAAGCACATGAATTTATTGATTTTTTAGGATACCTGCGATTGATTCTCCATAAAAATCTTCATTTGGACATATTTTTAACAAAAAAACAGTATGCACTTCTGCATACTTTTGGCTGATTTTTCAAAAATAGAGTGATGCAGATCTGCATACTCATCCTCTACAGGTATTGAAAATACTGGGTAAATATGATCTAATGATTTTTGATAACAGTATGCATGGATGCATCACAACAACCAACAACAATTTCGCAAAACGGAGAAAAATTATGGCAAGAATTACCATCACCATCCCTGATAACCTTCAAAACCAAATCGTAAAAATTGCAGGAAAAGAGAATGAATCCATATCTTACACAACAACCAAATTAATTGATATTGGTCTTATGGTAATGAAAAAAAGTGAATCTAAAAAACAAGAAAATAATATTGAGGAATATTGCCAAAAAATAGTTATTCAAATTAACGAATTAATAAAAAAAATTGCTGTAGATAAATTTAATATTGACAAAGACTCAATGAGTAAGATAGCTAGCGATACCATTGTTAAATTTAATAAGATAAAAGGTATTGATACCACCATATAAAACACCAACATTAACTGGCATTAAACAAGAATATAATAAAAATTCTTTAAGAAATAGTGCATCCACAACCAGAAGAATCTTTTGGGTTTTTACTTTGAGATGATTGTTCTTCTGGTCCTACTTTGACTGATGACTTTAAGTCTGCCATTCCTTTTTTAATATTTCTGGTTTTTTCTATTGATAAGGAAGAAGCCGCGCTTGAATGCACTAACTCTTCTCCACGAATTGTCGTATAAATTGCTTGGCCTAAATCTTGTTTTCTATGTATATTATCGCAAAATAAATCCCACTTTTCTAAACAAGTGGATGAAACATGATCGGGTAACTCTGTAGACGAGCGTTCACTCTCTTTGCTTACACAATAGGTCAAAACAGCACTCATCTCAGAATCCGCTTCTTTATTAATTTGAGAAACAAAATCTTCGGCAAAATGTTCTTTATGTTTTCTCACTTGATAAAAAGGAATTTTTCTAGATGAAATAGCATCTCCAAATGATTGATCTCCAGTGGTTCCACACAATCTCCCATTACTTAACCCTAATAATGCTTCAGTTTGTTTTGGTGTAATTGGCGACATTGATAATAGGCGAAATATTTTTTCATTTGGGTGAATTTGTGTTTGCGAAACATCTGAATATAAGACAACTTCTTGGCCATCAGAATCAACGGATACAATTTTTGTAAAACCATCAGATATTAATTTATCACGAAACAAATCAAAATTTGGGATAGGCTTGTCATTATGCCCGCCCATTATGACAACATCTTGGTTTTTTCCTGGATCATATACTCGTGTCAGCATATTTAAGTAATCAAATCTACAATCACTACCTTCTTTATTAAAGTAGGCAAAACTTAATTCAGAATTCTGATGGTAACTATGAATATCTGGATCAGCACTTCCAAATACCCTGTGAAGTAAAACCATACTTCCTTTTGCGAGTCGCTCTTTGAAAAGCATTTCCAGATCAAATCTTTCTTCATCAGAAACATTAGGATTAGAAATACGCGCAAGTTTTTTGTTAATCAAGATGCCTTTCTCAGTATCTCCAAATCCAGCATCGATTAATATTACTTCTCGTTGATCTTCGTCATCCAGTAAGTTTCGTGCAAATGGAAGGCCTTTTCTGCTATACCCATATTCAGATATAACTATTACTTTACAATCTTGATTTGAGGGGAGAGTTAATCTTTCTTTAGCAAGCCCTGTTAAAGCCGGAGCTCTAATATAAGCTTTAACAAGTGGTTCTTCGTTAGCATCCTCCAGTAGTAAGTCTTCTTCATCCTTGGCACTAGACTTACTATCAGGGAACATTGTCTGGTATTGAGCTCTATTTAAAATATGAATGCTTGGGTAATCCTCTTCATTATAGAGATCTAGAAGGCGTGCTTCTGCTCCTGGATTTGTGGTAACAATGTAAACATCATCATGATACTCCATACATTCATTTAAAAATTCGGCAAGCTTCAAACAAAATGCAAAATCTCCTAAACCATCTAACTTTGCAGAAACCTGAATAATAATCATTTCTTTATCCTAAGTAGTCAGCTTATGAATTATTTGCTATTTTGAAAAAGCACTTTGTAAGTATAAGTATAGGCTAAAAACGACATCTATTTTTTTGTAATTTTTGAGCTCTATGTTCTTGAAATGATCTATTAAGCCATGTTACAATAAAAGATTCTCTTAGACAGAGGACTTGATCTCATGTTCACAAAATTCGAAAAGACAAAGACCCCTTTTCAATCGTTTGTTTGGCAAACACTCATGGCATATTTTGATGTTGAAACAGAAGAGGCTCTAATAAACAGCCCTAAAATTACGAACATACCAGGACTAGACAAGTTTTTAATTGAATTAAACAAAGCGGAAGACGATTGGGATAGGTACCTCCATGATGAGATGATTGGAATGACTTGTAAATTTGGCAAGCCTAATGCGCAAACACCAGAGCAAAAAAAATTTACATCTCAGGTAATGGACTCTATTGATGAATATGTAAGTGATAATTCCTTTAATTCCGATTACTCTGCTTATTAAAAGATCTCTCGCAAATAACTCTATTATTTGATTTTATATGAATCAAATCTTATTCAATCGGTTTTTTTAGTTGCCTGGAATCAGAACTAATTTACAAGTCCATTTCTTTTTCAAAATTTTTTTGTACGGAAATTAGTGACTTTGATACGGATTTACTAACATTGGGTTGAAATTCGATATTTTTAATCAACTCTCTATTTATATTGTGATTTAAATTTTTCGTTGTTTCCGTAATAAATGAAATATTTATGTTTTCAGATTTAACAAAAGAATCGAATTTAATTTTTTCTAAATCCTTCTTATCCAAAGAATCCACTTCATTATTTTTTTGACTAAAACTATTTGTATTAAATACTTGGTTCTTAATTTCTTGAACTCCTTTTTTTAGTAACACATCATTCCAATCCGTCTTCTTCGCTTCTAATATTTCTGGATAAATAGCTTTTACATCAATGCCTTTGTCCTTATAGGAATCAATTATCGTAGATATTTTTTTATGAGTATTGGCATTTTCTCCATCATTATCTGCAGCAATAATGACATTTTTCGATTGATATTTTTTAATGATGTCATCTAAATTTTTCATGTTATCTATGCCTAATGAAGCAATAACTGTTGCATGGCTTACAGCCATAGCAATAGAGCCTGCTGTCTCAAAACCTTCTGCTATATAGAGTGGAGAACCACGCATTCCCTTTTGAACCAATACAGCACTGCCCATTATCACACCTTTTGATAATTTAACCATCTTGGCTTGTTGCATTTGTGGGTTTTTACCTCCTGTTTTTTGGTCTAAATATATCCGTTGCAGACCTGTTAAATCACCTTTCGAGTCACGTGCCGCATAAACAATGGCAGGAATTTTATTGACTCTATTAATGATTTCTCCTTCTTTTAAATCGATATGCGTAGCCCCTTTTGGCAAGAATCTAGCATCTAGATTATCTAATTCGATACCGCGATGTTCTTTAAGATAACGTTCAGCGAGTGTTCCTTTGAGATCTATGCTTGCACCCCAAATGCTTTTTACTATTTGTGTTTTGTTTTTTAAATTGCTTAAATTTTTAGATTGATTTTGAGCGGGAGCGCTCTTTACAGGCAACATTTTATAATCATAATTATTGATACCTGCTATTTCAGAGCCGATTTTCAAAGCATCTAAAAATTCCACCCCGCGTTCTCGCATAATAGCCTGTATAGGCGAGCCGCCCTTCCCCTCTACAAAATCGTACCAAAGACCACGAGAGTCTCCCTTTAAGGTCACGACAAGACCGCCAGAATAGCGTAATTCCTGTGTGTTTTTAGATTTTGGTTCACCGAAAATAGATAGGTATGATGTTTCAGGGCAAGACATCAAAGCTTCATTGATGGTAGCGGCATCCAGGTTTTCATATTGTTTGATAATAACCCGTGCATTAGGTTCTTTTGAAGGGAATCTGGTATTTTGGGTGATAGAGGTATCATGATTCGCTTCTAATTTATTAGCATGAAGATCAGCCCTTTCTAGAATTTTCTCTTTATCTTTACCTTCATTCTGAAGGATTTGCTCCAAATAAGGTGAGTTTTTTAATTCAAAGGCTATTTGATTGCGAGCATCTGCAAAGCTCTTGGCTTTAAAAATAAGGTCGTTTTTAGCATTTTTTGACGCGTCCTCTTGATAAACCATCTTCCAGCATTTAGAGCTACTTCTTGCAAAATGCTCATAAGAAAGATAAGACTTATACGCTTCTCGTTCATCTTTAGGCAAATCTTTTAAATACTCCTGCCTTTGGACAACTTTTAAATACCGCCCCAGCACCTTCATGTCAACTTGAGAATTCA
>JACCDN010033015.1_pt1 | contig 15257 bp, 16 predicted proteins | sample 7441691 | NCBI WGS metagenome assembly JACCDN01 (sample SAMN15323439, study PRJNA562643) | freshwater metagenome | isolation source: river surface water | place: USA:Blue River Watershed | collected 2017-08-16
ATATTTGCATCGCAAAGCGAGTTTCATGACGATCAATAGCGCTGCGATGCACTAACAAACCACTGGGCTTGTTAATCGCCACTAAAAATTCATCGCGATAAATTATGTCGAGTTGTTCGTTCATGTCTTCATTGCAGTCGGCATAGGTATAAATAAAAACAGGCGCTATTAAAGCGCCTGTTTTTGAATTTCAATGGGAGTTATTTATTCGCAGTAGCTTTCATTTTTTTCTCGCCCGAATCAACACTTTGGTAAATCAAGGTGTTGATTGTCATTGGCCCAACACCACCAGGAACTGGCGTGTAAGCTGCAACGCGATCAACTAGAGGTGCCAACTCAATATCGCCTACACCGCCGGGGTGGTAACCGGCATCAACAACTACCGCACCATCTTTAATCCATTCGGCTTTAATAAATTCTGGTTTGCCAACAGCACCAACAATAATGTCGGCTTGTTTAATTAATTCAGGCAAATTTTTAGTGCGAGAGTGGCAAATGGTCACTGTGCAATTTGCATTTAACAGCATCATCGCCATTGGCTTGCCAAGAATAGGGCTGCGGCCAACGACAACGGCATGCTTGCCCGAGAATTCAATATTGTAAGCTTCCAGTAAACGCATAATACCTTTTGGCGTTGCGCAGCCATAAGCTTCTTCACCCATACTCATACGGCCAAAACCTAAGCAGGTTACACCGTCTACATCTTTTGCGGCACTGATTGCATCAAAGCACACACGCTCATCAATTTGCTCAGGCACTGGGTGCTGCAACAAAATGCCGTGCACATTAGGGTTGTTATTTAATTCGTGAATTTTTGCGAGCAATTCTTCGGTAGTAGTGCTGGATGGCAGCTCAACTTTGATCGAGTCCATTCCGATGCGTGAACAGGCGTTGCCTTTCATTTTTACGTAAGTAGCAGAAGCTGGGTCATCGCCTACCAAAATGGTCGCGAGAATTGGCGCTTGGCCGTTGGTCGCGGCTTTTAACAGCTCAACGCGTTGTGATAATTCTTGTTCAGTTTTTGCGGCAAGGGCTTTGCCGTCCAATACTAATGCAGACACAGAAATCTCCAGAAAAGAGTCAAAAAGGAAAAGAGGAAAAATATGCGCGCATTTTCACACAGCAGGAGGTGTGATCCAAGTGCTAAGAGCGAAACAATGAATTAAGCAAAGAGATTTTGATGCGAGGAAATGGGGTGGCTGACGGGGATCGAACCCGCGACCACAGGAATCACAATCCTGGGCTCTACCAACTGAGCTACAGCCACCGTAGCGTTTAAAACTTTTGGGATTTGGGTTGAATAACCCTGAATGGTGCGCCCGGCAGGGCTCGAACCTGCGACCATCCGCTTAGAAGGCGGATGCTCTATCCAGCTGAGCTACGGGCGCTTCTGGACTTAATATTTAACGGTTCTTACTATTACGGCTTAAAAACATGGTCGGAGTGGAGGGATTCGAACCCCCGACATCTTGCTCCCAAAGCAAGCGCGCTACCGGACTGCGCTACACTCCGAATACTTAAAATGCTGTGCGTTTCAAGTGGTGCGCATATTATCGATGCCCCCTAGGTTCGTCAACGAAAAATTATAAAAAATTCAATTTATTCGCGGGTTTAGATATTTTATAAACAACTTGGCCGGTTAGTGAGCGCCGAAAATAGTTTTACTTGTTTCATTGCAAGTCTCTGTCAGAATAACAACTTAATAGCAGCAACTGGTCTACGAGAAACTCGCAAAGAGGGTGTGTTATGCAGGACAAGCCGGTAAGTGAAGCCATGAAGCTGGGAATGCGCCGGTTGGCTTCTGGTGTGTGCGTTATAGCAGCACGTATTGGCGATGAGAAATTTGCCATGACAGCATCATCTGTAACTTCAGTGTCAGATAAACCAGCGTCTTTACTTGTGTGCATCAATAAACTGGTCTCTCAGCAAGAGTATTTCTCTACGCAAGGCAGCAAATTTTCAGTGAACGTATTAGGCGCAGAGCACGAGGCCATATCCAATTTATGCGCTGGACGCGAGCCGGGAAGGGATAGGTTTGGTTTGGGCAATTGGCACCATGAAAAAGCCTCACCGTATTTGGTTGATGCTCAAGTTGTGTTTTTTTGCGAAACCGATATGTTTATTAGTTACGGCACCCATCAAATCGTTATTGCACACATTCAGCAGGTCTATAAAGGCGATGTTGACTTCGCGCCACTGCTGTATGCCGATGGTGGATATGGCCATTTTAAACGCAGCTTGGATGATTAACGCTCAATTAAATTATTGTTACATTGAGTGAAATTTTTACTGCGATTTTTTGATGAATATTGCTTGCATTGTAAAACTTTTGCTTCTACTGATGATTCACGGTTAATGACCACTAACTTTTTATGCACATCTAGTGTGCGCTGTGCACTCACTAAACAAAATGGCTAAAAAAACCTAAGCAATGCTAAAAAAAGCCTTTGCAAATACTGTAACATATTGATAATTAAAGATATTATTTGTTTGGTTAAAATTTAGCCAAATTGAGTCGCTATCAGATTTTATAAGGGTTTGACTCTGTTTCCCAAAATCTATCCACTAAGTTATCCACAGAAAATGTGGACAATTTTTTTGTGAAGCTATTTGTGCAAAAAAGTTACATTTTTGTTTTTGTATAACTTTTTTTCACTTTTTGGTTTGTTGATAAACGTTGTTTTTTTCTTATTTTTACTCAGGTTTTCATTATGACTATAAGTTTGACTGTTACTGTGCTAGGTGGTGGAAGTTTCGGCACAGCGATTGCTAACATCATCGCGCACAATAATATTAAAACCTTCCTTTGGATGCGCTCGGCTGAAAACGCCTTAGCCTGTGAAAAGACGCGTGAAAATACCCAGTATTTCCCTAATTATCGTTTGGCCGATAGCCTGATCATTACCTCTGATTTGGAAATGGCGGTCAGTCAAAGTGATTTGATCTATGTATCCATTCCCAGCAATGCCTTTCGCTCAGTGACTCACGCGATTCGACCTTTCTTGCGCGAAAATGCCATGGTGGTTAGTACCTCTAAGGGTATTGAGCCAGAAGGCTTTACCTTAATGAGCCAGGTGCTTGAAGAAGAGTTGCCAAATCACCCTATAGGCGTGTTGAGCGGCCCCAACTTCGCGAAAGAAATGGTTCGCAAAATGCAAACTGGTTCAGTAGTGGCCAGTAGTGATGAGCGGGTTATTGAGGCTGTGCAGCAAACCTTATCATCGGCGAGCTTTCGGGTTTACTCGAACCATGATCGCTATGGCGTTGAGTTGGGTGGTGCCTTAAAAAATATTTACGCAATTATTTGTGGTATGGCGGCGGCTTTAGGTGCAGGCCAAAACACTCAGGCGATGCTCTTAACACGCAGCTTGGCGGAAATGGGTCGCTTTGCACATTTAATGGGTGCTAATCCTATGACCTTTTTAGGCTTGGCGGGCGTTGGTGATTTAATTTTGACTTGCACCTCGGATTTAAGCCGCAATTACCGCGTTGGTTTTGCTTTGGGGCAGGGACGCAATCTCGATGAAGTTGTTGCGGGTCTAGGACAAGTTGCAGAAGGTGTTAACACGCTTAAGCAGGTCAAACAAAAAGCCGATGAGTTAGGTGTCTATATGCCTTTGGCTTCTGGTTTATATGGCATTTTATTTGAGCAAAAATCTATCGCTGAAGTTGCGCGCGGCCTTATGATGGGTGAACAAAATACTGATGTAGATTATCTGGGGGTTTAAGCATGAATAACGATCAAATTAAATCAAATTTAACCTCTAGCAAACATTGGTTGCGCTTAATCTTTATGTTGGTTTTTGCCGCAGTCTTGCAGGTTGCGAGTATCATCATGTGGGTGCTGGTTATCGCACAATTTATATTCTCTTTAATAACCGGTGAAGATAATCTGCAATTGCGTAAATTTGGCCACAGCTTATCCATTTATATTTTTGATACTCTGAAATTTTTAACTTATGCCAGCGAAGAAAAGCCTTTTCCTTTTGCCGATTGGCCACAAGTGAATGATGAAAAAGCTAGCTGAACAAAAAATACTTATTAGTTGAAAATACAAGCGAGTTAAATAGCGATGAAAGTTTTCGTTTTGCGGCACGGCCAAGCTGAAACTCAGCAAACTACAGATGAAGCGCGCAATTTAACTGCTAAAGGTCGCTTAGATGTTGCTGCAAGCGTGCACTATTCATTGTCTGAATTAGCACCAGCATCGGAGTTTGAGCAAGTGCAGGAAATTTGGGCTAGTCCTTTGGTGCGCGCGCAGCAAACTGCGGAGATTGTTCGCAATCTTTTATCGGCACAAGGTGTTCAACTCTTGATAAAAACCACAGATCTTATTACACCAGAAAGTAATCCCGCCGATTTATTTGATGTGCTGCGGGCATCCAATCTTAACTCGGTTTTGTTAGCAAGCCATATGCCTTTTGTTGGTGACTTCTTGGATGCGTTCTGTGGCAGCGCACGTGGGTATCATGCAATGAATACCAGTTCTATGGCCTTAGTTGTATGCGATACCCCCGCAAAGAATTGCGGTGACCTACATTGGTTAAGGCATGTGAATGTATAGCGGCTGTGAGCGAATAAAATGAATAAAACGCAGCCACAACAACTTCATTTCACTATTGATGGTTTACAAGTTGCTGCTCAAGCTTGGGGTAATCCTGAGCATTTTCCTATATTGGCTTTGCACGGTTGGTTAGATAATTCGGCCAGCTTTTTTGCGTTAGCCCCGCTCTTAAATAATGTCTATCTAGTTGCAATAGATATGGCAGGCCACGGCCAAACCAGCCATCGTCTAGGTGCCTTCCCTTATAACATTTGGGAGGATGTTGCAGAAATATTTGCGGTTGCCGATCAACTAGGCTGGCACCAATTTGCATTGCTGGGGCATTCACGCGGCGCAATCATCGCCACCTTGGCGGCAGGTACTTTTCCTGAGCGAATCACACATCTTGGCTTAATTGAAGGTTTACAGCCCGAGCCTTCACGCGGCGAAGATACTCCGCAACAATTAGCGCTATCCATTAAAAGTATTGCGGTGCAAGTTGCAAAAAAAAGATCAATTTATCCCGACCTTGCAACAGCGATAAAAGCGCGCGAACGCGGAATGTTTCCATTAAGTTTTGAAGCTGCGAAGGCATTAACAGAGCGGGGCGTACAAAAAGTTGAAGATGGCTATCATTGGAGCACTGATCAACGCTTGCTAGCGCCTTCAGCTGTAAAATTGCTGCCCGAGCAGGTTGCCGCGTTTATAGCGCGCATTAGTTGCCCCATTACACTGATTCTAGCCTCAGAAGGCTTGCCTAAGCTTTACCCAAGTTTTGAATTGACGCTGAAAAAACACCCAAAGATTAATACGCACAGGCTTACTGGTAGTCACCATTTACACATGGAGCAAGAGGTCGCTTCTGTTGCCGCCATACTTAATTCTTTTTTTAATCATGATGCTGGCGAGTAGAAATTTGATGGCAAAAAATAAGATGCATAGGAAAAAATGAAAAAAATATTCTATTTATTTTGCTTGTTGTGTTTGGCGACCCAAGTGCAATCCGCTGCTTTAAACTTACAGGTTTACCCCAATGCACGTGAGGTTTTTCACAGCAGTGAGCAGCGGGATCAATACTGGCTGGCGCTAGGGGTATATAGAAAAATTGAAGGTATATGGCAGGCAGATAAGGCGCAGCGGTTGAGTGGCTTGTTGGAGCGCACAACCTTTGAGTTACCTGCAAATCATAGCGCGGAAAAGGGGTTTGATTTTTTTAAACAGCAGTTGGAGGAGCTTAATGCGCGCGAGCTTTTTCACTGTAAGGCGCGAGATTGCGGTACCAGTAATAGTTGGGCCAACAACCATTTTAAGGTTATTCAACTCTATGGTTTGGATCAATATCAGTTTTACAGTGCTTATGAAATTGCCGGTGCCAATGAAAAACCATTATATGTAGCGCTCTATGCCGTTATGCGTGGCAATAAGCGCACCTATGTGCAGTTAGAAATATTGCGGGCGGACAAAAAGGCTGAGATCGGTATTTCCGCTAGTAGCAAGCGTTGATAAAAATGGGGCCGCAGATATTGTAGGGCTCGGCGTTATTAATCAGCGAGTATTTATACAATAAAAAACGGACACTAAGTTGTCCGTTTTTTGTTGTTAGAGTGTGCTTTGGTATTAATTAACCAGCGATAAAAATTCCATGCGTGTAGCTTGGCTGCTGCGGAAGGTGCCGAGCATGGCAGAGGTTTTCATGGAAGAGTTTTGTTTCTCTACGCCGCGCATCATCATGCACATGTGCTTGGCTTCAATAATTACACCAACCCCACTTGCACCCGTAATTTCTAATACCGACTCTGCGATTTGTGTGGTCAGTTGTTCTTGAATTTGGAGGCGGCGCGCGTACATATCTACAATGCGAGCGATTTTAGACAACCCTAAAACTTTACCCGTTGGAATATAAGCTACATGGGCTTTGCCGATAAACGGCAGCAAGTGATGCTCGCACATGGAGTAAAGCTCAATATCTTTTACCAGAATCATTTCGCTGGAGTCAGAGGGGAAGAGTGCACCGTTAACCACTTCATCAATGGTTTGGTTGTAGCCACGAGTTAAAAATTGAAAGGCTTTAGCGGCACGTTCGGGGGTATCTTGCAAACCGGGACGGTTCAAATCTTCACCAATGCTGGCGATAATGCCCGCAAAATGTTCTTTCGCACCATGTACTTTCATAGAATCCTCACATCAAAAAAAACCGCACCCGTTGAGAGTGGGGCTTGAGTAGGGCGGCATTTTACCCTGTAAAGCCTGTGCTGACGAACCCGATTTGCTGAAAGCGCAATATTCTTTTAAATCGGCGCGACCGATTAGGTAGAATAAGCGCACATTTTTTACCTGAGTCTTCATCATGCCTTCAAACACTGCCGATATTTGTGACGAACTATTAACCCTGCGCGATTTTATTCGTTGGGGTGCCAGCGAGTTTAATGGTGCCAAACTATATTTTGGTCACGGTACCGATAATGCGTGGGATGAAGCTGAGCAGCTCGTTTTACATGCGATTCATCTGGTTCCACCGTTAGATGATGAGTGGTTGAGCGCCCGGTTAACGCGTGTTGAACGTGAACGCGTTTTGGAAAATCTTCGTCGCCGTGTTCAAGAGCGAATTCCTGCTGCTTATATTACTGGTCAAGCCTGGTTTGCTGGTTTGCCATTTGTTGTGGATGAGCGAGTATTAGTACCGCGTTCTCCTATAGGTGAATTGATCCAGCAACAATTTGCGCCTTGGCTAGCAACTGAGCCCGCGCAAATTTTGGATTTGTGTACTGGCAGTGGTTGTATCGGTATCGCCTGCGCCTATGCCTTCCCCAATGCTGAAGTCCAACTTAGCGATATTTCTTATGATGCTTTGGCGGTCGCCGAGGAAAATATTCAGCAGCACGATTTGGAAGATCGCGTGTTTGCGATGCAGTCGGACTTGTTTGCCAATTTAGTCGGCCAAAAATTCGATTTAATTGTTTCCAATCCGCCTTATGTTGATGCCGATGATTTGGCGACCATGCCACCTGAATATCACGCAGAACCCGAAATTGGTTTGGGGTCTGGTGATGATGGTTTGGATTTCACCCGTCGTTTGTTGCGCGAAGCTAGCGATTATTTAACGGATGAGGGCGTGCTGATTGTTGAGGTCGGAAATTCATGGGTTGCGCTGGAAGAAGCTTACCCCGATGTGCCTTTCACTTGGATTGAATTTGAGCGTGGTGGGCATGGTGTGTTTATGCTGACTAAAGCTGATTTGGTGCTTTTAAAGTAAGCCGCTTACGCCCATATTCGTTGCGAATATGGGCGTTGTTTGTTACATCTTAATGCTTTGTGTTATCCCGCCACATCCACCGCAAAATCTCTGGCAACAAACTGCCACCATGTTGGTCTGAGTGGCCGCCATCACCCCAAACATGCTTCACTTCATAACGTGGGCCCTTGTCGCCATTTTTATCGGCGTTTGCATTTGCCCATTCAAAAGAAGACAGCATTTGTTGATTAGCTAAAAACCAATTGCCATGTTCGTTGCTCAAATCATTGCTGCCATCTTGTAAAAATATTTTCATAGGACGAATGGGTGATTTGCGAATAAGGCCGGGATAAAGATCGCCACCGGGCACCAATGACTTATCAGCAGTGGCTGGTTGATAGCCAATAGAAACATAGCTGCCAATCATGCTGATGACTTTACGGAAAGCATCAGGTCTATGCCACGCCACTGTAAATGCGCAAATTGCACCACTGCTAGTGCCACCAATAATATGGTCTTCGGGATTGCTGCTGTATGGATATTTTTTAGCGACTTCTGGCAAGAGTTCATCTATTAGAAAACGTGAATAATCATCGCTAAGTGCATCGTATTCTTGTGCCCGATGATCTGGGTTAGACATACCCAAGTTATCGGGATAGCGCTCACTGAGGTTACCGGGCGTAATAAAGACGCCGATGGTTTGCGGAATCGCTTTTCGATGAATCAGGTTATCCAGCACTGTGGGTACGCGCAGAGAACCTTTGGGATTGGTTGCGCGCTGGCCATCCTGAAAGACTAATAAGCTGGGTTTGATTTTGGATTTTGCTTTGTAGTTAGCGGGTACATAGACCCAATATTGGCGAACTGTGCCGGTGAAGACTTTACTGTGAAACTCATAAGGGCCCAGAAGTTTACCTTTAGGTACGTCTGGATGTTCTAAAGAATCAGCGGTGTGTGGATATTCGCCCGCTTGGCGAGGCTTTGGTACTTCATCGGCCCATGTCCAGCAGCTTATTAAGCCAGCAAGTAAAACTGTAATTGTGTATTTATTCATCATTATTGTGTGCTCGCTATTAATCCTTGTTAGAGGTGGTTCATTTGTCGTTCGCGTTGATTTATAGCACATAAGGCTCGCTTGCCCTACGTGAGTGCGTGTAAAACTATGTTTAGTTCACGTATAATTGCCGCACTTTTTGTAGATCACGCATATTCATTTGGGTTGAGATAAACATGTCTGGCAATACCTACGGTAAATTATTCACAGTCACTACCTTTGGCGAGAGTCACGGCCTTGCGCTCGGGGCAATCGTTGATGGCTGCCCACCTGGTCTTGAAATCTGCGAAGAAGATTTGCAAATTGATTTGGATCGTCGCAAGCCCGGCACCTCGCGCTATACCACGCAGCGCCGCGAAGATGATTTGGTGAAAATTTTATCCGGCGTATTTGAAGGCAAAACTACCGGTACACCGATTGGTTTGATGATTGAAAATACCGATCAGCGCTCTAAAGATTATTCCAACATTAAAGATCAATTCCGCCCAGCGCATGCGGATTACACCTATATGCAAAAATACGGCGTGCGCGATTATCGTGGTGGTGGTCGTTCATCGGCGCGCGAAACTGCTGTGCGTGTTGCGGCTGGTTCCATTGCTAAAAAATATTTAAAAGATTTTCACGGAATTGAAGTGCGAGGTTATCTCTCACAACTCGGTCCAATTAAAATTGAAACTGTCGATTGGGATCAAGTTGAACAAAATCCTTTCTTTTGCCCAGATGCCAGCAAAGTTCCAGAGATGGAAGCTTTTATGCAAGCACTCAACAAAGAAGGCGATTCTATTGGTGCAAAAATTACCGTTGTTGCAACCAACGTTCCGCCCGGCCTCGGCGAACCAATTTTTGATCGTTTGGATGCAGAAATTGCACACGCGTTAATGAGTATCAATGCGGTAAAAGGTGTAGAAATTGGTGAAGGTTTTGGTGTTGTTGATCAGCGCGGCAGTCAGCATCGCGATGAAATGACACCGGAAGGTTTCTTATCTAATAACGCAGGCGGTATTCTCGGTGGTATTTCATCTGGCCAAGATATTATTGCTAATCTTGCTTTGAAACCTACTTCAAGTTTACATATTCCCGGTCGCAGTGTGGATGTTCACGGCAATGCTGTTGAAGTTATTACTAAAGGCCGTCACGACCCGTGCGTAGGTATTCGCGCAACGCCAATCGCTGAAGCTATGTTGGCTTTAGTATTGATGGATCATATGTTACGTCATCGCGGACAAAATGGCGGCGTTAAGCATTCTGTTCCGGTGATTCCTGCAACTGTCAAAAAATAGGTTTTATTTCGTCGTTGTCTGCAAAATAATCTCTGACTATTTGCAGTGGATTATTTTACAGATGGGTTCTGAGTGCAGGCATTGGCGATATATCCCAAGACCTTTTTATCGGCACAAGCTTCGCAGCCATTGCTGTAAGTTTTGGGCTCACTGGATGGGCAGGGCGTAGTCACGCAGCGAACACCCGTATCGCGTGTTGCACATACTGGCATGTATTCGCGTGTGCAAATTTGCGGGCGTTGCTCTGGGCACTCTTTAAAATCAGGTTTTTGTGGGCTGTGTTGAGTTTGAAGTTGCGCTTGCTGTTGTGCCGTGCAGGAGGCAATTAAAAGCGCAAAAATAACAGCCGATAAATATCGCAACATTTTATGTGTTGCCCCCATTAAGTCACTTAGATGAAGCTATTGTTATTTTTTAAAACTAAAGCTTCGCCATCAAAACGAACACCATCTAGGCCAAAACGAATAAGGTTGCGAATATTTTGATGATCAGTCGCATCGGGGTGTTGCAATACATCAGTGCGGTAGTAGTCACCAAAGCAGTGCAAAGTTTGCATTAGCGATAAATTGTGTAATTTCGCGAAGGACAATAGCTTGCAAGAACCAGAGTTTTGCCCCGCTGCATTTTCCAGTTCACCATTGCAAAATCGAGTGGGCGTGAATTCATAATTTGCATCGATTGTTGCAATAGTATCTGTAAAATTAATGTGCTCTGGATTGGCGTTTAGTGTTGTTAAAAAAGCGTCAAGCTGCATGATGTAATCCCAAATGAAAAGTGCGGCTATCAATAAGCCGCTAATAATGAAAAGTGGCGCTATTTTAGGTGCTGGCAGTAAAAGCTGCCACTAATGATTTTCACCTGCTATTAAGAATATCAAGTGGCTATTCGCTTTTGACTAGACTATGTTAATAAGTACATTTAGTGAGTATGAGTTCATGCCCGTGACAATTAAAAAACGCCCCATTTATATCCCCTTCGCAGGGCCTGCGTTACTCGAAGCACCATTATTAAACAAGGGCAGCGCATTTAGTGAACGTGAGCGCCAACAATTCAATTTAGAAGGTTTGCTTCCTTATCGCATAGAGTCTATTGAAGAACAAAAGTCGCGCGCTTACATGCAACTTAATGCATTTCAATCTGACATAGATAAGCACATTTACCTGCGCAATATTCAAGACACCAACGAGACATTGTATTTCCGGTTGGTGACCGATCATCTTGAAGAGATTATGCCGCTCATCTACACGCCAACAGTCGGTCAGGCGTGTCAGCAATTCTCCAAAATCTATCGCCGCAAGCGCGGATTGTTCATTTCTTATCCTGATCGCGACCGTATGGATGACATGCTCCAAAACGCCACCAAGCAAAACGTGAAGGTCATTGTGGTGACGGATGGCGAGCGCATTTTAGGTTTGGGCGATCAGGGGATTGGCGGCATGGGGATTCCCATCGGCAAGCTCGCACTTTATACCGCGTGCGGCGGTATTAGCCCCGCCTATGTTATGCCGGTGACTTTGGATGTCGGTTGTAATAACCCCGCTATCATCAATGACCCTATGTATATGGGTTGGAAGCATCCGCGTATTACGGGCGATGAATACTATGCATTTGTTGATGCGTTCATCCAAGCCGTAAAAATGCGCTGGCCCAAAGCCCTGCTGCAGTTTGAAGATTTTGCCGGAGACCACGCGACCCCTTTACTGAATCGTTACAGAGATGAGCTCTGCTGCTTTAATGACGATATTCAAGGCACTGCAGCCGTAGCGATCGGCACACTTTTGGCCGCATGTTTGGCAAAAGGTGAGCGTTTGCGGGATCAACGTATTGCTTTTGCGGGTGCAGGTTCTGCCGGTTGCGGTATTGCCGAGCAACTGGTGCGACAGATGATGATTGAAGGTTTAAGCGAACAAGAAGCCCACGATCAGATTTTCTTGGTCAGCAAAGATGGCTTGCTCCAGACGAGCTCCCAAGGTTTATTCGATTTTCAAAAGCACCTCTGTGTTCCTGATGCGGTCGTGAATCGCTGGAAATTAACCCATGAGCGCAATGAAGGTGTAATCAATCTGCTAGATGTAGTCATCAATGCCAAACCGACCATACTAATAGGTGTATCGGGTCAACCCAACTTGTTTACCAAAACCATCGTTGAAGCCATGCAGGCTTACTGTGATAGACCGATTATCTTTCCTTTGTCCAACCCAACCTCACAGGCTGAAGCACAACCGGTAGATCTCTTGCGCTGGACTGCAGGTAAAGCGTTGATTGCAACTGGCAGCCCCTTTGCTCCCATTGATATGGGCAATCGCCATTTTGAAATAGCACAGTGCAATAACAGTTATATCTTTCCAGGCTTGGGGTTGGGCGTTATTGCCGCGAAGGCTAAGCGCATAACCGATAATATGATGACTGCCGCCAGTCGTGCATTGGCAGATTCCTCACCAACACTGACTAATCCAGATGGCCCTTTATTGCCGCCGCTAAGTGAGATTCGTTCGCTCAGCAAGACCATTGCGTTGGCGGTATTTAAACAAGCTGTATTGGATGGCGTTGCTATGCCCATTCCGGAAGCGATAATGCTAGAAAAAATTGACGCCGAATTCTGGCAACCGGAATATCGCGAATATCGCCGGACTTCTTTTTAATCTACAGAATTTGATGGATGTCAGTTGTGGACGATACATTTATCTCTCAAGTTAACACCTCCGAACAAGAGGCGCCTGACTTTACGGAAGTGCGCTACTTTATTGATGAGCTGCTAGCATCACCAGCTTGCCCTGCCTACACCATGAATATGGAGCAGTTGGATGGCTATTTGCGCGCCATTGCCGCAGAGCCTAAGCCCACGGATGCAAAACATTGGATGCCCTTGATCTTTGGCGGTGAATTTCCCCGCTTTATTAGTGGTTATTCGATAGATTCTATTACCAATGCACTAATATGCCTCTATAATTCACACAGGGCGCGTGTTTTGAATGAGACATGCGAGCTAACTTTTGTTTGTGAGTATTCACCGGATAAAAACGCTCGGTTAAAGTCTGAACAATGGGCCCGCGGGTTTATGCAGGGCTACATATTTTGGCAGGATGTTTGGAGCCAATATTTTGATGAAAACCAGACGGGTTCGAATCTAGCTGTTATACTGCCATCATCGATTTATGATGAAATAGACGACATTTTGGCCGTGGTTAGTGCTGTTGCTGACCCTGACTATGCCCTACAAGCAGGGGTCGCTATTGATAATTTGATGGTAATGTTTCATCAATTACCTCAAAAAGTCATTGAATATGGTCGAATCGCCCATATGATCCGTAGTAACAGTGTTGCTGAGATTTCGTGAGAGAGTCAACGCTAGCTGGACTTACCTATTTCCTTGTATCGATGTGTAAAAATAGAAGTGTTTAATGTAAGACATGTACTTTCAACTGTTACCTTATCGAGATGTTTAAAAAGGACTGCATGATGGATTTTTCTTCTGCGCAAAAATATCTATTGAGTAAAAACCAAGCGGTGCAAACCTTTCCGCAAGACCCGAACGTTGCTGTTTACAAGGTCTGCCATAAGATGTTTGCTACCCTGACATCGGGCGTTGCGTTTTCACGCATCAACTTGAAGTGCGATCCAGAGCTAGCGCTGGAGTTACGTGCGCAATACGATGCCGTTCAGCCCGGTTATCAAATGAACAAGAAACACTGGAATACCGTTATTTTTGACGGCAGTATTTCTGACGAAGAAATTTACGAGATGATCGATCACTCATACGATCTGATTGTAAGTAATTTGTTAGATGCTGATCGTGAACGCTTGTTGAAAAATGCCTAATCCGCCATCGGATGAAGTTTTTGCTATTCAACAATCGGTGGATTTTGGTACCCGTCTAAAAACTATCCGCGAATATAATGGGTTATCCCAGAGGGAATTGGCAAAGCGGGCAGGAGTTCCGCACAGTAGTATCTCTATGATTGAACAAGGCTTGAACAGTCCATCAATCAACTCTCTCGCCAAAATTCTTGGCGGCATCCCCATGAGCATTGCGCATTTTTTTAGTTGTGAACTTTCGCATCTAGAAAAACAGATTTTTAGCGCTGCTGATTTAAACGCAAGACAACGCTTTATTACTGAGCATATTTCTGCTCAAACAATTCCGCTCCAAGACACTGCCAGTGGTACACGTTTTGAACGAGTAACCTACGCCGTGGGATCAGATACGGGCGAAGTACCCCAATATGCAGCCCAAGGGTTTAGTGGGTTTATCGTAAGTGGTGCAATTGAGCTAACCCTTAACTCAGAAGTTTCGTTGCTAAATAGTGGTGATGCTTTTTCACTGGGCGCAACTCAGGCCTATCGTTTGCGCAATTTATCCGCCAGTGAAGCCTGCGTCATATTGGTTTGTAACACCTAAATTTCTATCTCGCGCCACAAACCGTTCACCATCTTTTCGCCGCCTTAGCTATCACCGTCACATTTCTAGCGCCCTTTTTGGTGCGTACTTTTCACCAAATCGCGTTTGCCTGCTACACTCAATCCAGCTTCAGCATTTTATATCAACCTCTAAGAGAAGATGCTTATGTTCCAAGGAAAAGCGCTATCCCTCACCCAACACCCTGACGGCATTGCCGAATTAATTTTTGATTTGCAGGGCGAATCGGTTAATAAGTTTAATTTATTGGCAGTGTCAGAATTAGATCAAGTTTTGACCTTGCTTGAGCAGGCCAGCGACGTAAAAGGCTTGCTCGTAACCAGCGCGAAAGATGTGTTTATCGTCGGCGCCGATATTATGGAATTCGGCGCAGTTTTCGCCGCAGGACCTGAACAAATCATTGGTCATCTCGCCAACAATAATCGCAATAACTGTCGACTTGAAGATTTACCATTTCCTACGGTAGTTGCCATTAACGGCATTGCTTTAGGTGGCGGTTTGGAATTCTGTTTGGCGTGCGATTATCGCATCGCCAGCACAGCTGCCAGCAAAATTGGCCTGCCTGAAACCAAGCTTGGGATTATCCCCGGTTGGGGCGGTACTGTTCGTTTGCCTCGTATTGCTGGTTTAGATACGGCGGTTGAATGGATTGCTGCAGGTAAAGAAAATACCGCTGAACAAGCGCTTACAGCGCGCGTAGTAGATGCCGTTGTAGAGCCTGCAAAACTGCG
>JACCDN010341242.1_pt1 | contig 15254 bp, 15 predicted proteins | sample 7441691 | NCBI WGS metagenome assembly JACCDN01 (sample SAMN15323439, study PRJNA562643) | freshwater metagenome | isolation source: river surface water | place: USA:Blue River Watershed | collected 2017-08-16
CCAGAGAGGGCGTGGCAAATCAGCACAGCATTACTTTTATTGGCGTTGAGCTGGCCATAGGTTTCGTAGACGAGCTGATAGTCGTTCAGGGTTTTACCGCAAGCCAACAGGAGCGGCTCGCTAAAGTGCAGGGTCTGCGGTGTGACAATCCCGACGGAATCGGGCGGTAGCACATCTGGCATGGTGTTCTCTTATATGGAATCGCGGAATCGGTGAGTGAGAAGCAAGCTTAGCTCGCTTTCTTTATGTTGTTGGGGCGCAAGTCTAAAGACGCGGGCTATAGGCTGCAAGTTATGTATCTCCCGAGCGCCTATTTGGTGCCTGCCTGTCCATCTTGAGGCGTTGTTTTGCCCTATTTTGGGTATGGCATGGCGCCATAACCAGCTATTTGGCGTATTTTTCCACTGGCACGCTTAGTGCTATCCCTCATGTATCAACTTATGAGGTATTTGCATGCGTTTTGTTCCCCTAACATCAGCTTTGCTCTGTTTGATGCTTAGCCTTGCGATGGCGCCTGTGTTTGCACAAGACGCGCTATCCACGTCCAGTGTTGCCACTGAAACCGTGGATGCTGCCGTGCCTAGCGCAGAGGTTGTACCTGAATCTGCTCCTACTGTTGTCGCGCCAGAGCCTATTGCTCCAGTTGTGGCGGCACCGCTTACTAAACCAACCTTGGTGAGCGCGAGCACCATTAGCGCTGGCGATACCGCGTGGATGATGATGTCTACCGCGCTTGTTCTGTTAATGACGATTCCCGGCGTGGCGCTGTTTTATACCGGTATGGTGCGCAAGAAAAATGTGCTTTCCACTATGGCGCACAGCTTTGTGGCGGTGTGTATTGTTTCCGTGTTGTGGGTGGTAGTGGGTTATAGCCTCGCGTTTACTCCAGGTATTACTCCGTGGATTGGTAGTTTTGACCGCTTTATGCTCAATGGGCTGGAGTTTATTAAAGTGGAGGGCATGCTCACAGTGCATCATTTGGCGCCGACCATCCCTGAAAGCGTATTTATGATGTTTCAAATGACTTTCGCGATAATTACCCCCGCGTTGATCGCTGGTGCTTTTGCCGAACGTATGAAGTTCTCGGCCGTGGTGGCCTTTATTTCACTCTGGTCGCTGTTGGTTTACGCCCCTGTTGCCCACTGGGTGTGGGAGCCTACCGGTTGGTTGGCATCCTTGGGTGTATTGGATTTTGCCGGCGGAACAGTCGTGCATATCAACGCCGGTGTTTCTGGTTTGGTGGCGGCTATTATTATTGGCCCGCGTCTTGGGTTTGGTCGCGTTGCAATGCCGCCGCACAATTTAATCCTGACTGTTGTGGGTGCGTCTCTACTCTGGGTAGGTTGGTTTGGTTTTAACGCAGGCTCTGCTGGTGCCGCTGATGGCCGTGCAGGTATGGCCATGTTCACCACTCAATTAGCAACCGCAGCGGCAGCGCTGACATGGATGGTGATTGAATGGGTAAAACGCGGTAAGCCTTCGGTCTTGGGCATGGTTTCAGGAGCGGTTGCCGGATTGGTTGCCATTACGCCAGCTTCTGGTTTTGTGGGTGTGACCGGCGCGTTTGCGATTGGTATTGCAGCGGGCATCGCTTGTTACTGGGGCGCTACTTGGTTGAAATCCACAATGGGTTACGACGATTCGCTCGATGTATTTGGTGTGCACGCCATTGGCGGTATTGTTGGGGCGCTCCTCACTGGCGTATTCGCGGTTAAGGCGATTGGCGGCGTGGAATCGAGTATTGCGCTACAGGCGATAGGTGTAGTGAGCACGATTATTTACGCCAGCGCTGTAACCGCCGTTATTTTGGTGGTGTTGGATAAGATTATCGGCTTGCGTGTTGAGATGGACGAAGAAAACGACGGTCTTGATCTTGAACAACACGGGGAGCACGTTCTATGAATGGCCAATCGGTAGAGTTATTAGAAAGCCAAGCCTTCGGGCTAATGGGGCGCTTGCATGTGCTGCTGCGCCGCGAGATTGGGCGTGTTACTGATATTAAATATATGAGTACCAACCCCGAATATTGCCTGCATGTATTGGAACTGGCGGGTTCGGTGAATAACCCGGATTTACAGGCCATGTGCCATAAATTGGAAGATATTTATTTTGGCGATGGTGGGCTGTTTGCAGATTCAGCGTTTAAACCGCGCCGCATGATGGTAGCGGTTTCATCGCGGGTTTCTATACCAATTGAACACCACGTCCTTGAAGCACCCGAACCTGAAACTGAGGTTAGCCTTGAGTCAGATCAGCATTATGTAGGGCGCTTACGCTAAACGATTTTTATACTGGAGCAATACTCTGTTGGCCGGATTCAAGTAATGCTTGGATTCGGCCTTTTTTATGGTTCTTAGTTGTTTCGAACAAGTATTTACGAGAGTCTATTTTTAGAAGGGAATCGTCATCCCCGTAGGGGATCCAGCGACTTTGCTTTTGATTTTAAGGCCACTGGATCCCCTGCGGGGATGACGATTTCCTATTAAACCAATTTTAATTTGTTCTCGCAGCCTTCCTTGCCTCCAACAAAGACACCACCTGCCCGCTGCGAATTACCGCTAAGTTTTCACTGGCGTTATTCACTAAAGGCGCGCTGATAATCTCTTGATACAAGGGCTCCAGCGAACTTAAAGCTGCCTGCAAATGGTAGATATTGGTTTGCAGACTTTCAATTTGTTCGGCATGGGTGTTGCGCTGACTTTGTAGCTGCGTAAGGCGCAGCATATGGTTTTCCAAAAGCTGCTTTTGGTACTGATTATTGTGAATCAGTGGCGCCAGTGCCTCTTGCAGCCATTGGTTAATATGATCGTTCAAATCTTGGTAAGTGTTGCGAACTTCTTGCACCAAGGTATTGATAAAGCGATTAATCAAAGCACCTTTACGGGTAAGCAAGGTGTTGAGCGAGAAACGGAAGTCATCGGCGCGTTTGTGCAACTGGCGCAACTGGCGGCGCTGGTGATGAATTTTAAGTAGGTGGCGCATCATTAAATCATCGCCCGTCAGGTTGTGCTCAGGACGTTGGTAAATAGACGTCATAACGCGGTTGGCGCGTTCTATTTCGCGTTCAATATGCTGCAAACTACTGTCAACATCGTCAAAAAAGTTGCCAATCGCACGTGCTAAACCGAGGGTTGTCCAGCTTTGGGCAAGGTTGCGATGGGCGTTATTAATCTGTTGTTCCAACAAACCTGAACTGACCGGTGCTAGCAAGCTGATGCGTTGCGATTCTAATAAGCGTTGGCTGGTGCGCAGTGATAGCGCCTGCTTGTGATACTGGTGATGAGTTTGGCGAATAGTATCGCGCAATTGCTGCAATGTATCGGCAGCTTCCTGCGGTGCGGCGGTGCGCAAGACTTCAATTTCTGTTTCGCATTCGCTCAAGCGCTGGGCGAGGCTGTTGCGAGTATTAATGATCATTTCATAGCTGTCGCCAACGAGGCGGTGGCCAATAATTTGCTGCTGGCTATGTAAGACCACGTCTGCCAGCTTGCGCTCTAATTGTGGGAAGTTGCTGCGTTCCAACTGTTGCGCGTTACGCCCAACTTTGCCCAGCAAACCTTGCTTGGCGGAAATCGCAATGACCTGCTCTGGCGCCAACTTGAGTTGCTTGGCGGTAACGCGGCGAATGTCTTCAATGCTGGCATTTACATCTGCGGGTGATTGCAAGTCATCCCAGAGGCTATCGATTTTATTGAGCAGGGCGAGCACGGCGGTGCATTGCTCATCGCGCAGGGTTTGTACGTGTTCGCGCCAAATGGTCATATCGCTGGCGGTCACACCGGCATCGGCAGACATTAAAAACAAAATTGCTTGGGCTTCGGGCAGGGTTTTTAAGGTGAGCTCGGGCTCATTGCCCAGCGCATTTAAGCCGGGGGTATCCACAATGCGCAGGCCTTGGCGCAAGAGCGGGTGGTCAAGGCTAATAAGCGCATGACGCCATGCAGGAACGGCGACTTTGCCGTTGGCATCGCGCTCGCCCAACTCGTCCATTGCAAAGCCGAGTTTTAAGGCATCCGCAGGCGCAACCCATTTACTGGCAGAGACTTGATTAATGGCAGCGCGTGTTTGGTCGTGGTTAGTAGGATCAAAAGTGACCGTTACCCAGTTCTGGGGGATGCGTTTAAAATTTTGCAAACTGGTATTGGTGCGGCGGGTTTCGATAGGTAAGAGGCGAACACAGTTCACGGGAGCACTGGCATCCCAAAAAATCTCCGTGGGGCACATGGTGGTGCGGCCGGGTTGGGATGGCAGTAAGCGGCGGCCACCCTCGGTGTACAAAAGTGCGTTGATTAATTCGGTTTTCCCGCGCGAGAACTCACCCACACAGGCGATGGTAAAGCTATCGCCGCGCAGCAACTGCCGCGCTTTTTGCAGGGTGCGCTGCACATCCAAACTCAGCATTTGGTGGCTGGTGCCCCAGGCATCAAAGCGCTGTAAGCGCTCATCAAGCTGGCGCTTCCAACGGTTGTACTGGGTCATCTGGCGGTGTAAGGCTCTAACATCCATAGCGTGTTGCTCGCTGTTGTAGTTCGCACTGGGTTTAACCGCTTATTAAGAATTCGGCTAAGTCGTTATTATTCTAATTCTCATTTAAACCGAAAACGGCAAAGCTGACTAGTTGCTGAGCAATTAGTGGTCAATTTGGCGGACTAATGGTGAAGAATGGTGACAGTTGTGAGACGCGTCACAGGATGACTGTGACGCTTTGTGGGGAGCTTACTCGTTTTCTGCTTCTTCACGCGCTGCTTTGCGGCGCTCCATATCCAGGCGGGCGTCTTCAATTTCGCGCAATACGCTGGCGATATCGGCTTCAACATTAGAGTGTTCGAATTTGCCCGTTAGGGTAACGGCGGGGTGGAGCTTGCCGCTTTCGTAGAGTTCCCAAATTTCGTGGGCGTATTCGGTATCCAGCAATTCGGGGGCGAATTGGCCGAAATAATCGGCCATATTGTTTACATCGCGCTCCAGCATGCTGAAGGCGTGGTTGTTGCCTGCGGCGTTTACGGCTTGGGGGAGGTCGATAATCACGGGGCCTTGCGAGCCGAGCAACACGTTAAATTCAGATAGGTCACCGTGGACAATACCGGCGCAGAGCATACGTGCCACTTCCATCATCATAAACGCATGGTATTCGCGCGCCTGTTCGGGGCTGAGTTCTACATCGTTTAAACGTGGGGCGGCGTAGCCTTCATCGTCAGTGACCAATTCCATCAAGAGCACGCCGTCAAACACGCCGTAGGGTTGGGGCACGCGCACACCGGCGTCAGCAAGGCGATAAAGTGCGTCTACTTCAGCATTTTGCCAAGCACTTTCTTGCTCTTGACGGCCGTAAGCAGAGCCTTTGCCCATGGCGCGGGAGCGGCGTGAATTGCGCTCGCTACGGCCTTCTTGGTATTTGGTTTGGCTGCGGAAACTGCGTTTTTCTACTTCTTTGTACACTTTGGCGCAGCGAATTTCGCCATTGGAGGAGACCACATACACAGTCGCTTCTTTACCGCTTTTAAGCGAACGCAAGACTTCATCGACAAGGCCGTCTTCAATCAGTGGCTCAAGGCTTTTGGGGGTTTTCATAGAATAGCGGGGTGTCCATCAAGATAAGGGCGTGTCCATGCGATGCGCAGGGCAGTTAACGTTAGGCGGTATGATATTGGAGATGGCGCACTAAAGCTTGGTGAATTTGTATAAAATAGCGCTTTTTGCGTTCACCTGCTGCTGGCCGATGCGCTTGGCATCGCCAGCCAGATTGATTTTAAGAGCTCTGAGCTCTCTATTTAAGAGAACTGGTTATGTATTTAGTATTGCTTCGCTACTGGCTGCGCCGCTTTACCTTCACCTTTATTGCGGCGGTGATGATGCTGTTTTATTGGAATTATACCCATTACGGTTTAACCAAAAATATGCTGATTAATACCTGGTCTTGGGCGTTGGTAGCTGCGACTATTGCGTCGAGTGCAACTACCTATTTGGCCTATAGACGCTACCGCAAGGCTGCTGCTAAAAAAGCCCAGGAAGACTCCTCTAATCAGTAATTCCACCTAAATTACAGCAGTGCGGATACTGCTCTAGCTGACGCATTCATGGGTCACTACCCCGCCCTTTCTCTGCTTGGCAAGCTACCTTGGCTGCGATGAGCTTTGCGGTGAATCCATGTTAGACGTTTGCTGATCTTGAATTCGCTGTTCTGTCAGAAAGCCTTGAATTGCCGCCATTTCTGCGCTCTTTTTCACGGCTTGCATAACTTCATCGCTGCCAACGGTCCACTCTACGAAACGTGGGTTAGGCGCTAGTTCGGTACGCATTTCTGCGAGAAGTAGGCTGCGGGTTACGCCGGCATTGAGTTTGGTCTGCCAGGATTTTGCCCATTCTGACATTTGTGTATCGCGGCTGTTGCGAATCATTAAATCTAACACCTGTTCCGTCTCTGGAATGCGTTTCAGGTAAGCAAAACTCAGCGCGGCAGTGCGCATGTAGCTATTCACTTCGGGGGTTAAACGCATGGCTTGAATGGCGGCGTTTAGAACCTCTTCTGAGGGCGCATCCTGACTTTTTATTCCCGCTTTGAAGTAGGCGTGAAATGCTTCTGGGGCAAGCGGGTTAAGGGTGCGTGCTTTCAAGAGATTGGCTTGAGCATCCGTCAGGTAGGTTTTTTGTGCGTCGCCTTGGCTCTGTTCCGCTAAACGCAGTTGCGCTAAACCTAATAGATAAAATGCATCGAAATTATCGCCTTTGGCCTTTGAATTTAAATAGGGCAGGGCATCTTGAGCATCGCCCCAGTGGATTTGGGCGCGGCTCAGAATGGTTTGGGCAAAATCACTGTGTGGGTGTTTCTTGGCTTCGCCGCTGATTTTTTTCAATAAGGATGCGCCCTCACTGGGTGACGGGCAGGCTTTCAAGGCTGCATCTGCCAAGAGCAAGGTATCGGCGGATTTAGGCAAACTATTGAAGGTGATATCGCTGGTATTGCCCGCGGTTAAATTCAGTTTTAAGCCTTCGGCAGATTTACGTTTGTATTTCCAGAGGTGATTGCTGAGTTTGGAAACCTTGTAACCAAAGGCTTGCTCGAAGGCTTTGGTCGGCTCCATAGATTGCGCCACAAGACTGTTGTAATTGCGGAAACGCTGGATATTTTCAGTGGATGACAAAATATAGTGAGTTAGCGCCCAAGACCGCGCCTGAAACTCAAGCTGCACGCCTGCTACGCCAGCTACGTTATGCCCTTTGGTGTTATTGCCCAACAAAATATCTTTGTAGTTGAGGCTGTAGTAGGTATTACCCCCACTGATATACATCAAATAGTCTCGGATGCTCTGCGGTGGGATACCGAGCACAGTTTCGGTATCTGAGAAGCGGGTGTTGGCAAAATATTGGGCGAAGCCATCGATATACCAGACAGGCTCGCGGATGTCGGTGTGTCGATACAAAAAGTGCCGAGCATAGGCTTCAAAAATGTAGGATAGACCTTCATTTTCGGGTTGTTTTTCCAATGCGATATCCGCGTTGGCGCGGTAGTACATGTGCGAACTAAAGGCTTGCACCCCCAATTCACAACTGTTGTAGAGACCTATTGCGTAGCTGGGTTGTTGCTTATTAATCTCACTAAGATCTTTGATGTTCGATTGATAATAGAGCGTGAGTTTTGGGTTGTTGTCTGAAATGGTACTGCCTTTGGTGTAGATCCTTAGCAGGTGATCAAAACGCTCAAGTTTGTTCAAGAGATCACTAACATGGGTGCGCTTGGTGTCTGAGTACACAATAAAATGGGGGCTTTCGGCGCGAAACCAGTCAGAGGCATTTTGTTGGCCATCGATGACGACTTCAGCAATATCTTTAGAACTCAGTTGTGGCGTGGTATCCGCATGAATGTAGCCAGTCGCTAAAAGACTTGTGAGCGCGAATGCCGATGCAGTTATACGTCCAGTCATATCCTTACCTCTTAAATATCATGATTAAAACTAGCTTAATGTTATCAACGAGCAATCTGCTCGGGTGAATCTTCTCTACTTCAGACTTCTACAGTTGAGGTTCCTTGGGCCAGAACCTCACTAGGTAGAACTTTAGGCGAGCGAATCCGCAGTGTTTTCTGCCGGCCCAGTTCGCCTTGCACTATCTCAATATCGCCCTTTGGCACTTTAAAGAGTTTGCTAAACCACTTGATGATGTGATCGTTGGCTTTGCCATCCACTGGGGGTGCGGTAATGCGGATTTTCAAACGGTCACCGTGGATGCCCACAATCTCGTCGTTAGCGGCTTTAGGCTGAAAATGGCAGTGCAGAATTAAATTCTCACCCTGCCATGTGTAATGTTCGGCGGTCATCGCTGAGTGGTCATCAACTTAAAGCAACAGACCTGCGAGCATAGGCAAAAAATATTGGCGGATGAGATAAATGCCAAACATTAGCACCATGGGCGAAAAATCTAACCCGCCCATGGGTGGCAGAATTTTACGAATGGGGCGCAGGAGCGGGTCGATAAGCTGATTCAGCAAGCTAATAGCGGGGTTGTATGAATTAGGTGCGACAAAGCTCGCGATGACCAAAATAATCATGCCGTAGAAGTAAAAATTCAGTGCTACACCAATTAATGCCACGAGTGCAAAGGGCAGAATTTTAAAACTCAAGAAAAGAGTGCCAAACACCAGTTGAACAATAAAAATTAGCGCGACTTGTAGTAAAAAAGCCAAGGCCAGGGCGGCCCAATCAACACCACCAAAGCCGGGAACGATTTTGCGAAAGGGTACTAGCAGTGGATTGGTTAGCTTCACCAAGGTTTTGCTGATGGGGTTGTAATAATCCGCGCGCACTAGCTGGCATAAGAAGCGCAGCAGCACGAGGCCAATATAAACCGAGCCTACAAAGTTAAGGATATCTGCAATAACGCTGGAAAAGGTATTCATAAAAGAAGCATCTCGTAGTCGATAAACTTGTTCTCAATGGAACAAAAAAATGATTGGTCTAATGTTATTTACCCAATAGCTCCGACAATTCCACCGCGCGGTTAGAGCAGGCAGTCATAGCGCGGCTAAACATAGCGCGAATCTGGTCATTCTCAAAGGAGTTAATGGCCTGCTCCGTGGTGCCTTTGGGCGACGTGACACGACGGCGCAGTTCGGCAACATCCACATTGCTTTGCTTGGCTAAGATGGCGGCACCGAGCGCGGTTTGCAAGGTCAACTCTGTCGCGGCAGTGCGTGTTAAGCCCAGTTCTACCCCTGCATCAATCATAGCTTCCATCATTAAAAAGAAATAAGCGGGGCCAGAGCCAGAGACGGCGGTAACGGGATTAATCAGTGCTTCATCATCCACCCATTGCACAATGCCCACCGCACCCAAAATAGTGTTGGCGGTGGATTTTTGAGCTTGGCTGACGTGTGCATTTGCATAGAGCCCACTGGCACCTACGCGCACTTGTGAGGGCGTATTTGGCATACAGCGCACAATGGCGTGTTCGCCGCCCAGCCAGGTACTAATACTATCGGTGGTGATGCCAGCTGCGAGCGAAATAATCAGTGGCTTATGACCGAGCGAACCGGCCAAACCCAAGCAAACTTCTTTCAGCATTTGCGGCTTAACGGCCAGAACCACCACATCTGCACTTGCAGCCGTGGCTGCATTATCGGTACTAACATTGATACTAAACTCGCTGGCAACGCGATCCAAACTCTCTTGGCGCGGGCCGCTGGCAAACAGATTGATGCGTTTCAGCCCTTCGGCTAGTAGGCCGCTAATGATTGCTTTGGCCATGTTGCCTGCGCCTATAAAGGCGATTTTGTGCGGTGCGTTAGTTGATTGGTGCATGGTGAATCCTGTTAGAAAAATAAATTCTGTAGGTAAATAGTAAGTGTTGCTTAAAGCTATTGCGCTTTGGTGCGCGCGCCAAAAATATCCGTCCCGACCCTCACCATAGTAGCTCCTTCGGCAACTGCTGCCTCCATATCGCCAGACATACCCATAGAAAGAGTATCAAGTGCGAAACCCTGCGCCTGCAAACTTTGCATTGCTTGACGCAATTTGGCGAAGGCGGCGCGCTGCTGGTCTGCGTTGTTGGTGGCAGCAGGAATCGCCATAAGCCCACGCAATTGTAGGCGGGGTAAATGGCTAACTGCTTGGGCTAGCGCGGGTAATTCTGCCAATGAAACGCCAGATTTAGTGGATTCATCGTCAATATTCACTTGCAAACAGACTTGCAGGGGTGCCAAATCAGCAGGGCGTTGATCATTTAGACGCTGAGCGACTTTTTCTCGGTCTATACTGTGGATCCAAGCGAAATGTTCAGCAATGAGGCGGGTTTTGTTGGATTGAATCGGGCCGATAAAATGCCAGACAATCTCGGGGAGATTCGCTAAGGCCGCTTGCTTTTCCAAGGCTTCTTGCAGATAGTTCTCGCCAAATTCGTGTTGCCCACAGGCGTAGGCTTGCGCCACCGCTTCTGCCGGTTGGGTTTTGCTCACAGCGATCAAGCGCACAGTTTCGCGGTTTCGCCCCACCGCCAGAGCCGCTTGTTGAATGCGTGCGGTGACTTTCGCCAGCGGGTCGGCTATGGTGTTATTAGAAATGGGTAGTTGCATAAAAAATAAAAATTCCCGCAAACGTTAGCGCATTAACTCAACTAACAGCATAAAAAGTAGCTTATAAAAAAGGTAGCTTTATGGATATTACAGAACTCTTAGCCTTTAGCGCCAAACAGGGCGCATCAGACTTGCACCTTTCGGCCGGTTTGCCGCCCATGATTCGGGTGGATGGCGATGTACGCCGCATTAATTTACCGCCCATGGAACACAAGCAAGTCCATGGTTTGATTTACGACATTATGAATGACCGTCAGCGGAAGGACTACGAAGAATTTCTGGAAACTGACTTTTCGTTTGAAGTGCCAGGCGTAGCGCGCTTCCGTGTAAACGCCTTTAACCAAAACCGCGGTGCGGGGGCTGTATTCCGTACCATTCCTTCCAAGGTATTAACCATGGAGGAGTTGGGTATGGGCAATGTGTTTCGCGATATCTGCGCAGTACCGCGCGGATTAGTGCTGGTGACGGGACCAACGGGTTCCGGTAAATCCACCACGCTTGCGGCTATGATCGATTACATCAACGACAACAAATACGAACACGTTTTAACGATTGAAGACCCCATCGAATTCGTACACGAATCCAAAAAATGCTTGATCAACCAACGCGAAGTTCACCGCGACACTCACGGCTTTAACGAAGCGCTTCGCTCCGCATTGCGTGAAGACCCGGATATTATTCTGGTGGGTGAGATGCGCGATTTGGAAACGATTCGCTTGGCGCTCACGGCCGCCGAAACTGGTCACTTGGTATTCGGCACATTGCACACCACCTCAGCGGCAAAAACCATCGACCGTATTGTGGACGTGTTCCCTGCGAATGAAAAATCCATGGTGCGTTCAATGCTATCGGAATCTTTGCAGGCGGTGGTATCGCAAACTTTGATGAAGAAAAACGGCGGTGGCCGTGTGGCTGCACACGAAATTATGCGCGGTACCTCAGCTATTCGTAACTTGATTCGTGAAGACAAAGTGGCACAAATGTACTCGGCTATTCAAACCGGTGCATCGCTTGGCATGCAGACGATGGATCAGTGTTTGGCAGACATGGTGGCGCGTCGTATTATTAGTCGTGAAGCTGCGCGCTCCAAAGCAAAAATGCCAGAGAATTTCTAAGTACAATAATTTTCGTTATCTTAAAAGTATTCACACAAGTAGGCACAGGTTATGGATTTTGATCGTTTACTCGCATTGATGGTAGAAAAAGGCGCATCGGATTTATTTATCACTGCCGGTGTTCCACCCTCAATGAAATTGCATGGCAAGGTTGTGCCTGTGACTGCAACGCCGCTCGCGCCGGAAAAAGCACGCGAGTTGGTGTTGAGTGTGATGAATGAAAAACAGCGTAATGAATTTCTAGATAAGAAAGAGTTAAATTTCGCGGTAAGTGCGCGCGGTATTGGCCGCTTCCGTGCCAGCGCTTTTTATCAGCGCAATCTCGCGGGCATGGTGTTGCGTCGTATTGAAACGAATATTCCCAAGCCTGATGATTTGGGTTTGCCGGAATCCATTAAAGAATTGGCTATGACCAAGCGCGGCCTCATTATTTTTGTGGGCGCAACGGGTACCGGTAAATCAACGTCACTTGCGGCAATGATTGGTCATCGCAATCGCAATTCCAAAGGCCACATTATTTCAATTGAAGACCCAATTGAATTTATTCACCAACACGAAGGTTGCATTATCACCCAGCGTGAAGTAGGTATAGATACCGACTCTTTTGAAACTGCGCTGAAAAATACTTTACGTCAGGCGCCCGATGTTATTTTAATCGGCGAGGTGCGTTCGCGCGAAACTATGGATCACGCGATTGCGTTTGCGGAAACGGGTCACTTATGTTTGTGTACACTGCACGCTAACAACGCCAACCAAGCACTCGATCGCATCATTCACTTCTTCCCCGCTGATCGTCACCGTCAGTTGTGGATGGATTTGTCGCTCAATTTAAAAGCAATTGTCGCGCAACAATTAATTGCAACGCCCGATGGACAAGGGCGTCGCGCCTGTTTGGAAATTTTGATCAATACACCCCTGGCTGCGGATTTAATTCGCAAAGGTGAAGTATCAGAACTTAAGGAGTTAATGAAAAAATCTACTGAGCTAGGGATGCAAACCTTTGATAAGGCGCTCTATGATCTCTACGATAATGGCGAGATTACCTATGAAGATGCGCTCTTGCATGCCGATTCTCCGAACGATTTACGGTTGATGATTAAACTCGGTTCAGAAACGGATGCGAACTATTTAAATAATGCTGCTGATAGTTTGAGCATTGAGAATGATGATCGAAATAATCGGGGCAAGATGTATTAAGTGGTTTATTAACTAAAAATGTCATAAATAATAAGAGGCAAGTTAATCATGCTCAAAAAAAATGTAATGTTGCTAGTTGTGTTAGTGATTGCTTCATTGGTTCCCTGTGTATTTGCGGACGATACGGCAGAAGTCAAAGCTTTAAAAAAAGATATGCCGCAAGATGTTGTGCAAATTATTGACAGAACGGTAGCGTGCAACCGCTGGCGCGGTGAGGAGCCTACAACCAAGGATCAGATCGAAAAGGTAAATAAACAACTCGCCACTTGGGGTTGTGACACCATTGATGCGGATCAAGTGCAACTCGCTAAGCGTTATCAAACCAATTACGAAATTAAGTCGCGAGTGCAAAAAGCTAAGGATATTTATTAGCGGTTCCCTAGCCATGCTTCCAAAATAAGTCGCGCGGCAATGGAGTCCACGGGATTGTGTTTATAATCTCGTGAGCCGCCGCGGCTCATGACTTCACCTTTCGCTTCAAAGCTGGTCAAACGCTCATCCACCATTTCAACCTTTACCCCGAAGCGGCCGTGAATGCGGTTGGCAAATTTGCGCGCGCGCGCGCTGAGTTCACTTTCGCTATCGTCCATATTTAACGGCAGACCCACCAGTATTAAATCCGGTTTCCAATCTGCAATTAATTTTTCAAGTTGATTCCAATTGGGTACACCATCTTTGGCTTTAAGCGATGGCAGTGAATTGGCTGATGAGGTGATGGTTTGGCCGGTGGCGACACCAATATTTTTAGTGCCGTAGTCGAAGGCGAGTAGGGTTTTAATCATTGCGATAAAATCGTGGCAACAGAGTGAGTAAGTTTTTTAGGCGTGGCCGGCAACATTGGAAATCAAATTGACATCAATGCCTAGTGCGGCGGCGGCGGATGTCCAGCGCTGTTCAAAGGGAGTATTGAAAATAATGTCTTTATTGGCGGGCACTGTAAGCCATGAGTTAGCGGCAATTTCTGCCTCTAACTGGCCTTCACCCCAGCCTGCGTAGCCAAGCGCTACCAACCATTCTTTAGGACCTTGGCCCTCTGCCAAGGCGACAATAATATCGCGCGATGCAGTTAAGCTAATGTCGGGTGATACCTTGAGTGTTGAATGCCATTCCTTATCGCTGGAATGAATCACAAAACCGCGTTCCTGTTGTACGGGGCCGCCTGCTACCACTGGCTGATGGCCTTCATTGGGGCTGACGTTTAAATCCATCTGCGCATAAATTTCATGAAGCATCATGGGCATGGGGTTGTTGATCACAATACCCATAGCGCCTTCACTGGAGTGTTCGCATATGTAAGTGACGCTGTGGGCAAAAGAGGTGTCTTGCATGTTCGGCATAGCAATCAAAAAGTGATTGCACAAACTGCCTGGAACAAGCTCATTGGTATCTATGTAGGTAATATTTTTTTCAGTCATGAGATGAGTATTGTGTCAACGCGGGCGGAACACAAGTAAAACCTGAGAAATCGTCTTACTCATCGCTGGTGGTGATGTTGTTAGGTTCAAACCTGACGTAACGGATGATTTTCAAACGATCCACTTGGCGGCGAATCTCGGGAGGAAACTTTGCGTAGGGCGCAGCCAAGCGCACAATTTGGCGGGCAGAGTCGTCCAAAATGCGGCTCCCAGATGAGAGCGTAATGGCGATTTCTTCCACGCTACCATCCGGCTTAATGGTCACATTGAGCATGACACGCCCGGTAATATTTTTGGCGAGGGCTTCTTTGGGATAATTCTTAGTGCCTATACGCTCAAACTTTTCACTCCACTTAATTAAATATTCTGCATCAAAAGATTCCTTGGCGGAGACGGCGGTGAGTGTGCGAACGCGTGGGCGCTTGGCATATTCCTGCTTCTGTTTGTCTAGTTTGGCTTGCAGACTGGCGATCTCTGCCGTAATCGCGGTTTGGTTTTCTAGTAAGCCTTTGCGCTGTTCTTTCTCATCTTGGCTGTTGGGTGTTTTCAGTTGATGTAACTTGAAATCACTTTGGCCTATGGTGGTAATGATTTGCTGCTTTTTCTCTGAAGGTGAGGTTGCAGCAATTTGTGGCATAGGATTTACCTCGCGCACTTGGGTGTCAGCAAACTCGGCTTGGCGCTCGGTACTCAGTTGTCGGGCCTTTTCTTCGGTACCGCTACCTTCTTGATTGTGCTGGGCAAGAAAATCGGCCTCTTTTGGGGCTTTGGTGGACTTGTGAGTTGCCAGCGTAATCTCAATGGTTTGCGAGCCTTTGGCGGCGGGCGGGGATTTGAAGTTAATTCCCAAAATAATCAGCGCATGCAACGCAATGGCTATAAAAACAGTAAAGCTCAGTCGATCAGCGGCATCTACCGGCTTGGACTCTAGCGATTCTGTCATTTCAACCGCCAGGGTCATAG
>JACCDN011078023.1_pt1 | contig 15244 bp, 17 predicted proteins | sample 7441691 | NCBI WGS metagenome assembly JACCDN01 (sample SAMN15323439, study PRJNA562643) | freshwater metagenome | isolation source: river surface water | place: USA:Blue River Watershed | collected 2017-08-16
AGCTTAAGCGTATCCAGGATGAGCTCAATGACCGTCCCCGTAAATGTCTTGGCTGGAAGACGCCAAGGCAGGTATTATCCAGTCATCTGAAAACCCTGGGTGTCCTAATTCCAATTTGAATTCAGGAGCCCAAAAAAAATAGACACGGCATTGAGAAGCCGCAATTCAAATGAAAGAGATTTTGCTGCTTTTTGTTCCAGAAACAACATTGGTTTGATCGTGAATGGCTACAAGCGGCGTTTTTCGAATGAAGCAGACGCTGAAGATTTTGAAGGCAGATTGCTTTTGATCATTTGGGAGAGTATCGGCACAATTTATGGCCTTGAATACCCTCGGGCTTATGTGGCTGGCATAGCCAGAAATTTATTCAACAATATATTCAGAGGCCAATATATCCGCCGCGATAAATTGGGCCATCACCAGATCGAGGCCGATGAGGCTGAAGCCCCTCCTTTATTGCCAGAGGACTTGGCAGAAGTTCAATACCAAGATCGCTTGAATTTTTTTGAAGAGCTTGGAAGGGTGGCAAATCTGTCTGAAGAACATTTGCAGGTGCTCATTGCCTATTATCTAGATTTAAAAACGGGTCCAATGATTGCTGCTGAGCTTGGAACGCCAGAGGCGACTGTCCGTACTCGCCTGCATATGGCGCGCAAAGCAATACGGAAGGTTGGTTTTTTAAAATTTGAAGAACTGATGTTTTACTTTATCAGTACGGCACGTTTGGCGGAAGCCATGGAGGATTTTGGCGTTAAGATTCCGATAGGGAATTTTTTGGCCCAATTTGCAAAAGTAAAGTGAAGCTGTAAAGGCATCCAGGCTTCGCTGGAAAGCTGCTCGTAAATGCGTGGATTCCCGCTGCTAGGTAGCCCTTTTGGGGCTTTCGCGGGAATGACAATGCGAAAGGCTGGATTCGACCATCTCACGGCTGAATGGATTGACTAATCATAAGAATTATGATATTTTTCCGGCGCTGCTCCTTTTCACCATCGGCCCAAGATTGAACAGGGATTCCCTTATGTCCTGCAGTCCGCATTCGCGGTACTTCAGGGCAGAATCTGTCCCTGTTCGGTTCAGAACAGACGATGGTTGGCTTCCTCAACCACCACAGAAAAGGCAAGCAAATGCGCATTCTTCGTTACATCGGAAATAGTCTCCTCAACGCTCTTGTTCAGGTCTTCAGTTTCTTCTTCGACAACCAAAGCCCCGACCGAATCAGCTTGCGGCCGCCCTTCGGGGCCGTCGTCCTTGGGCTGTGTCTCATGGGCATTGTGCCCACCATCCGTTTCGTGGACACATCCGTCGTTGTTGTACGAGACATTCTGGTCCTCATGAGCATGTCCGACGACGAGCGACATGATTACCTCACGGATGGGGTACAGGAAAATCTCCAGCACAAGTTCGGCCACCGGCTCAGCAATCCAGGGTCCGACGAAATGTCCCAGCTCGAAAGCGAGCGCGCCGAGTACGAAGCAGCGGTGTTCTGCCAGCCCAACGGCGAGAACGAGCCCGTTTGTCTGTTGGGATCCAGTGACGATGTGGGTCCTGCGGAGGTGCAAGAGTGTTTCTTGGATCCTTACTTTACGACCAAGGTGGATGGCGAAGAGCTGACCCCTCTCCACATCCTCGTGACCCACTGCTTTTCGTCCGACGATAAAGGGCGGTTGGGGGAAATGGTGGAAGCCAACCCTCTCCTTCTGGTCAATGCTGGCGACGGCAGCTGGGAGCGAGCTAGCGCAAACGTGCTCCGCGAGTGGGCCTTGGGCCTCGAGCTTCGCGGGTGCGAATCATACAAGGGCAAGCGCTTCCTCAGCGTGCCCTGCGCGCTGAAGAAGTGGGCCGAGGCCACGGAGGCTCCGGTCAAGACGTCCGCGTACGGCGAGCCGGCCTTCGACCTCGCTCCGATCAGCTTCCGGCCCATCCTCAATGACTCGTTCCACTACGGAGTCACCTATCCGATCGAGATCGAGTCCATCTCCGTTTCGTGCGAAGGTCCCGATACGAGGACCATCTCGCTCGACTGAACCGAACCGGTTCTTGTCCCTCGGCCTGCGCCGGAGGACCCCCACAAAGCCCTCGACGAAAGTCGGGGCTTTTCAACACGCCTCCAGCTTTGACCCCCCTCTGACCTGCCTGTCGGCAGGCAGGCACGGAATCCATGCATTTTTCCTCATTCCATGATAGGTCTGGATTCCGGCTCGTGGGCCGGAATGACAAGCTGTGGCAAGGGAATGGCAGCCGAAAGGGCGAGGGGTCCGCAACTAGCTGATCGTATCGCCGATGTAGAAGAAGGGCAGCATCACCGCCAGCACGATGGAACCCACCAGGGCCGCCACGAAAAAGATCATCAGCGGCTCGATCACGGTCGAGATGTTCTTCAGCGCATAGTCGATGCTTTTGCGGTAGTTGTCGCGCACCTTCAGCATCATCCTGGCGATCGCCCCCGTGCTTTCCCCAATGTGCATCATCTGCGCCACCTGCAGGGGGAAGAGCGGATGCTCCTTGAACGATTGAGATTTCAGGTCCTCCAGGCCCATCAGGGCACTCAGCTCCTTGCCCAGCACCACGCCCTGCCTCAGCTCCTCGGCCGCCTGGCGGTAGTGCAGGTTGCCCAGGGTGCGCTGGGCGATGGAGAAGGCGTCGCTGATCAGCACGCCGCTGCTCAGAAGCATGCCCATGTTGCCGCAGAGCATCATCAGCTGCCTTTCGCGGCTCAGGCGGCCCGCCACCGGCAGGCCGAACACCAGCGATTCCCCCAGCCAGCGGCCCAAGGTCGTTTTGCAGAAGAAAGCCCAGATCGAAACGCCGCCCAGCGCGAGCCCCAGAATCAGGATCTTCCAGCGCAGCAGCACAAAATCGCTCAGGTCGATCACCGCTTGAGTCAGCGAGGGCAGGGCCACCCCGGCTTCGCTGTACATTTGGGCGATCTTGGGAATCACAAAGGCCATCATGCCCGCTACCAATCCCAAGGCCAGCACGATCAGGATCACCGGATAGAACATGGCTCCCTTGATCTTGCGGGCGAAATCCTCGCTGGATTCCATCGTCTGCACCAGTTCGCTCATCACCGCCTTCAGGTTGCCGCTCTTTTCCCCAGCGGCCACCAGCGCCACCTGCATCGGCGGGAACGCATTCGGGAACCTCCCCATCGATTCGGCCAGCCCCAAGCCAGCATTGATGCAGTCCACCATTTGGCCGTACAGGGCCCGAATGCTTTTCTTCTTCTCCTGGGCCCGCACCAGCAGCAGGGCATCCATGATGGTGACTCCCGCCCCCACCAGGGTGGCGATCTGGTCGTAGAACGCCAGGCGCTGCTTCAGCGGAAGCCTCAATCGCCGCAGGCTCCAAGGAGCTTCGGGCGGCGAGGCGGCGGCCTTGCCCTCTCCGGCAGCAGGAGGCTGGGCGGCGGCGGGCTTGGAGAAGGGCCAAAATCCCTTTGTTTTTTCCGGCAGATCGATCATGGGTGAAAAGAAGGGGCTAAAGGGAAATCTCCACAGGGGCCAAAACGCTCCCCTGCGGGTCGGAAAGGCTCAATGACAGGGGCTCCGCAAGGAGCTTGTCCTCTTTGAAAAGCTGCCGGGCGCCGTAGGGCTCCTCCAGGCGAAGGCGGTAGCCTTTCGGCCCCAACAGAAGCGCGCCGCGACGGTCCGGGTCCAGCTCGAAATGGATGAAGCGGATCAGGCCCGAGCTCTGGCCGTCTTCCTCCAGCTGCCATTGCCACTCATTGTCCTTGGCGGAGGAGAAATCGAAGCAATGGAACTGCCCGTCGGCCACCGCGCGCAGCTCCAAAATCTGCTCGCGCTCGTTGCGCAGCAGCAGGCTGCCGGAATGGCCCAGGATCAGCTTCTGCTGGCCAGCAAGACAAGGATCGATTTCCTTCGGCTCCCACTGCAGCCAAGGCTGGGAATCCGGCCCTTCGCTCACGGCCACCAGGTGAGTCGGGGCAAAATGCAGCGTGCTGAGGGAATGCTCTCCCGCCAGCACCTCCAGCTCCAGGCGATGCACAGTGTCCTGGATCGCTCCAGCCGCCTGGCGAGCCGACAGGCTCTTTCCGAATTGCCCGAAGCCCGCCACCGCCCCCACAGCCATCACGGCCGCGACCGCAACCACAACCACCAGTTCCGCTAAAGTGAAACCGTTGGGATTATTGGGATTATTGGGATTATGGGGAGAATTGGGATTATTGGGATTATGGGGAGAATTAAGATTATGGGGAGTTTTGAGGGAGTTGATGAGCTTGAAGATGAAGTATCCTGTTTTGTTCAACTGTTCAAGTAAAACATTGTAATCTGCCTCCTTCAGAAAACCCAATTCGTGAGACAAATCGAACTGGCTATCCAATTCAGCCAAAGAGCCATAGGCGATATTGAAAAAATAGAGCCTTTCTTTCCTGCCTGCCCTTTGATTCCCCTCAGCCAAGTTGGACATGATGGAAACAGCGGCTCGGCGCATTTGAGAGGTTAACCCATAAAGCTCTTCCTTGGGAAAACGGCTCGTCAGCTCGTATATTGTCTTCGCCAGAACCTTGGCCTTTTGCCAGCCGATCAAATTCCTGAATGTGCTTTGGTAGCCGTCGCTCATGAGTTTTTGTTTTTCTCTCAACGCTCCCCATAATCCCCAAGCTCCCCATAATCCCCACTCAAGCCATAGCCCGAATTGCTTCCTGGATCGTAATGTCCCCCGTGATCGCCTTGGACAGCGCATCCTTGCGCAGCAGCACCATCCCTTGCTCCACGGCTTTGGCTTCGATCTGCGAAGGGGAGGCGTCGGCGATCACCAGCTCCTCGATGGCGGGAGTGACCTCCAGCACCTCGAAGAGCCCGATGCGTCCGCTGTAGCCCGTTCCCTTGCAGGCCTCGCAGCCCTGGGATTTGTACAGGTAGGCTTGGGCGGGATCGACCTGGATCTCCTGCCGGAGCAGGGAGTGGTACTTTTCCGGAACGGCGTAGGCCTCCCGGCAGGCGCTGCAGATCTTGCGCACCAGGCGCTGGGAAATGATCAGCTTGACGGCCGCGGTGATGAGAAAGCGGTCGATGCCCATGTTCAGCAGGCGCTGGATGGTCCCCACCGCCGTGTTGGTGTGCAGGGTGGAAAAGACCAGGTGGCCCGTGAGCGCCGATTCGATAGCCAGGGCCGCGGTCTTCTGGTCGCGGATCTCCCCCACCATGATGATGTCCGGATCCTGGCGCACCAGGGTGCGCAGCCCGTCGGAGAAATCGAAGCCGATGTCCGCGCTGACTTGGGTCTGCGTGGCGTTGGGGATCTTGTACTCGATGGGATCCTCCAAGGTGGAGATGTTGAGCTTGCTGGCATCGAACTGCGAGATCATGGAAAAGAGCGACGTGGATTTTCCGCTTCCCGTGGGGCCCACGGCCAGCACCATGCCGTAGGTGGCCTGCAGGTGCCTTTCCACCTTCAGCAGGATGTTGGGCAGCATGCCCAGGTCGCGCAGCTCCACCCGGCGCTGGTTCTTCTCCAGCAGGCGGATGACGACCTTTTCTCCGTACTGGGTCGGCAGCACCGAAACGCGCAGGTCCACATCCTTGCCTTCGCCGGCCTGGAAGCTGGTCTTGCCGTCCTGGGGGAGGCGGTGCTCGTCGATTCGCAGGCCAGCCAGGATCTTGATGCGGGCCACGATGGGGTGATGGAACAGGATGTTGAACGCCTTGTGCTCCACCATGGAGCCGTCGATGCGGAAGTAGGCGGTCAGGGCCTTTTCGGAGGGCTTGAAGTGGATGTCGCTGGCCCGCTGCGCGACGGCCTGGCGGAAGATGCCGTCCACGACCTCGGGGATGCTTTCCTCGTCCAGCGGCTCGGGAACGGAAGAGGGGGGTTTGGGCATCGCTGCCTCCACCCCGGTGATGGCGATGGCCACTTGGGCCGGATCCACAGGCTTGCCCTCCTTTTTGGAGGCTTCCGCCTGCTTGGCCTCTTGCTTGAGGAGATCGAGGAAGCTCATGGGCGCGAGTGCATAAATTAATCCTTTTATTCTATCATGCAAATGCTAAAAAAGCAAGTTCCTGAGCCGGGACCGAGGGGGGCGGAAGGAGAGTGTGGCTTGACTTTAATAATATTTTTGTCATAGTATAAATTAAGCAAGCTTACCCTCTGCCATGCAACCCGATCTTGATCCCGAGAGAAACGTTATCCGTCTGCCCATTTCTGGACAGTCTCCAGGCGACGCGGGTCCGGATCGGCCCAGAGCTCCGGAATCGCAGGCTGCCCCGCGGGAGAGCTTCGCTGCTGTTTTGCAGATGCCTCCCCTGCAGCCGCAAAGCACGATGGAGGCCATTGAAGCCGCCCGCTACTGGGCGGGTTTCCGGGGCAGGCAAGCCAGGACCGATCGGGACCAAGCGAAGGTCATCATGCATTTGTCGCAAGCCTTGAGCATGGCAAGCACGCCAAAATTGATTCTGGATACGGTGCGCTGCCATGAAAGCATTTTCGGTACCCAGGATCCCACCTCGGGCTTCAGGCGGGAATGCTACGCCAAGGCGATTGAGCTTGAGCCAGAAAACTCCCTGCATCACCTGGAATACGCTTTGCTGTGCGACGAGGCTAAAGAGAAGATCGACCATTTCATCACGGCCATTGAGCTTGGGGATGTGAATGCCATTCAGCCTTTTTTGGAGTGAGCCTTGCTGGAGGCCGGGCTTTCCTACCAGGAAATTCTCCGCAAATCGAACAGAGTTGACTTGGCCTGGCTCCAAGGCATCTGCCAACTGGCCCTGGAGGATTTGCATGAGTTTACTCTGTGCCAGAGGCTGCATCCGGAAGACCGCAGAATATGTCGTCTGACCATCAAAATCCACATCCTGGCAGCAGAGATGTTCCATTCGCGGGGAAATGGCAAGCTAGCAAGGGAGCACTATAAGAATGGCTTAATTCTTGCGGAAGAACTCCTGGATGCCGAGGAATAGAGGAGCCCTCTTTCCTTCTTCTGCTCAAGGCCCCCGCGGATCAGGCCAATTTATTGACGGATCAGGTTTTTTGACATAGAATTGCCCAGCACTTCCAAAGGTGCACAGGGTAAGGGGCTTGGATTCTCCGAGAAAAGCGTCCGCGGCTACCAACCCTGCTGATCCGAATGGGTCGAAACCCCCCGCCTCTCAAGGGGGGTGCATGAAAGGCGATCGGGCTGAACCGCCGCAGCTCCGATCTAACGGGTCGAGCCTGCCTAAAATGGCTGGCCCTGAGCCTGCTCCATGGCGGAACGCGCCTACATGGGCGCAACCGGCTGAATGGGACGGGATGGCGCGGACAGATCCGCGCTAAAATCACCACTGGATGGTCGAACTGCTCTGATCCATCCCATTAGCCTCGCCTCCGTCCGCTACCAACTTTCAGCGCAAGCTGCAAGAAGGGAAACGGATGGGGGCTTTTTCTTGCTTCTTCGCCCAGCCAATTGAAGGGTCGACCATGCCAGATGTAGACCTCGAAATTGGTATTGACAAATAATTTATTGTAATATAAATTGATCTTGCTCCAGCTAGTCAGATGATTCAGGGGCCTTCGGCTTCCTGATCTATTTGACTCCTGGCGGCTTACCGTTCAGAAGTCTGCCCAACTTCCACGGGACATCATTGTCTGGGTACACCATAGAGAGCCGCCTCCCTTAGGCGGTTGATGCGCTGTTTAAGGCCTGCCCTTAAGCCTTGGCCAGTGCCCCCCCTCTCAGGGGGTTCTGGATGACGGGCCCAAAGTGGCAGCCTAGGCAGCGGGGTGCAAAACCGGGGCGCAAGCCTCCTTTGCACCAAAGGAGCTGTGGCCAATGAAAATTGCCCGCACTTGCTCCTGCCCCCCTCTACGGAGGGGGGCTTTTACATTGCCCGCAATCAAAACCTGATGACCCAAGTGTTCGCCGGCACTCCGCCTGCGGGTCAGGAGGGCCAGGGGTGAGGAGCGAGCAGGCGAGATTCGCGAATCTCGCCTGCTTTTGAGGGGCGGTTTCCAATTCCCCCAAAAATGCTAGAATGGGGCCAAAGCAAAACAAAGCATGTCCAAGCAAGGCGCGGCAGGATCAAATTCGGGCTTCTCGCTGATCGAGGTGCTTTTTGCCGTGGCCCTGCTTTCGGTGGTGGCCTTTGGCGTGCTCAAGCTGGAGACCGGCCAAATGAAGCTGGGCCAGACCCAGAAGAAGGCTTTGGAGGCCTACAGCCTTTCGCACCAGGGCATCGAGGCCGCCAAGGCCTTGGGCCGGGCCGCGCTTTCCGCCGCTTGCCTTGAAGAAGCCTGCACATGCCGCCTGGCGGCGGAGGGCCAAGGCCTGGAATGCGGCCAGGGCGCGGAGACCGTCGGGGAGCTCCAGCGCAGCATGATTCTGGAGAGCCAGGGCCTGGCAGGAGCCTGGAAGGCCACTAGCCAAGTGGACTGGGAGGACGGCTCGGGCGCCCATAGCGTTCAAATCAAGCGCATCATTTCCCTTTAGCCTCAACCTGAATCCCATGAAGCCACGGCTTCAGCATCGCTGGCTCCAGAAAGGCCTCTCCGGAACGAGCCGTGGTTCCGACCTGGCCTATTCCAGGGGATTCAGCCTAGCCGAGCTGATGGTGGCCGTAGCGATCGCCGGCCTGCTCATGGTGGGGGTGAGCGCCTTCTTCTCTCAGCGCTTCGGGCAGGTGCTGCGCCTGAGCCAGGAGGGGGACCAGGCCCAATCCCAAGCGGTGCTGACGGAGCTTTTGAGGCGGCAGCTGATGGCGGCCGAGGGCGTGGCGGAATCAGGCGAAGGCTGGGCGACGCTGAAGCTGAAGGAGCCGAAAAAAGGTCTCAATTTCACCCATCTCTGGCACAAAGAGGACCGGATCCAGCTCAAGGATTTCTTCCTTTTCCATGGCCTGCTGGGGGAAAAATCGGGCACGGATTTCGACGTGCCTCTGCCCTTGGGCTTGGCCCAATTGGGGGGCGAGACCTATGTCATCTCCGGCTCCCAGAATGCCCTGTACCGCTGCCCCAGCCTTGAAAGCTGTGAGCCCCTGGTGAGCGAGGGGCTGGAGAATCCTATCGGCATCGCTTCGGACGGGAATGCCCTGTACCTGAGCCAGGCCAAGAGCCACCGCATTGTCCGGCTGGACAAGGACACGCTGCAGCTCACCCAGATCAGCGATGCCTTTGAATTGCCCAGCGGATTGGCCTACTACGAGGATAGCCAAGCCAGACCCCATCTCTTCGTCGCCGACAGCGGCAAGAACCTCATCAAGCGCATCGACCTGCAGACCCTGAAGTAAGAGATTGTGGCCGGCTACGGCCAGGATGCCAGCTGCGACGGTGCGGCCTTCCTCTGCGCGCTGGATTTCCCGACCGGGCTGCTGGCGCACGAGGGATTCCTGTACATTGCCGACAGCGGCAGCGGACGGGTGCTGAAGATGAGCGAGCCGGAAGTGAAGGCCGGTCTCCTGGGTCCGCTTCGGCTGGAGTTCAGCCTTTCCGCCGACACTCAAATGGACAAGCTTGTGCTGGAGGGGAATTTCTCCGAAGAATCCTATGACGCCCAGCAGAGCAACCTGGTGGGCCTGCAGTACGATCCCACCTTGAAGACTTTCACCAACCTGCGCGGATCCACTTACCAGAACCAGCTGTGCAAATTGGGCCCGGACCTCTTCACCCAAGACAACCTGATCGCGCAGGGGCTCAAGGCCGGGGACATCCTCACGCTGGGCGAAACGGACTACACCGTGGAGGAATGGCTGGGCGAGACCGATTGCGATCCGGACGAGGAGGCGGAGGACCTGGCTTTCCGGATCCGGGTGAGCCCGAATGTCCAGGCGAGCTCCGGCAAGGTTTTTTACGGCAAAAGCCCGGAAAGCCTGGTGCTGGCCTTTTCCGGAATCCGGTTCGAGGATGACGGTTTTGAGGAACTGACCGTGAGCAGGTACACCGTGGGAAACGACACCCCCCAGGAGAGCCAAACCCTGGAGCTGAGGGTGGGGGATGGGCTGCTGGGCACGCGCGAGGACACGATGGAGGTTTTCGCCCAGGGGCTGCGCTATCCCACCGGCCTGGCGGCCTCCAATGGCCAGCTGCGCGTGGCGGAAAGCCTGCCCAGAAAAGTCCAGCGCTTTTTTCTGGAAAGCGGCGAACCGGCCGGATCGCCTCTGGATCTCCCCCTTTCCGAGGAGGACGATTTTGAGCCGGCGGATCTCGTGAGCCCCTTTGCCGCGGAGGAGTTTGCCCTCGGCTACGCCAACGGCCTGCTGAGCCTCTCCTTCCGCGCCGCCCTGGCGGAAGGAAAAAGCCAAAGCCACCAGCTGAGCGTTGCCCTGCCGCCCCTTATCCCCCAGCCATGAGCGCCCCTTTTCCCCGCCGGGCTTCCCCAAGAGGATCGGTCCTGATCTGGACCGTGATGCTGAGCATGGTGCTCACTTCGACCTTCGTGTTCATGGCGGTGCGCATGGGGCGCAGCAGCCTGGTGCTGCGCGGCAGCCTGGAAAGGCGCCACGCCCAGGCCTACCTGGAAAGCTACGCCGATTATCTGGAAGGGCTGGGCAGCCAGGGGTGGGAGGCGCTGGAGACCGAAGGCGTCGGCTTCGACGGCATCAGCGGCAGCCTGAGCAATCAGACGGAAAAGCTGGAGGGCTTTATGGACAGCGAGACGGAGCTCCTTTTGCCCCTGAAGAGCAAGGTGCTGGTGGAATGGAACCGCTGCCAGCAGGGTCAGGCCAAGGAATCCGGAACGCTGAGCGCCGAACCAAAATGGGAGGGGCCGACGGCGTCCGGAAAATGCGCCCAGGTGCCTGGCGCGCAGTACAACCACTGGGCCCTGGTCACGCCCAATGAGGATGGGCTGCTGCTGCAGACTGGCGGCGAGCCTCTGCAGTACCGCATTACGCCGGCCAAAACCGGCCAGAGCCTGAATGGGCCGCAGTGGCAGCTGAAGCTGGAGCTGCCGCTGGGCAAGGGGAAAAGCATCAGGCTGGAGAGGGCGTGGCGGTGAAGGGTGAGCAACCTGCTTGCGTCCAACCGTCATTCCGGACTTGATCCGGAATCCAGGCTATCGGATCATAAGCAAAAGATATTAGAGGAAAAATTAAGAGCCCAACTCCGGAGAGTCGGGCGATCCACCTGGGTGGATCTAGGTCTTGGTCAAGCCGCTGGCTTTTGCGAACCTCTTACGCCAGGTATGGGATACGACGGCCGGGAACAGGACGAGGGCTGACCCCCATATCCACATAGCCCAACTCATCGGCGCCTCCCTGGAGCCCATCATCAAGCTTGGGACAACCATTGCTTGGATGATAATGCACACCATCAGCCACTGGCTGCTCAGCATCAGGTAGGTCGTGGGATGCGGGGTTGCGCACGACGGTTTTGCTTCGTTCTCGTTGCTCATTTATCACGCTTTCCCAGGCTTTGCCCGAAGGAGTGGTGGCTTGCTGACAGAGGGCTCGTGCGGCATGCACAAGGCTCCATCAGCATTTCCAAGAACCTTTATTTTACTATATAATACTTTAATTAATTTGTCAATAAAATGAGCTGCCCGCTGAAGAAAAACCAGCTCCGAGGGTATCGGAGCTGGCGTAGGGCCTTTCATTCCTTTGATTGGCGCGCCATCCAGTAGGCGTCGGCAACAAAAAGGAGAGAGGCGGCTTGCTGGAGCGCAAGCCAGGGGTAATCCTGGATCCACATCAGCCAGCCGCAGGCCAGGTGCATGGGCACATACCACAGGTAGCCGCGCGGATCCTCTTTGGCCAGCAGGTAGGTTCCCACCAGGAATCCGGCCACCAATACCAGTTCCAATCCCTGGCTTGGCGTCGTGAGTCCGCCAAAGTCATAGAGGCTGTAGCCTAGGCCAACGGCAATGCAGGCCTGGGCGAGGAGGTTTAGCCATCGCGGCGGCTTTTTTTCTTCGCCCCGAACGGCGATGATCAGGCCCATCAGCACCGAAGGGGTTCCGCCCACCTCCATCGCGGCGGCGATCCAGTTCTTCTCTCGAAAGAAGAGGATGACCCAAGGGGTGATTCCCCCCAGGCACGCGGCCCAGGCGGCGATGCGCCACTCCTGAGCCAATTTTTCCTGGTGCCGCTTGCGCGCCCGTTCCGCACGCGAGAAAAAGATCTTGTTGAGGAGGAGAAGGCCCCCTCCAAGCCATTGAAGCACTTGGTCCAAGGAATTCCTCCTTCTTGGACGCCCTTTGCCGCACGGACCATCCGGCGGCAGAAAGCATTCCGCCCGAGGAAATTATATGATTAGACCACAAAAGTCAATCTATATGTCAATCGAGAGCTTGACCCCCCTTAAGACACTCGAGCTGATTACTCTTCGTGTTCCAGTAAGGAGTATTTTGCCCAGGAAATGAGGAGGTCTGGACCATATTGGCTGGGTCGGATTTTTTCATTGAGGCCCCACATACTCGTATCCCGCCTCCTCCACCATCTCTTTGATCGCCTCTTCAAGAACGCCACCAGCCCTTAAAGCCTCTTCCAACGAATCATACACTGGCTCGGGTTCTATCTGGCCGATGGAAACCTTGTAGTCGTGTAGCCATTCTGAACGCTCACCTATCCTCTCATCCTCCTCCGAGGTATCAGGAGTCTTTTCGGGGTCGGGCTCTGTATAGAGCCAGTTCAATTTACCACTTTGGTAGTCTCCATATCCAACTCGGAATTGAGCGCAGCCCTCCTTCACGATCGTCACTAATTCGGGGAAGGTCGTGTTGATGACGGTCGTAGTTCCTGTATATTCCCTGTTCCCCCTTGATGCAGAAAAGATGTTTTTTACATTATAAAAGTACAAATTGAAATGACTGTCAAAGTACCTTTCTGCCTCGTACACAAATACAACCTCAGGATGAAATAGGGCATGATTGCATCGCACCATCTCGTAATCAAAGGATTTGTTATCTGGATCGTTATTTGTCCAATACTTAATGAGGCTTTTTTCAATATTCAATGTCCCAAAAACGTAGACCATGAAAACAAGCAAAAGAGACGTTAGGGCTGAAATGGAGAACGTTTTAAAAACTTTTTTTTATATGACCTACTTTCATGGGCTAAATTTTTAGATAATTCATCCTAAGATTGGATTTCAGCTATTTGATTTCAATTTGAAATTAACGAAAAAAATAGCCATCCTCCAGCCCCTTTTTATGCCATTCCAAAAGTTGGGAATCAGGCGACTGCTCGGTAACGCCATACGTCCTCCTCACATGCTCCAGTTGCTCATCCGTCATGAACCAAAGCTCGCTCCTCAAATCCTCGGCCCGTCGCCTATCCTCCTCCTGCTCCATCTCTCCCGCAGTTAGTTCGGGCTCCGGCGTGTAGGGAGAATAGGACCAGTTAATGGTCTCATCATAATAATTCCCTTTCGACTCCTGGAACTGCGAGCAGTCATCCTTCACCATATTGACCAGCTCGGGGAAAGTGGTGTTTTTAAGGGTGGTGCCCCCGGTGTATTGAACATTAAATCCTTGATTGAAGATCGATCTTCTTTCTACATCAAAAAAATGTATGTGGTAATCCACAATGGAATTGAGTTTCTTCTCGTACGTAAAAGTATAAACACTATTTTTCAGCCCAAAGTCGCACAAAATTACATCATAACTTTGCACTTTATCTTCAAACCATTTATTTGTATGAATTTCTGAATCTGCTTCAATTGCTTTAACATGTTCCTTTTTGATAAAAGGTAAAAATATCAGCAACCCAATCAAGATGAAGGGGATTGTCAGAAAGGCAGCAATAAGAAGTTTTTTTTTCATGCAGCTAACCATATTAGTAATTTGATATAGGATTCTCTCTATTTTCATTTTTTGTACTATTTTTAGCAGTTTCTGCCCACCTCTCAACCTCTTCCAGAGACCACTTGGTGTCCTCCAGAACTACCTTGAGCCACCTGACAGTGTCGCCTCTCATATCCGATGACTCATAGGAAGCTTCTATGACGATTTTTCCGGGCGCGCCCTTGATGGCTTTAACATCGGCATAACCCCGAGGTATCACAATCTTGTCCCCGTCATTTTGATTTTCCTTAAAATCCTTGATGTAGAGGCTGTTCGGCTGGATCTTCAGGGTAAACATGTCCTCTCCTCCGGCGCCATAGGCCAGGCAATCCTCCTTGTTGGCCTCGCATTCCATCCGGTTACTTTGGGTATTACCATACAATGTGTTCCTATCGGGAGATGAGAAGGTCCGGACCTTAAGACCCGCGTTTACCCATTGGCTGGGTCGGATTTTTTCATTGAGGCCCCACGTAGTCATACCCAGCCTCCTCCACAGCCTCCTTAATTTCCTCCTCGTTGAAGAAGCCACTGGCCCTCAAGCCCTCTTCCAATGATTTATATCCTGGCTCAGGCTTTATCTGGCCTGTGGACAGCTTGTAATCGTGGAGCCGTTGGGAGTATTCCTCAGCAGCTCGCTCCGCCCCCAGCTCTTCGGGCGTTTTTTCGGGCTCGGCCTCGGTGTAAGACCAGGTCAATTCGTTCCCGTAATAACCCCCATGACCTTTTTGGAATTGCGAGCAATCCTCTTTCACCATGGCTACCAGCTCGGGGAAAGTAATGTTTTTGACCGTTGTAGCCCCTGTGAACACGAGTTCTATTTTCCTCGAAAAGACATTCCCAATACCAACGTTAAAGAAAAAAATCCCAGGATCTCTTTCGGGCCTAATCCCAACAAAGGCATGTTCAGAATTTATTAAATCAGGCAGATCGCATTTAACGGTCGTATACTCTAAATATTTATCAGGAAACTTAAAGGCCAATTTCTCTGTCGCTATTGCACTGGGAACCTTCACCCAATAGAAGAAAAGTAAATAAATAGAGAATATTAAAATAATTGATAACAGCATTGAAATGATCCTTCTTGAGTTACTCATTGAAAACTTTTATTAGATAAAGCTTAATTTATAACAATAGGTAGACTTCTCAAATCCGATGAATCTAATTCACCGTCCTTATTTTTAGCGTCCTCAATCCATTTCTCCACTTCATCCAATTTTGGGCCTTTCAGGGCTGCATACCTGAATTTGAAAACCTGGCTATCATTAGTGTACGAAACGGAGAGGCGTATGGACCCATCCGAGGGATCGAGAGAGGGTTTGATATTTACAGTTTGACCAGCGCTCAAAACTGCTAATCGATCCCCATCCGCTGCGTTCCCCTTGAAGTCCTTGACGGCGAGGTTTCCGTATTTCAGCCTGAGGTGGAGCTTATTTCCTCCAGAATAGGCGCAGGCCGCAGAATCACTTCAGCCAAGGCTTATCCGGCGGCGGCGGAAACTCTGTGCCTGGGCCGTTGTCGAACCAGTCTATG
>JACCDN011100711.1_pt1 | contig 15244 bp, 18 predicted proteins | sample 7441691 | NCBI WGS metagenome assembly JACCDN01 (sample SAMN15323439, study PRJNA562643) | freshwater metagenome | isolation source: river surface water | place: USA:Blue River Watershed | collected 2017-08-16
AACCAGAACACTCTACCCCATAGAATGGGTTCGCGTCTAACGCTTCGCGAGTGTAGCTCAATGGTAGAGCCTCAGTCTTCCAAACTGATTACGCGGGTTCGATTCCCGTCACTCGCTCCAAATCAGGGCTGGCAGCTCGAACAGAAATACAACTTCCTGGTTGCCATAAGTTCAATAGAAATCAAATTTCCACACTCGCGGCAAGCCAAACCCTCGCGTTTATAAACGTAATAACGTTCGTCTTTTTTGGTTTTTGCCTTCATAAAGCCTTCACGAGTGAGCATCAATCCGGTTTTGACGCCCAGCGGCATCAGGCCTACCGCGTCAAACCAAATAGCTTCAACCACTTCTCTGGGCACCAATTTCCCCGGTGTGTGTGGGTTTAGATTGGCACGGAACAACAGTTCGGCACGGTAGACATTGCCGATTCCTGAGATGACCGATTGATCCATCAGCAACTGTCCGATCGAAACCCCAGATCGACCAACCTTCTCAACAAAGCGATTCATATCGGCCCTTGGGTCAAGTGGATCTGGGCCAAGCCGATCTAGGACCTGCAGGTACTGCGCTTTGCTCAAAAGTTCACAAGCAGTTGGGCCGCGCAGATCAGCCAGTTGACCATTTGCCACAAACCTGGCTCGCACCGCACCTTTCGGCTCAGGTAGCTCTTCTGGCTGTGAGAACTGCCACTTTCCGTAGATGCCGAGGTGGATTCGCAGGATCGCCGGCTCAAATTGCAGAAATAGCTGTTTACCTACGGCTTTAGCCTCAATCAGCTTGCTGCCATCAATTAGCTTGGAATCCGAAAATCTGCCCTGGGGCGAGCTAACAGAAACAATCTGGCCGGCGAAGTTCTTTTTGAAGTGGTTCGCGGTCCGATGGACGGTATGACCTTCTGGCATTTAGTTAGTAGACGATTTCGCCAGTTTGCTCATAGGTCGCTATCTTGCCGATCCGTCGAACATGACGCTCATCATTCGAGAAATCCTTGGCCACAAAGATCTTTACCAACTCCAACACCTCAGCTTGGCTGTGCTGGCGGGCACCGAGCGCGCAGACGTTGGCGTCATTGTGATCACGAGCCAGTGCAGCGGTGTCGGCATTCCAAATCAGAGCAGCCCGCACACCCGCAACCTTGTTTGCCGCAATTTGCTCGCCGTTGCCTGAACCACCGAGCACAATGCCCAAAGCCTGAACCCCGGCCGCCTGGTCGGCAACTACCGCTTGAGCCGCCGCTATGCAAAAACCTGGGTAATCATCCAATGCGTCATAAACCTTTGGACCGTGATCGACAAGCTCGTGTCCTAGCTTCGAAAGTTCAGCAACCAAAAAAGCGCTGAGTTCCATGCCGGCGTGGTCAGTCGCGATGTGAATACGCATTGCGCTCCTAAATCTTTGGAGTAAGGGCAGCCATCAAGTTCTCGACTTGATTGCTACGAATCAAGATTACTTCTCCCGCCAAGGTCTTGATTTCCAAGGCTGGACCCTTAGAGGGAACAAACGCAACCACTCCCCTGGCGAATCTAAGGCCCCAGCCGCCAAACTGCGAAGGCTTGATCTCCTGCCGCGAAATCGAAGCTATTTCCGCAAACTCCAAGGTAAGCACGTTCAAGCCCCAGAGCTGGATTCGCAATTTATCCGAGATCGATACCTTGGGCATGGAAACTGCCATGGGTGTTAGCAGTAGCACTGGGGCAACAAACCACAGCACCTCCAATCCCACTCGAACGCTGGATGCATCCTGCACACCAACCTGGGCTGCAACGATGTAAATCATCAAGCCGTAGACAAATAAACTGAAGTATCCGGTAATGACGTAAAGGATTCGGCGCAGCGCTGGATGGATTGCAGGCAATAGCGCCGAAAGGACAAAAATCCCACCAACCAGAATTAGAGCAAAGTTGGCCCATATCAGATGCTCGCCGACCGGTGCAAAACCATCTGCTTCACCAGAAACCCCCCAGTGGGTAGCCAGTGGCTTGGGTAATAGCCCAGCGCCATCCAGCCAAAGCACCCAAAGGCTGTAACCGACTGGGCCCAAAATCGCAAGCATCACTGCTATCCGCTTCATCGTTTCTCCAAACTGCTTCTCGTGAATCGCAATACGATCGATGCGGCAAACGCGGTGATAATCACGTAGGCCAAAGTAAGTGCCTGAAGTTGAACTTGCAGCACAATCGGCGCAGCTAGGGCCGCGATCACCATGGAAAACTCACCTCTGGCAATCAAGAAGCCAGTTGCTCGCCAAGTGCTCAGCCTGTCTGTCAAATCGCGAGTGACCCACCAGCCGACCAAGTATTTACCGGCAATTCCCAGCGCTGCCAGCAACAGCGCCAGTGGCAGCACGCTCGGCAAATCGGCCGGGTTGGTGGTGATTCCAAAGAACAGGAAGAAGATTGCGGCAAAGATGTCTCGAATTGGGCTGAGCCGGGCACGAGCGGTTTCGGCCACCTCACCAGTGAGTAGCAATCCGATCAAGAAGGCCGCCACCACCCCTGAGAAGCCGACCAAGTCGGCGAGACCGGCAGCCAGCAAAGCTGCGCCAAAAACTGTAAGCAGCAATCCACCCGGTTCACTGGGATCCAGAATCTTTACCAGCTTGCTGGAACCCTTGAAGCTAATCAGGATCACAAGGCCGGTGATTGCCAATGCAATTGCCACCGACAGGAAGCCACTCCACACTGCTACCCCGAGCACCACGGAGGTCAAAAGTGGCAAATAGGGAGCCAGGGCTAGGTCTTCAAAGACCAAAATTCCGGTAGCTCGCTTTGCCACCTCTGATCGCCGCCAGCCCATCTCCTTGATCAGTTGGGCCGCAATACCCGAAGAGGAAACATAGGTAATACCTGCCAGTGCAAACGCGCCTGCAACACCCCAACCAAGCAGTAAACCCAGCACGAAGCCTGGTATTGAGTTGGCTAGAAAATCAATAAAGCCGGCGCTTTTGCGTTCCTTGAAGGCCTTTGAAAGGTCATAAGCGCTGTATTCCAGACCAAGCAGTAGCAGCAGCATGATGGCACCGATTTGAGAGCCAGTGTCCAAGAACTCTTCACTGAGCTCCATGGGCACTAAACCGCCATCGCCGATCGCAAGACCAATCAACAGGTAGAGCGGAACAACCGAGAATTTCAAGCGATTGGCAATGAATGCCACGATGCCCAAAATCAAGAGGGCAGCGCCAATTTCTGCCAGTCGAACCGAATCGGTTGGATTGGTGCTAGCCGCGCTGAGAAATTGGAACACGCTCAATTATCGCTGAGTAATTCGCCGTAGGCTTACTGGAAACAAACTCTTAACAGGAGAGCACATGCCCGGCGAAAACCTAACTCGCATTGAAGCCCAAAATCGTGCAGCTGTAATTGCTACCGAAAGCTACCTGGTGAAGCTAGATGTCACTAAGGATGCCAAGACCTTTGACTCTGACACCACCATCGTGTTCAGCTGCTCAAAGCCGGGCAGCGAGGTCTTCGTCGACGCCATCACTGACTCGGTTTCTTTGATCGAGCTCAATGGCGTATCCCTGGACCCTGCTACGCACTCCGACGGTATTCGCATCACCGTGCCAAACCTGGCAGCACAAAACACTTTGCGAATCGTAGCCAAGGGCATCTACTCAAACACTGGTGAGGGACTACACCGCTTTGTGGACCCAGTTGATGGCGAGGTTTACCTCTACACCCAGTTTGAGGTGCCGGACTCAAGGCGCATGTTCCCAGTCTTTGAGCAGCCAGATCTGAAGGCAACCTTCGAATTCCACGTCACTGCACCTTCGAACTGGCAGGTGATCTCGAACTCACCAACCCCAGACGCCATTGACCTTGGCAACGGAAACTCCGAGTGGCGCTTTGCCCCAACCCCAAGAATCTCCAGCTACATCACCGCATTAATTGCCGGCCCATACTCGGTATGGCGCGACGAACTCACCTCACTAAGCGGCAAGACCATCCCGCTTGGGGTTTTCTGCCGCGGCTCGCTGGCTCAATACATGGACCCTCATTACATCTTTGAGAAGACCAAAGAAGGCTTCGCCTATTTTGAGAAGGCCTTTGACTTCCCCTACCCATTCGAAAAGTACGACCAGCTCTGGGTGCCAGACTTCAACGCTGGTGCTATGGAGAATGCCGGTGCGGTCACCTTCACCGAAACTTACGTTTTCCGCTCCGCAGTGACTGATGCAGTCCGCGAGCGCCGAGTTGTCACCATCCTGCACGAATTGGCTCACATGTGGTTCGGCGACTTGGTAACCATGCGCTGGTGGAACGACCTTTGGCTCAACGAATCTTTTGCAGAGTATGCCTCCACTTTGGCCACTGCAGACGCCACCGAGTGGAAAGAGGCCTGGACTACATTCGCAGCTCTGGAAAAGAACTGGGCTTACCGTCAGGACCAGCTACCTTCCACTCACCCAATCGTCGCCGAAATCAACGACCTAGAAGATGTGCAGGTTAACTTCGACGGCATTACTTACGCAAAGGGAGCTTCGGTTCTCAAGCAGTTGGTTGCCTGGGGTGGCCAGGCGCCATTCCTCCGCGGTGTAGCCAGTTACTTCAAGAAACACCAGTGGCAGAACACCGAGCTCAAGGATCTGCTGGTAGAGCTCGAGCGCGAATCGGGTCGTGAGCTAACTAGCTGGTCGAAGCTTTGGCTGGAGACTGCGGGTGTCAATACCTTGAAGCCAGTTATCGAGACTGATGAGAATGGCGTCATAACTCGTTTCGATGTGATTCAGACCGCCATCGCCGAGCAGCCCACTATTCGCCCACACCGCATGGGCATTGGTTACTTCAACCTAGAGGCTGGCAAGCTGGTCCGCTCCCACTATGTTGAGACTGACATCGATGGCGCTTCGACTTCAATCGCCGAACTGATCGGCACGAAGCGCCCAGACCTTGTGCTTCTCAATGACAAGGACCTCGCTTACGCCAAGGTTCGTCTAGACAGCCACAGTCACAAAGTTGCGATGGCTAACCTATCCGGCATCGAAGACTCGCTGGCCCGCACGTTGGTATGGACCGCAGCCTGGGACGCTACCCGCGATGGCGAGGCATCTGCTACCGATTTCATCGAGCTAGTGCTAAACCACATTGGGCCTGAAACCGAGTCGACCACCATCCTGACCCTGCTGCGTCAGCTGGTTACCACCGGAAATCTCTTTGTGAATCCAGCGAACCGAGCCAAGGCACTCGAGCGGATTGCTGACGGACTAATTGAGCTAGCAGGCAAGGCCAAGGCCGGATCTGACTCACAGTTGCAATTCGTCAAGTTCATCCCAGGATTTGCCCGAACCGCCACCCAGGCAAAGTGGATGCAGGAGCTACTAACCGGCAAGATCGAACTAGCTGGTTTCGAAGTGGACCAGGACGTTCGCTGGGAGCTGCTAACCGGCTTGGTAGTAAACGGTGTCTATGGCGAGACTGAAATCGCAGCGGAATTGGAGCGTGACAACACTGCAAATGGTCAGCGTTTTGCTGCCGGTGCCCGTGCTGCTATTCCAACCGCCGCCAACAAAGAGGCAACATGGAAACTACTGGTAGAGACCGAAGAGTATTCCAACACCTTGGTGTTAGCTGCATCGATGGCGTTCAACCGGGTCACTGACCTCTCGCTAATCGAGCCCTATTCCAAGCGCTTCCACGAAGCAGCGCTGGGCATCTGGGAGCGCTTTAGCTACAAGATCGCGGAATACCTACTCACCTACCTCTACCCGTCCAGGTTGGCATCTGAAGCACTGGTGACAGAGACAAAGAAGCTGATTAACTCGAAGGAAGTTTCCGAAAAGCCAGCGCTTCGCCGCATCCTGGTTGAGAACCTTGCCGAAGTTGAGCGAGCCCTGATTGCGCAGAAGGTCGACTAGATAACCGATGGAGTTTTTTGAGATCCCGCAGTCATTGCCGCCAGCTATCCGTATTGCAGTGATTCTGGCCGCAGCCATCTCACTGCGGGTGATTCTCAAGATTCTTGCCAATCGCGTGGTCTCGAAGCTTCGAAACAAGGCCGAGAATGGCGGGATTGCAAGTGAACAGCGCTTGGTGTCCCGCTCTGCCACGATTGCTTCAATCAGCAATAACTTCGCCACCTGGGCGATAGCCATCACCACCTTGGTGATGGTGCTCAGTGAGCTTGGTGTTGACACTGGGGCGCTAATTGCGGTCACCACAATCTTGGGAGCAGCCTTAGGTTTTGGTGGTCAAGCCCTGGTGAAAGATGTGATCAGCGGAATCTTTATCGTCTTCGAGGACCAATACGGCGTTGGCGACACCGTCAATCTTGACGGTGTAGTGGGTGTAATTGAAGCCGTTGAATTGCGAGTAACGCGAGTTCGAGATGCCGATGGAACGCTTTGGTATCTGCGCAACGGTGAAATTCTAAAAGTCGGAAACGCCAGCCAAAAACGTGGATAATTCTCGTTATCAGCAGTTCGGCGGCGAAGCGACTTTCGCAAAGCTGGCAAAGCTCTTCTATCAGGGCGTTGCACAAGATCCCCTCCTAAAGCCGATGTATCCCGAGGAAGACCTCGGTCCCGCTGAACGCAGGTTAAAACTGTTCTTAGAGCAGTACTGGGGCGGTCCGGATACCTATCAGCAGGAGCGTGGCCATCCACGGTTGAGAATGCGCCACTATGCCTTCAAGATAAATCCAGCCGCTCGTGATGCCTGGCTCGGTCACATGCGCGCGGCGGTTGATCAACTTGAACTATCGCCACTGGACCAAGCCGAGCTTTGGGGTTACCTGGAGCGCGCCGCTCACGCCATGCTGAACACCTTCGAGGAGTAGCAATCGTTATCGAAACAGACCGGCTTCTACTGCGTGAAATGCGGGTAGGTGATGCCTCGGATTTGCTGGAGTATCAAGGCAATCCAGAAATCGTGCGATACATCCCTTGGCCGCAGGGCACTGCGGAAACGGTCGAAAAACACATCCAGAAAACCTTGGCCAACAGCAAAAACCTTCCTCGCGAAGAGGGTGAATATTTGGTGCTGGTGTGGGAAATGAAGGAAAGTGGAAAAGTCATCGGGCAGTCAAACATCTCAATGAAATCCAAAGAACACCTTCGCGGCGAGGTGGGATGGGTTACTCACCAGGATTACCAACGCCAGGGTTACGCATTTGAAGCTTCGATTGCCATGTTGAGATATGGCTTCACCGAGATGGGGCTGCACCGCATTGTTGCTGAAATGGACACCCGCGTTCCAGCATCGGCAGCGGTAGCGAGAAAGCTAGGAATGCGACTTGAAGCCGAAATGCGCGAAGTCGAGTTCTTCAAAGGTGAATGGTGCGACATGTGGACCTACGCAATTTTGAAATCGGAGTTTGAGGCGCTCTGGTCTAACTGAGCGATCCGAATCGGCAGAGCACGTGGCCGTATTGGCTACTGAGTCGCAACCAACCTTTGGTTTGATAAACCGCCACAGACTCCCCCTGTTGCAAAAACCCGAGTCCCGTCATGGCAAAAGCCGCTCCCTGCGGGTATTCGGTTGCCGAGGAGACCAGCTTCCCCCAAACTTCCTGCCTCACCTTTGTAGCGATGGCGCTTCCAATGCTCTCCGGCAGTAAGCTCGCCACCTCAGCGATACCGTTCTTTGCGACCTCGCTCAGTTCCTCCTGCATCAGGTCTGAAACCCTCAGCCAACCAGCTCTCGGTGGCGTGATTCCTGCCCACGGCACTTTCACACTTTGTGCTGGCAACTCAAGGGCTGCAGTTAGGAAAACTGTTGGTTTCGCTAACCGATCCAAAATCGCTGAAACTTCGAAATTGGCATCGATTTGATAGTCCTCGCGCAAGCGCATGGTCCTGAGGCCTAATACTGTTGTGCCGCCAAGTAACGAGCCAGAGTAGATCGGTGCTACGTAAGCAGCCAGGACATCGCCTGCGGCTTTGAATTTGACCACGGCATTCTCATCCAAGCGCTTAGCTCGCTCGAGGTATGACTTCAGATCCGAAAGATCGGCTGCTTCGGAAAAGATGAGTTTGACTGACATGGCCTCTCTAAACTAGCTAACGAATCGAGGACAAAATGCTTGAACCCCAAATCCCCTCTGATCCAGTTGCAGATCTGATTGATGTCCTAGACATCAAGGCTTTGAGTAAAACCGAGTTTGTGGGGCGAACCCAGTGGATGCCACATGGTCGAGTCTTTGGTGGCCAGGTGCTCGCTCAAGCCTTGATTGCAGCGATGCGCACCATGGTTGATGGTCGTTCCCCACACAGCCTGCACTCTTACTTCCTAAGACCGGGAGATATAAATAAGGAAATTGCCTTCTCGGTGGAAATTCTTCGTGATGGCAGAAGCTTTAGCGCACGTCGAGTTCATGCTCTGCAAGATGGACAACCAATTTTCTCTATGATTGCTTCATTTCAAGACCCAGATGCCGGCCTTGAACATCAGAGCTTGATGCCGCAGGGAGTAACTCCTCCGGAGCAGCTTCCATCCGCAGCAGATTTGCTGAGCGCCTTTGATCACCCGGCAACCAATTACTGGTCCAAAGCCCGACCCTTTGACCTTCGGCACGCAAGCGAACCCGTTTACCTCCAGCCGGCAAAGCAGCATATTGCCGAACAGTTGATTTGGTTCAAGGCACTTTCAGAACTGCCTGATGACCCACAACTTCAAGCTGCTGCGCTGGCGTATTCCAGCGACTACAGCATTTTGGAATCTATCCTTCGACGCCATGGACTTAGCTGGGCGCATCCCGGTCTGGCATCAGCCAGCCTGGATCACGCGATGTGGTTCCACCGACCAGCCAGAGTTGACCAGTGGTTGCTCTATGTCCAAGAGTCCCCGAGTGCACAAAATGGACGCGGGCTCTCGTTGGGCAAAATCTTTGACCGTGAAGGCAAGCTAATTGCCTCAGTGGCTCAAGAGGGTATGGTCAGAATCCCTGAGGTTTCTTAGTCGCGAGTTAGGCGACGGTAGGTGGAGCGGTGCGGCTTTGCGGCCTCGGCTCCCAATCTTGAGATCTTGTTTTCCTCATAGGCTTCGAAGTTACCCTCGAACCAATACCACTGGTCAGGCTTCTCATCGGTTCCCTCGTAAGCAAGGATGTGGGTTGCAACTCGGTCCAGGAACCAACGGTCGTGAGTAATTACCACGGCACAGCCCGGGAACTCCAAAAGAGCATTTTCCAGCGAAGCTAGGGTTTCAACATCCAAGTCGTTAGTTGGCTCATCGAGTAGCAATAGGTTTCCACCCTGCTTCAGAGTCAGCGCTAGGTTCAGACGGTTGCGCTCACCACCGGAGAGCACCCCGGCTTTCTTTTGCTGATCTGCGCCCTTGAAACCAAAGGCAGCGACGTATGCACGGGAAGGCATTTCAACCTGTCCAACCTGGATGTAATCCAGGCCACCAGACACTACTTCCCAGAGTGACTTGTTTGGGTCAATGCCCGCACGAGACTGGTCAACGTAGCTGATGGATACGGTCTCACCTATCTTGAGCTTGCCAGAATCCAACTCGTGCAAGCCGGTAATGCATTTGAACAAGGTCGACTTACCAACACCGTTTGGTCCGATGATTCCGACGATGCCGTTTCTTGGCAGCGAGAAGCTCAGGTCTGAGAACAGTGGACGGCCATCAAAGCCCTTGCCAATCTTTTCGGCTTCGATAACTACGTTTCCAAGACGAGGTCCTGGAGGAATCTGGATCTCTTCGAAATCTAGCTTTCTAGTCTTGTCGGCTTCGGCGGCCATCTCTTCGTAGCGGGCTAGACGAGCCTTTGACTTGGTCTGCTTTGCCTTTGGAGTAGAGCGAACCCACTCCAGCTCATCCTGCAAACGCTTGGCTAGTTTGGCGTCCTTTTTGCCAGCAACTTCAAGGCGCTCTGCTTTCTTCTCCAGGTAGGTGGAGTAGTTACCCTCGTATGGATAGGCGCGACCACGGTCAAGTTCCAAAATCCATTCGGCGACGTTATCCAGGAAGTAACGGTCGTGGGTAACGGCCAATACTGCACCCGGATACTTAGCAAGGTGCTGCTCAAGCCAAAGCACGCTCTCAGCATCTAGGTGGTTGGTCGGTTCGTCCAATAGCAAGAGGTCAGGCTTCTGCAAAAGCAGCTTGCAAAGCGCAACGCGGCGACGCTCTCCACCGGATAAGTGAGTCACTGGTTCATCTCCCGGAGGGCAGCGCAGTGCATCCATGGCCTGCTCCAGCTGGTTCTCAAGGTCCCAACCGTCGGCAGCGTCGATCTGCTCCTGCAAAGTACCCATCTCAGCAAGCAGAGTGTCGTAATCGGCATCTGGGTTAGCAAGTTCCGCCGAGATCTCATTGAAGCGGTCAATCTTCGCCTTCAGCTCAGCCACAGCCTCTTCGACGTTTCCGAGCACGGTCTTCTCTTCATTGAGCGGAGGCTCCTGCATCAAAATGCCGACGGTGAATCCCGGGCTAAGTCGAGCCTCGCCGTTTGACGGCACATCCATACCGGCCATGATCTTTAGGACCGATGACTTACCTGCACCGTTTGGACCAACGACACCGATCTTTGCGCCTGGGTAGAAAGCAAGAGTGACGTCGTCCAGAATCACCTTGTCGCCATGCGCCTTGCGCGCCTTGATCATCTGATAAATAAATTCAGCCATTAGAAGTCCTTGGGATAGACGGCAAAAACCCTCTTTGCCTCATGCTCTGGATAGTTTATCCGAGAGCTTTGACAAAGAGGGTTCTGCTGACCCGAGCGAGCAAATGGGGGGTTGGGTCCCGGGTCAAGCCTTATGCCGGTTGTAGCTCGGTCTCGATTTCAGACTCTTCTTCGTCTTCCGGATCGGAGACCACAAGAGAGCGTCTTTCAAAAGCTGCGGTGCCGAAGGTTAGATCGTGTCCAATCGCAGAGGCCTCGACCTCCACACTGGTTCCGGTGCGCTCACCGTTGTCCCAATCGCGAATTTTTAGGCGACCAGTGACCACTACACGCTCACCCTTGGAGATCGATTGTGAGACGTTGCCTGCCAATTGACGAAAAGCACTCACGGTGAACCAGTTCACGTCGGAATCGACCCAAACTCCGCTCTCACTATCGAGTTTGCGATTCGTGGAGGCTAATCGAAATGAGGTGACCTCTAGGCCGCTCTCGGTAGTGATGTGACGCGGACTGGTTGCGACTAGCCCGCGAAGAGTGATGTTGTCAGACATTGAATTCCTTTCCTTGAATAAGGAAAGTTTGCGCAGCTACAGCACTTGCCGTAAGTGGGCGATCAATATCTGTGGATAACTTCGAATTACTTCAGTAGGTGAGTAAATTTCGAGCGAACTTTGTTGACCTTGGGGGCAACCACTGCAACGCAGTAACCCTGGTTCGGGTTCTTGGCGAAGAAGTCTTGGTGGTAATCCTCGGCGTCATAAAACTCGCCCAGTTCGGTTACCTCGGTAACAATGCTCTGACCCCAAATGTCTTTTGCGCGCTCGATGGCCTCAGCAAAAATCTCTTTTTGATTAGCGTCCATGTAATACATCGCCGAACGGTACTGGGTACCGATGTCATTACCCTGACGATTCAGCTGGGTAGGGTCATGCAGCGTAAAGAAGATATCCAGGATGTCGTTGGCGCTGATAACGGTCTCGTCAAATCGAATAGACACCACCTCGGCGTGATCGGTGTTGCCCTCGCAGACCTGCTCGTAGCTCGGATTAGCCACCTTGCCACCGGTGTAGCCGCAGGTCACATCCTCGATACCGCGAAATTGAGAATAAGCCGAGTCAAGGCACCAGAAGCAACCGCCGGCGAGCACGAATTCAGTCATAGCTATCTAAACTTTCAGTTATCGATTGTGATTCCAAACTGGTGTCACAAATCTGGAAGGTAAGGCAGAAGCCTAATTGACTCAAAAGCATCCAACCCTCGGCGCGATCTTTGCCCTAATCGCAGCCATCTTGTTTGGGCTGAATGCCTCGACCACCAAGGTGATCATTGAAGCCGGCATCAATGCCGAACAGGTGGTGTTCATCCGCTCGCTCTTCTCCTTTGTTTTAGCGCTTAGCTGGGCCTTGATAGCAAATCGTAAAGAGCTATTGGTAAAGCCAAGGATGTTGCCGAGGCTCTTTGTGCTCGGTGTCATTGGTGTGGGCATGTTGCAGTGGACCTATTCCATGTCATTGGTTCGTCTACCGGTTGGAATCGCACTTCTCATCGAGTACACGGCGGTGCTCTGGGTGCCGATCGTGGCGCTAGTGCTTTTCAAAGAAAAGGTCAGCAAGGTGATTTGGCTTGGTGCCGCACTGGTTATCGGAGGCCTTGCGGTTGTTGCTCAGATTTGGGATACCCAGCTCGATCCATTCGGAATGTTCCTAGCTTTTTGCGCTGCTATTTCCCTAACCATCTACTTCATCACCGGTGAGCGCATCCAACGAGTGCTGCCAACCAATGTGGTGCTGGCATACGGAATGTTTTTCGCAACCCTGTTTTTTTTGCCACTTTCGAATTTCGGAAGCTTCGATTTTGCAATCATCAACTCCAGCCTCGACCTTTCTGGAAACCTTGCCGGGGTTGAGCTACCGATGTGGGTCGCTTTGATCTGGCTTGGCGTGCTGGGAAGCTTCGTTCCGATGGCTTTTAGTTACCTAGCGCTTCGTCACCTCAGCGCAACGGTGGTGGGAATCATCGCAACCAGCGAAACAGTTTTGGCCTTCGGATTTGCCCTAGCGTGGCTGGGTGAGCTGATTACCCTCACTCAAGCGCTCGGCGGTATCGTGGTCGTAATTGGAATTCTGATCGCGCAGACCGCGCGGAAGCAATCAGCCGAGAAAGTAGTTGAGTAGGGCATGGCAACCACAGAATTGACTCTCGAGACCTTCGAGAACACCATCAAGCAAGAAGGCATCACCTTTGTTGACTTCTGGGCAGAGTGGTGCGGGCCGTGCCGCATGTTTGGGCCAATCTTTGAAGAGGCTTCCGAGCAGAACCCCGATATTCGATTTGGCAAGGTCGACACTGAGGCGCAGCAGGAGCTAGCCGGCATGGCAGGAATCTCCTCGATTCCAACCTTGATGATCTTCCGTGACGGAATCTTGCTTTTCAACCAGGCTGGAGCACTGCCTGCACCAGCGCTAAATGACCTAATCGGCAAAGTGAAAGATCTGGACATGGATCAGGTACGTGCTGAAATGGCAAAGCAGAGCGAGAACTAGCAAACTTGCGCAATAACTCCCTAGCCATGCTGGCCACCATCACCGGGGTCGGCATTCTGGCTTGGGCGATTGGGTTTTTTGACCCCACCACCTGCACCCCAACCGCTCAGCAGGCGGGATGGACCTCTTGCGAGGCGATTGCTCAGGAGCGGACCATCGCACTTTGGGTGCTAATTTTCGGAACCGTTGGAATTGTGATTTTCCTTTGGCTCCGTGGCCGTAAGAAGGACTAGCCGATCACAGCTTCGACTGACGCAGTTGCCAGCGCAGGAAATGCCTGAGCCACACCAGCATTGGTGATAAGTCCTTCATGAGCGTTTAGGCCCAGTGCCAGTGCCGCATCATCCTGCAGCGCCTTCTTCCAGCCCTTGGAGGCCAGTGCGATGACATAAGGCAGGGTGGCATTTGTTAGGGCTCGGGTTGAAGTGGCAGGCACTGCTCCAGGCATGTTCGCCACGCAGTAGTAGGTGGTGTTGTGGACCTGGTAGGTCGGCTCATCGTGAGTGGTTGGGCGGGAGTGCTCGAAACAACCACCCTGGTCAATTGCAATATCAACCAACACTGCGCCCGGTTTCATCTTCTTGACCATCGCATCGGTGACAAGCTTTGGAGCACGCTCGCCCGGAATCAGCACCGAACCGATTACTAGATCGGCATCCTTTAGCTGCTCAGCAATTTCATATGAGGTAGAAACTCGAGTCTGAACCTCCGAGTTGAAACGAGCATCCAGCTCACGAAGTCTCGGAAGCGAAAGGTCAATCACGGTCACGTCTGCGCCCATGCCATTAGCAACCAGTGCAGCCTCGGTTCCGGCAACGCCGCCACCGATAACAACCACCTTGGCGCGCGGGGTGCCAGGCACACCGCCCATAAGTACTCCCAGGCCACCGTTGGTCTTCATCAACTGGTAAGCACCAATCTGCGCCGATAGTCGACCGGCAACCTCGCTCATCGGCTGCAGCAGTGGTAGCTGACGATTTGCAAGCTGAACAGTCTCATAGGCAATCGCGGTGGTGCCGCTGGCAACAATGGCGTCGGTGCAGTCCTTGGACGCGGCAAGGTGTAGATAGGTAAACAGCACCTGGCCCTTGCGCATCAATGGATACTCAGCGGCAATCGGCTCTTTGACCTTCACGATCATCTCGGCAGCCGACCAAACCTCTTTTGCGGTGTCCGCAATCTTGGCACCGGCATCTAGGTAGTCCTGGTCGGAGAATCCCGAACCAACTCCGGCAACGGTCTCCACCAATACCTGGTGGCCGCGGTTCACCAGCTCAAAAACTCCGGCGGGCGTCATTGCCACGCGGTTTTCGTTGTTCTTGATTTCTTTTGGAACTCCAACTAGCACTTTGTCTCCTTGACTGAATTGCCTAGATTCTTGCGAATAATTCGGTTGATTTGCTCGCAAGTCGAAGAAGATTTTGCAAGAATAAACTCAAACGCAATTTATTCAGAATTTCGAGGTTAAATCATGTTGGATTCGAAGAAAATTCATGAGTTTCCAGCTCTTGATGAACTAGACCGCGCGATCCTTCGAAATTTGGCGCAAAACGGTCGCATGTCGAATGCTGAATTGGCAGAACAGGTTGGACTCGCACAATCCACCTGCCTAGGAAGAGTAAGAGCCCTGGTTCAGGCCGGGGTGATTCGCTCCTTCACCGCCGAGATTGCTCCAGAGGCCCTTGGCCTGCAGCTGCAAGCACTTATCTCCGTGACACTTCGCGCCGGCGCACGGGCCAATCTCAGTGAATTCATGGCTCAGATGCGAAATCATCCGCAGGTAATTCAGATTTTCTTCCTCGGTGGAACAGAGGACTTCATAGTTCACGTTGCCGTCAGGAACTCTGATGAGGTCAGGGAATTCGTGCTGGAGCAACTTTCCAACAACGCCTCGGTGGCAAACACCAGAACGAATATCGTGTTCGACCACTTTCACAAGGGGCCGCTGGGCTAAGTAGAGTAGGTATCCGTCGAAGGAGACCTGTGACAGACGCCATGCACCAATCTGGGCTAAACCCAAGGGTGAGAAACGCCATATTTCACTACGCATCGGATCGCATCGATGTTGACCCACCACTTGATGGCCCCAGGTCTTTTGAGGAACTTACCGCTCTTGCCGGTCAGACCAT
>JACCDN010030380.1_pt1 | contig 15242 bp, 12 predicted proteins | sample 7441691 | NCBI WGS metagenome assembly JACCDN01 (sample SAMN15323439, study PRJNA562643) | freshwater metagenome | isolation source: river surface water | place: USA:Blue River Watershed | collected 2017-08-16
GGGTTTTTGATCCATTCTTTACAACCAAGCTCGGTAAAGGCGGCAGTGGCCTTGGAATGAGCGTGTGCTACAACCTTGTCACAGGTCCTTTGGGGGGCACCATAGAGCTCCAAAGTGCACCCGATAGCGGCGCCACGTTTACGCTGGTGCTGCCACGCGTAGCGCCTATTGTTGCCAAAGGTGTCGAGCCGAAATAGCCCGAACGAAGCACGCGTTCTATTGGGTTCACGCGAGGCTGTTAGCGGATTGTTTTTCCAAAGCGGTCGATGCGCGGCACCCAGTCCTCGTTAATATTGGCGGACAAAAGGACATGGTGGGCCCGCCCGATGAGTAAATGGCGGTGCACGACACCTATGACGCGCGAGTCCGAACTATTGTCGCGGTTGTCGCCCAAGAAGAAGTAGCTGTCTTTGGGAACCGTCATGGGGCCAAAGTTTTGCAGTGCAGAGGCTACAGGGAGAAATTGGACTGTTCGTGTATTGCCATTGCTGCTTTCGTTCACCCGCAAAGCCGCACCAAACGAATTGTCGCTCAGGTGTTCGGTCACAAGGGTTTGGCCGTCATAGTCCGCGGCGGCCCCGTTGATGTAGAGAATCTGCTTGCGAACTTCAACGACGTCGCCAGGAATTGCGATGAGGCGCTTGATCAACCGGGTACCGTCAGTGGGTGAGCTGAAAGTGACTACATCTCCCCGCTGCGGGGATGCGATGTTGAGCACGGAGATGTCACTCAAAGGTAGCTTGAGATCGTATGCCAATCGGTCGACCAACACGACATCGCCCTCAAGAATGGTGGGACGCATGGAACCAGAGGGAATGGGATTCCAGTCTGCAATTGCCAGCCGGAAAAAGCCAAAGCATATGAGGAACGCAATGAATCCACGATTTTCTTTGAGAAAAGCTTGCATGAATTTTCCTTTCGAAGTGCCAGGTTGGTAGGGTAGGGCAGCAGATACTTGCATCAGCAACTGGCAACTCTAGAATTGCATCCAACCGGATGCACGCCACTTGCGACAGAATGCATGGCTGGGCGACAGCCTGCTTTTTTTGCCGACAGTTTGCGAAAGTGCATGTCTGCGTTGTGCAATCATGAATGGAGAACCTTGTGCCACGGTTTGTCGCAAATTTGACGATGCTATTTACAGAAGTTCCCTTTATGGAACGCTTTTCGTTGGCCTCAGCGGCAGGCTTTGAGGCTGTCGAATTTCTCTTTCCGTATGCATATGACGCAAGTGAAATACGCCAGCAACTCGATATGCACGGACTCACACTAGTGTTGCACAACCTGCCGCCAGGGAATTGGGATGCTGGAGAGCGTGGCCTCGCCTGCATACCGCAGCGCACCGCAGAATTTCGCGCAAGCGTCGTCGAAGGCGTTCAATATGCGAAGCAACTCGGAGTGCAACAGTTGCACTGCATGGCGGGCATTGTGCCAAAGGGAGTCGACGCCTCTATCGTACACAACACCTTGATCGAGAATTTGCGATACGCGTCGCAAGTCATGCGTGCGGCGAACATGCGGCTGTTGATTGAGCCCATCAATGCATTCGATATGCCAGGGTACTTCCTCGGCCGGGTGGACTTGGCTCTATCGGTTCTTGATGAACTGAATGTTGACAATGCGTTCCTTCAATTCGACATCTACCACGCGCAACGCACGCAAGGTGAGTTGATCGGCACTATTGCAGGTTGTCTGGATCGAATTGGGCACATTCAGATCGCGGACAACCCCGGGCGCCACGAACCGGGAACGGGTGAGATTAATTTCGACTTTCTATTTGCGTATTTGGATCAGTGCGGCTATGCGGGCTGGGTGGGGTGTGAGTATGTGCCTGCAACCAATACGCTAGCGGGCTTGGGCTGGCTCAATGGCCACATACGTCGCGCATCGAGATTGGCCCAATGATGGCCCTGGATTTTCATTGCACTCGGTGATACAGTGATCGCCAGTCCGACATTCGCAAATGGAACGATTTTTGGACCGCTATCGTCGACGGAAAACCATACCCGTGACTAGTGGCCTAGTCGCAATGCATTTTCATCATTTAAATTTGTTCAAGTCGCCATGTCACATGCTTTAGACCTTAGCGTTTTGGATGCACTCGCGAATCACGATGCAGCAAAAGTGCGCAAATATGCTTTGCTATTTATGCAGTCTTTGGATGATGTTCTGGCAAAAATAGACGTTGCAATTCTGAGCAAAGACATTGCAAAGCTGGGAGCGATGGGGCACCGCGCAAAGTCAACCGCGTTAAATGTGGGTGCCGCGGATTTTGCGCAGCAATGCCTTTTGTTGGAGCGAGCAGCACACGACCAAAAAGACGCTGTGGCACTAGAGATTGCGCAAACTTTGCGCCAGCTATATGTACCAATTCAGCAGGCCATTACACAGCACCTCGCTAGCCAACCAACTTAGACAGCATCGAAGATAGTTGGGTCTGAACAACTGGCTTTGTCAAAGTACCCAGGAGCTTGAATCGGCGCAATTGCGCCACCAAAGAGGCCGAGCGCATGACCTCGGTACTTTGGCCGGAAACAATAATCAACGCGCCTTTAAATCCATTGCGGGCTGCAGCTTCCATGAACTGAAAGCCATCCATGCCAGGCATGTGCAGGTCTGTCAGCATCAGGTGGAAACCTGATGCGCCCCCTGCCTTTGCAATTGCTTGAAGCGCGAGGTCACCGTTGCTGGCGGTGATGATGTCTGTCACCCCCAAGCCCTTTAGCAAGTCTGTGTTGAGCTCCAGTTGAAACAGATCGTCGTCCACAACCAAAACCCGAAGTGCTTCGCGGCTTTTGGGGGCAGATGGGGAAGTTGCGGCAGTAGTTTTCATGGTCTTTTTGCGGTTAGTTAAAGCGTTTGGCTAGCGTTGGTGTCTTTGGTCTTCCATGACATAGGTTCGGCCTAGCGAATCCATCCATTCCTGCGCACTGGGCCACTCGTTGTTTTCGGTGGTCGCCAGTGTTCCGCGCATGCGTGTCATATCGTCGTTGACACCACTGAGCAATTGCGAAACTCGGTCTTGGAACTGCATGGCCATCAAAAGGTGCTCGACTTCACCGCGCACCACCAATCCATGCGAATGCATGGAGTCGGCTGACGCTCCCAAGGCGCGCACATGGCTTAGTACGTCGTCGACAATACTGCCCGAAAGCGTCACGGATAGTTTGTCTTGTGTCAGAGATTCTTGGGCGTTGTCCAAGGTCTTGTTCATGATGGCAGTCACATGGTTGACGCGATCCGCAATTAGCTTTCCGGTTTCTGCTGAACGCTGCGACAGCTTGCGTACTTCAGCCGCTACAACGGCGAATCCGCGCCCTGATTCACCGGCTCGGGCAGCTTCAATGGCGGCGTTAATTGCCAGCAGGTTGGTCTGCGCTGCAATGCTGCCGACTTCCGACGCCATGGCGCTCAACCCCGCTGTTTCGGCCGCAAGGTTTTTGACATTGACCAGCATGGCGTCATTGCCCTCAATGACAGCAGACAAAGAACTGACAACGGGTTGCAATTGGCGTTCGCAGAGCGTCAGCAGATTGATGGTTCCACCGATTCTTACATCTTCAACGCCCAGTTTTGCAGCACCGCCAATGCCAGCCAAATCAAACTCTTCCAGGACCTTTGCAAAGCGGGTTGTTAATTGCAAGCCAGCTTCTTCAGTCTGGTCCTTGACTTCCAGCACCTGGTGTTGCCACGCAGGCAGGACATTTTCGAGCAAGTCACCTAAGGCGTTACTTCCCACTTCCTGCTGCTGGGTTTGCAAGACGCTGGCTTGCTCCATCAGTCTTTGTTGGGTCGTTAACAAGTGATACACAGCAGCAACGGACAACAAACCAATAGCTACAGCCACCATGAAAATGACATTGGTTGAGCGATCGAGCAGAGGAACCAATGCCAATAGAACCAGCACTAATGGGACCAGCATCCAAGACCATGCGGCTGCTGGTCCCACGGGTGCCGGGCCATAGTTGCTGCTTGACGAGTGTGAAAACGATTCCATATTTTTTCCCTACTCAATCATAAGGCGTTGTTGTTGCGAGAGAGCCATAAAAGCACAGCGGCGTAGAGCAATTTTGGGTTGATGGGCTTTACAAGCAGTTCGTTCATTCCAGCTTCCATACAAGCTTGACGATCGCTCTCGAAGGCGTTCGCAGTTAGCGCCAATATAGGCCTTTTTTCCCATCCAGCGAGCGACCGAATGCGACGCGTCGCATCGAGCCCATTCATGAGCGGCATTTGTACGTCCATCAGGACAAGGTCATAGGGTTGGAATTGGGCTTGGCTTACTGCCTCAAATCCGTCGGCCGCGGTGTCCACGCACAAACCAACAGCCTGCAAAAGTTCAGAAGCAACTTCCCGATTGAACATATCGTCGTCGACCAACAGGACGTGGCGGCCCGTGAATTGGGTGCGTAATGCTTCTTGCGGATCTTCGGGTATCGTTTTCGCTGCCTCTTCTTGATCCTGGCCAATCTGCAAACAGGCGGTAAACCAGAAAGTACTGCCAGCGCCAGATACGCTGTTTACGCCCGCGTCTCCACCCATGAGGCGGGCTAAACGCGCTGTAATGGCCAAGCCAAGACCAGTTCCTCCATACTGACGTGTGGTAGAGGCGTTCGCCTGTTCAAATGGTTTGAAGAGCTGCTCTACGCGGTCGCTGGCGATTCCAATACCGGTATCCTTCACCTCAATCCGCAGCATGATGCTGGTCCCTGGCACATTGCTCACTGGCTGCTCGCCGACAATGGACACTGTAATGTCTACGTTGCCGAACTCAGTGAACTTGATCGCATTTGCGACATAGTTGAGGCATGCCTGCCGCAGACGTGTCGGATCGCCGCGCAGCCACGTGGCCCCGCAGTTATTGTGAAGCGTTATGGGCAGATCTTTTTCTTCGGCAGCGGCGCTGACAAGTGACATGACGTCTGCCAATAGGGTTGGCAGGTGAAAATCAACTTCTTCCAAAATCAGGCGGTTCGCGTCCATTTTGGTGAAGTCCAGTACCTCATTGATGACCGACATCATGTGACGTCCGGCACGTTCAATCTTGTCGACGCCTTCGATTTGTTTGGGCGTCAATGGTTCGCTTCGAAGCAAATGGGTGAAGCCCATGATGGCATTCATGGGTGTACGAATCTCGTGGCTCATATGGGCCACAAAGGTTCCCTTGGCCTGGTTGGCAGCCTCCGCTTGTTCACGCGCGTGCGTAAGCTCAACTGTGCGAACGGCTATGAGCTCCTCCAAATGGTTGCGGTGGCGGTCTATTTCCTCCGTAAAGTGGTGCTGCTGCGTCAGATCGCGAATACAGCCAATAAAAATGTTGCGGCCAGCACGCTCAACGCGTGAAAGGGCGAGGTTTATAGGGAATACACTGCCGTCCTTACGCATCGCTGTGACTTCACGTGTCATGCCGATCATGCGTGCTTCACCGGTCTCTTCATAGTGTTTGACATACACGTCGTGTCGGCTTCGATCGGGTTCAGGCATGAGCTTTGAGACGTTGTACCCCAATAGTTCGGAGAGTCGGTAGCCAAAAATAGCGCATGCAGACTGATTTGCCGATTCAATAATGCCGCTTGAGTCGATGGTAATGACACCATCAACCATTTTGTTGAGAACTGCCTCCGTGTGCTGGGCTGCCTCGCGCAGTTGCGCCTCTGTTTTATGTTTGTATAACGCTATTTCGAGGGCACTGCGAAGCTCGCGTTGAGAAAATGGCTTGATGATGAAGCCATAGGGATGCGCGCGCTTGGCGCGGTCCACCACATCTTCGCTGGAGAATGAGGTCAAGAACACTACGGGAATCTTGGTTTGGTCATGGATGGACATCGCTGCAGTTATGCCATCGGTGTCACCTGCCAATTCAATGTCCATCAGCACAAGGTCTGGACGCAGTGTCAGCGCCAAAGCAAGTGCCTGATCACCGCGTGTAGCGTGACCAACTGGTTCGTAGCCCAACTTTGTGAGCTGTTGCTGAATATCGCGTGCAACGATTAATTCGTCGTCCACAACCAAGATTCGGGCCAAACTCATGCCGCCACCTGCGATTTCACGTTAAAAATAATTTCGAACTTACTGCCCATTGCATTGGTCACCGTCAACTCGCCGCCAATTTGCATGACCAAGTCACCGACCAACTGTAGTCCTAACGACTTGCCATTTTGACTCTGAAAATTGTTTGGCAGACCAATGCCATTGTCACTCACAGTCAAGCTCCAGTGGTCACCTTCCAGACAATGCATACCGACACAGACTGCGCCGCTTCGCCCGTCCGGAAACGCGTGCTTAAGGCAGTTGGATATCAGTTCATTGACCAGCAATCCAAATGGCGTGGCCATGTCCATTGACACCTGCAATGACGCCAGATCCAGGACCAGGCGCACGGCTCCTGTATTGTCTACCTGAGAACGGAACGACTGTTGACTTAATGTTCTCAAATACGCGCCCAAGTCCGTTGAAGCGAAAATGCCAGATCGGTACAAGGATTCATGCAAAAGCGCCATGGACCGAATCCGGCCCTGCATGGCATCAAGCACTTCCTTGGTTTGCGGCAAACCGCTGCGAGTGGATTCCAGACGCAACAGACTGGTAATCACCTGCAAGTTGTTCTTGACTCGATGGTGCACTTCGTTGAGCAAAGCAGTCTTTTCGGCCAAGGCATTGGTTAACAACTGTTCCACTTCCTTGCGCTCAGTCGTGTCTTGGACTGTTCCGTGCAGGCGCTCTGGCTTGCCGCGGCTCATCACCGCGAATCCCTGCACGCGCACCCATTTGCGCGTGCCTTGTGCGCCAATTATGGGCAGCTCGAGGTCGAAAGGCGTGCCGGAATCGATGGCAGCTTGCACTGCCCGGTTGACTTGGTCCCTTGCCTCGGGCGCAAATAGGTCAACCGCTTCAGCCAGCGATGGGGCTACTTCACCCAGAATTTCTGAAATGCGAAATGTTTCGCGGGTCCAGACCAGCTTCATGGTCTCAAGGTCCAATTGCCAGCCACCGACGTGGGCGATCTGACCGGTGCGCTCTTGCAGCTCGGCGGCAATGACCAAGGCGGTAGCAATGTCCTTTTGTTCGTATTCACGGTGCTGCAATTCAGTCAATAGATGATTGAAGCCCTGGATGAGGTCGCCAATTTCGTCAGGCCGCGCCACCGCGAGCGGAAAAAATCGTGCCTGCGTGCCCGCACGCTGCCGCAAGTCAGCAGCGGCAACAGCCAACGGGGCGAGTTGGCGTTTGAGGACAAACCACATCAGTATGGACACGAGTGCGGTAATGACTGACGCAATGCCAATGAGCCCGTGTTTGAGTTGATGAACGAGCGCGAATCCCTCCTGCGTAGGCAGCGTGACCGCGACGAGCCAGCCCGAGGCAGCGATAGGTTTGACAGAGGCAATTACTTCAACTCCGTCTTGCCTCAGCCCTTTCTCGGTGCCTTCACCGCGGGCCAACAAAGCGTCGAGCGCTGGATTTTGTCCCGGTGTTGGCAGCGTGGTCATCGTGCGGGACTTGTCGGTCGCGGCGATGATCAGTCTTTGCTGCGCATCCAGCAGCAGGAAGCCGCCAGTCTTGCCGTATTCCGATTCTGTAAAGTGGTCCAAAAAATTGCTTTGACTTAAATCTGTCAATCCTCCAATTGCACCCAACAGCCCGCCATCTTTGCCGAATATCGGTACAAGGATGGAGAAGACTGGAACACGCAGAACTCTGCCAATGTTGGGTCGTCCCACTGTTGCCTGTCCTGACTGCAAGGTGCGTGCTACATCGGGATCACCCATAAAGTTTTGTCCAACCCGCCCAGGCGCTGACGGATGGTCAGCAACCACCGTGCCGTCTTTTGACAAGACAAATAGTCCGCGATTGAATAGCACTTGGTAGGCGGGCCGTTGCAGCAAGTCGGCTTGTATTGCAGCAGGGCCACTGAGCATAGAGGTAGATGAACTCTGCGCCAACGCCTCCAGGGTTCGGATGCGTTCGCGCATATCCCGGTCCACACCGGAAGCAATGGCAGACACCACTGCAAGCTGTTGTGTACTAAGTGCCCGCTGCAAGTCCTTTTGCAACGCTGTGGTGACAAATGTCACGACCCCCCAAATACCGAAAATGCAAATGAACAGGGTTGCAAGCGTCAGCCGAACACGCAAGGACCGCCATGCAGTTGCTATAAAAGCAATAGCATGCTGTGCATGTTTGTCGGGGGCCAATGGCATATTCATTCTGCAAATGTAAGGCTAAACAGGGTTCCGCGCCCGGCCGTTGTATTTCCAGAAATCTGCAATGAACCTTGCATTTGCATTGTCAAATCACTTACCAATTGCATGCCAAGGCTCTGCAGTGATCGGGTGGCGAAGTCATCGGGCAGGCCAACACCGTCGTCGCTGACTTGGATGCACCACTGGTTGTCTGCCGTGCGCTGCAGTGTGAGCCGCAAAACACCGTTGCATTTGTCGTCGAAAGCGTGTTTGAGGGCGTTGGAAATCAGCTCGTTGACCAACAGTCCTGCTGTTGTGGCCAGGTCCAGCCCGACAACAAGCGGAACCACTTCAACTTCTAGTCGCACGTTGCCGCTACCGTTGGAAGAAGCGCGGAAGGCTTGCTGACCGAGCTGCCGCAGGTATGCACCCAAGTCAACTTTGGCGAATTGGTCTGACCGGTACAACGACTCGTGCAACAGTGCCATGACGTGGATGCGGCCCTGCATGTCTTCTAGAACGGCGCGGGTCTGGGGCGCAGTGTCGCGTGCAGCCTCGAGCCGTAGCAAACTATTGACGACCTGGAGATTGTTCTTCACGCGGTGATGCACCTCCTTGAACAACGCGCGCTGGTTCGCGTTGGCGGTCTCCAAGCCTTGCATCAACACAACGTTGCGTTCTTCGAGTAACTTGCGAGCGGTAATTTCGGCACGTATGGCAATGTACTGGTAGGGCTTGCCGCTTTCGTCCAAGAAGGGCACGATCGTGGTATCCACCCAGTAGATGCTGCCGTCCTTGGCGCGGTTCTTGAGTTCTCCTTTCCAGACCTGCCCATTCGTGATTGTGTTCCACAAGGACTGGATGAACGTCTTTGGGTGATAGCCGGAGTTGATGATGCGGTGGTCCTGACCCAGCAATTCCTCCCGAGACCATTTGGAAATTGCGCAGAACTTGTCGTTGACGTACGTGATGGTGCCGCGCGCATCCGTAATGGCCACGATGGCGTGCGCATCCAGCGCAGCCTTGAAATCTTCGAGTTCACTGGCTTGCCTCATGCAGGTGTCTTTTCCGAATGCGCCATCTCATTGGCATGGACCACGACTTCCTTGAGTCTTTCGACTGGGACAGGGCGCCCAAAGTAATATCCCTGAAACGCGTCACAACCCAAGCTGGCCAGGAACTGATGCTGTTCTGTAGTTTCTACGCCTTCGGCAATCACTTTGAGTCCCAAGCTGTGCCCCAAAGCCAGGATGGTGCGTGCAATCACTGCGTCACTGGGGTCCGTCAGAACGTCGCGCACAAATGATTGGTCGATCTTGAGTTGGGTCAATGGCAATCGCTTGAGGTAGGTCAGTGACGAATAGCCGGTTCCAAAATCATCCAGTGAAAATGCAACGCCACGTTGTTTGAGCGCATTCATTTTGACGATGATGGCATCCACGTCGCGGACCAGCATGCTTTCGGTCAGCTCCAGCTTGAGCAAGCGCGGGTTTGCACCAGTCTTTGCCAGCGCAGTGTCCACGTTCTCAACAAAGTTGGGTTGGGCAAATTGGGACGCACTGACGTTGACGGCCATGGTCCAGAGTGCGGTGGCAGGTTCATCGCTCCAGGTGACTAATTGCGCGCAAGCTGTTTCCAATACCCACTGGCCCAGCGGCAGGATCAGACCGGTTTCCTCAGCAATAGGTACAAAATGCGCCGGCGACACCATACCCCGTGTCAGGTGCTGCCACCGCACCAAGGCTTCGACGCCCGTGCACTGCCCGGTGCTGTTTATCTGTATCTGGTAGTGCAGCACGAACTCATGGTTGGCCACACCATTGCGCAAATCCTTTTCCAGATTCGCGTAAGCTGTGGCGGCAGCTTGCATGGCGGGATCAAAAAAACAGGCGTTATTGCGTCCTGAAGATTTGGCCTGGTACATGGCCACGTCCGCCATCTTGAAGAGGTCGTCTGTGGTCTGCTTGTCCTGCAAGAATTGAACAATACCAATGCTGGGTGTGACGCTGTAAACGTGATTGCGTAAGTGATGGGGTTGGCTCAGTGCATCGAGTATCTTGATGGCAACCAACTCGGCTTGATTGGCGGCTTCCAGTGGCTGGCTGCTCAAACTCTCCAGCAGGACTACGAATTCATCGCCACCGAGTCGTGCCACGCTGTCACCGTCCCGTACGCAAGCGCGCAGTCGCGTGGCAACCTGCTTGAGTAGTTCATCACCGACATCGTGGCCCAGCGTATCGTTGAGTCGCTTGAAATGGTCCAAATCGAGCAAAATCAAAGCCCCGTGCTCTCCAGACCGCGTAGATGTCAGCATGGCCTGACCCAGGCGGTCCATAAACAGACGCCGGTTTGGAAGGCCTGTGAGTGCGTCGTAGAAGGCCAGTCGCCTGATTTCAACCAGATCCTGGTGGTGCGCTGAAAGGTCCCGCATGAGTCCAATGAAAGTAAGTTCTCTTTCATCTTCTATTTTTGAGACAAAGAGCGTCATGGGAAACAGGTCTCCATTGCTGCGCATGCCTTGAACCTCGCGCGGCAAACTCTGGCCATTGTTGTCCTGAGGCCCATAGAAATTGTGTAGAAATCCGTCCGTTTGATCGCGGGCTGGACCTGGCACCAACATAGAGGCGTCTTGGCCCAAGACTTGATCGGCGGTATAGCCAAACATGCGACACGCAGCGGCATTGAAGGTGGAGATCTTGCCGTTCTTGTGTATGGTGATAACACCGTCGGCGATGTTGTCCACAATGGCTTGACTGTGGCGGGCCGCGCGAAGCAACTTGGTATCTGCGGCGTGCTTGTACAACGCCATTTCCAAAACAGTTCGGAGTTCTCGTTCGACGAATGGTTTGAGAATGTAGCCATAGGGTTCGACCAGTTTTGCACGGGCCAATACCTCGTCTGCAGCGAAGGCTGTGAGGAAGACCACTGGTAGTTTGTATTTGTCCCGTATGACCTGTGCGGTGCTCACGCCATCCATTGCGCCGGCCAGGTTGATATCCATCAGAACGATATGTGGGTGCAGCTTGCCAGTCAGGGTGATGGCTTCCTCTCCGCGCGGCGTGATGGCCACCACGGTGTAGCCAAAGCCTTGCAACTGCAGTTGCACATCGCGCGCAACGACAAGCTCATCTTCAACAATCAGCACTCTTATTGCTACTGAGTTAATAGCATCTTGTGCAAGATTGACGAGGGCTGTGGCATTGTTTGTCATAAACCATAGCCGCTACTGACGGGTGATGCAGTAATAGTTGCAAGCATGTTGATTTCTTCTCGGATGCTGTAGGCTATTCAGCTCTGGGCAACTACGCTGCGGATGGTTGCGGCCAATTCGCGGGGGGCAAACTTGGCCACGTAGGCATCGGCACCTACTGATTTGACATGGTTCTCATTGGTGGTACCCGTCAGTGACGAGTGAATCACAACCGGAATGTGCTTGAAGCGGGGATCGCCTTTGATGAGTTTGGTGAGCGTGAAGCCATCCATTTGCGGCATTTCCAGATCGGTCAGGACCACTGCAATTTTTTCTGTGGTTGCCTGCAGAAAATCCCACGCCTCCTGACCGGTCTTGGTCATGATGTAGGGCACACCCATGGCTTTGAGGCCCAGTTCAATGACGGAGCGCGCTACCGCAGAGTCGTCTGCCGCCAGCAGCTTGGCACCATTGGGGATCAGCAACTCAGGGCCGACCACCTCGCGGTTGATTTCTTCGGTCGTGGTTGGGCGTACCGACTTGAGGACTTGTTCCACATCCAGAACCTGTGCCAACCGCGTGTCTGCTACCGCACCGTCAATGCGCGCAATGCCTGTAATCAAGCCACCTGCGTGGCTGTCGTCTGCTGGCAACACCTGGTTCCAGTCAAGCTGCACGATCTCGCGTACATCTTCCACTGCAAATGCCTGTACCGTTCGACCAAACTCGGTCACCATCAAGATGCTTAAGCCTTTGGTGGCATTGCAGCCCATGGCTGCGGGCAGGTTAATCACGGGGATGAGTTGCCCGCGTATGTTGGCCACACCCATCAGGTGCGGGTGGCTGTTTGCTAATTCGGTGACCGCGGGCATGACCAAAATCTCGCGCACCTTGAACACATTGATGCCAAACAACTCGCGCTGGCCACTGCCGGGTGCTTCGCCCAGACGAAACAACAGCATCTCAAATTTGTTGTTGCCCGCTAGTTTGCTGCGTTCTTCGATGGTTTGTTGTGCAGTTTTCATGTGGATAAGACCATCTCGTCGACGTTGAGTGCACGTTCAGGCTCCAGGATGACAATGAAATCACCTTTGACCTTGCCCATACCGTGGATGTATTCGCGCTGGATGGATGTCCCAAACTGTGGCGGGGCTTCAATGTCTGCGGGGGCAATCTCAATGACCTCGCTTACCGCGTCCACCATCAAACCCAGCTCGGTCTTTTCGCCGTCTTGTGTAGCATCAAATATGACTACACAGGTTCTCTTTCCCACTACGGCAGCTGCCCGGCCGAAGCGCGATTGCAGATCAATAACCGGAACGACAGCCCCGCGCAGATTGATAACGCCGCGAATGAACGCCGGCGTCATGGGTACTATGGTCATTGCTGCATGCTGGATGATTTCGCGCACACTGCGAATGTCCATCGCAAACTGTTCTCCACCTAGGCTGAAGGTGAGGTATTGCGCAGGAGTAGACACGGTAGCCACGGCATGGCACCTCAGTAGGGCTTAAAGTTGGTGCCACCACCGCGCACGGCTGCGGGTCGCAGCGGCGCGGCGAGGCGAGGCGCAGCACCGCCTCCACCACGTCGCTCGCTACCGTTGCTCTCATGGCGGTTGCGTACCTTGGGCGCGTCGTCGCCCAAGTTGAAGAACGACACCGATTGTTGCAACTGTTCGGCTTGGCCCGATAGCTCTTCACTGGTGGCCGCCAGTTCTTCTGAAGCTGATGCGTTTTGCTGCGTGGCCTTGCTGAGTTGTCCCATGGCACCACCAATCTGCACGACAGATTCGCTTTGCTCGGCGCTGGCTGCCGCTATCTCTTGCACTAGCTCGCTGGTGCGCTGAATGCTGGGCACAATTTCGTCCAGCAGTTTGCCAGCGCGCTCGGCCGTGTTCACACTGCTACCGGCCAGTTCTCCAATCTCTTTGGCTGCCTGCTGGCTGCGCTCTGCCAGCTTGCGCACCTCAGCAGCAACCACGGCGAATCCTTTGCCATGCTCACCCGCACGGGCAGCTTCGATAGCGGCATTCAGGGCCAGTAAATTGGTCTGGTAGGCAATGTCGTCAACAATGCCGATCTTGGCGGCGATCTGCTTCATGGCTACTACTGTCTGGCTGACCGCGCTGCCGCCTTCGGTAGCTTCTTTGCTGGCCTTGGTTGCCATGCCATCGGTGACTTTGGCGTTGTCACTGTTTTGGCTGATGCTGGCCGACATGACATCAATGCTTGCGGTAGTTTCTTCAACACTGGCGGCCTGCTCACTGGCCGCCTGGCTGAGAGATTGTGCCGTGGCTGACACTTGGTTGGCGGCCCCGGTCAGTGCATCGGCTGCGCCACGCACCTCTTCGATGATGCTCGAGAGTTTGTCAGCGCTGGTGTTCGCATCTTCTTTGACCTGGTTGAAAATGCCTTGGGCATCGCGGTTGATGCGTTGGGTCAAGTCTCCGCTGGCCAAGCCAGAAAAGACACGACCTACATCGTCGATGATGCTGGCAATCTTTTCACTCGTGTCATTGGCATCCGCTTTCAGTTGTCCAAAAGTGCCCGCATATTCGCGGGTGATGCGCTGTGACAAATCGCCTGCGGCCAGGCCGCCAAATACCCGCACCACGTCAGCAAAAATAATGGAGGTTGTTTCCATCAGGCTGTTCACGCCCAAGCACAGTTGCTCGATAGGGCCACTCTTGCCTTCCATGGGAATGCGTTGTGACAAATCACCGCGTGTGGCCGCGGCCGTCACGTCTTGCGCCTGTTCCACAGCGTGTCGCAGCATGTCGTTGGCCCTAACCGTGTCGCTCACATCGGTGGCAATCTTGATGATTTTGAAGACACGGCCCATCTCATCCGTGACCGGCGCATAGACTGCCTGCAACGACACCTGTTGTCCGGACTTGGTTACGCGCTTGAAAAGCGAGTTCTGTGGCTTACCATCATTCAGATCACGCCAGAATTGTGTGTACTCTGGTGCGTTGAATATCACAGGTTCGCAAAAAATGCGGTGGTGCTTGCCAACGATTTCATCGCTCTGGTAGCCCATGGTCTGTAAAAAATTCTTGTTGGCCTTGAGAACATGGCCACCCAGATCAAACTCGATGTAGGCATAGGATGCATCAATGGCATTGATGATGCCGCGTGCGTTTTGGCGCTCAATTTCTGAGCTGGTAATGTCATAACGCACGCCCAGGTAGCTAGACGGCTTGCCGTTGTCCCCGATGATGGGAGCAATAACCGCGTCCACGTAGTAGGGTGTGCCATCCTTTGCGCGGTTCTTGATGATGCCGCGAAACATTTCGCCGCGCCCAATCGTGGACCACAATTGTTTGAACGTCTCTTTGGGCATGTCAGGGTGGCGCGTGGTGCTGTGCGGCTGCCCGATGAGCTCATTGCGGCTGTATTTTGAGACCTCAATGAACTTCTCATTGATGGTGACAATGTCGCCCTTTTTGTCCGCCACCGAGACAATGCTCGTCATGTTCATGATGTCGGTGCGTACCTTGAGTTCGGCTTCAAGATCAGCAATGCGGCGCTCCAGGTCGGCACCGTTGAGTAGACGCGATATCCAGGACGTTGAGTTTGTGGCCATGCTGATGCTCCGTTAGAAAAATTTGTTGTTTGTTGAATGAAACAGGTTGTCGTATGAACTTGCGCTACGTTGTGGCCGATGCGCTTTCGGCGCCTGTGACCAGGGTTCCCAAAGACGCTACATCCAGAATCAGCGCCACCTCCCCACTACCCAAAATGCTCGAGCCCGAGATACCGCGCAGGGTCTTAAAGAGCCTGCCCAAAGGCTTGATCACCGTCTGCTGTTGGCCCAAGAGCACCTCAACCTCAATACCGTACTGCCCCCGGGTAGAGTGCACCACC
>JACCDN010605816.1_pt1 | contig 15240 bp, 12 predicted proteins | sample 7441691 | NCBI WGS metagenome assembly JACCDN01 (sample SAMN15323439, study PRJNA562643) | freshwater metagenome | isolation source: river surface water | place: USA:Blue River Watershed | collected 2017-08-16
ATGTGATCGGACGAACCGATTACATATGGATACCGCCGTTCAGCGAGAAGTCGGCACCCGTCGAGAAGCTGCCATCCGGACCAGCCAGCCACGAGACGATCGAGGCGATTTCTTCCGGCGTACCCAGACGCTTCACCGGCACGCCGGCAATGATCTTTTCGAGCACATCTTCACGAATGGCCTTGACCATGTCCGTGCCGATATAGCCCGGCGAGACGGTGTTGACCGTCACACCTTTGCTGGCGACTTCCTGTGCTAACGCCATGGTAAAACCATGCATGCCAGCCTTGGCGGTCGAGTAGTTCACCTGACCCATCTGACCCTTCTGGCCGTTTACCGACGAGATATTGACGATGCGACCCCAGGTACGATCAACCATACCGTCGATGACCTGTTTGGTGACGTTGAACATGGAGTTCAGGTTGGTGTCGATCACGGCATCCCAGGATTCGCGCGTCATCTTGCGGAACATGCCATCACGCGTGATACCCGCGTTGTTGACGAGAACGTCGATCTCACCGACTTCCTTCTTGACCTTTTCAAATGCAGCGACGGTGCTATCCCAGTCTGCCACGTTACCTTCGGAAGCGATGAAGTCGTAACCCAGTGCCTTCTGCTCGGCCAACCACTTGTCTTTACGTGGCGAGTTCGGGCCACAACCGGCAACAACGGTAAAGCCGTCCTTGGCCAGACGCTGACAAATAGCGGTTCCGATGCCACCCATACCACCTGTTACATAGGCAATGCGCTTGCTCATACTTCTGTCTCCCAGTTTTTGTCGCGTCATAATTATGGCGACCTGTTTTGCATCCTGTAACAAATCCACGCATTTGTAAATACGCGGGGCACAAATAATGCCACGCCCAGCGGCTACAGCCTGACTCTCCCCCTTAAAACTTTCAAACAACTGACAGTTTTGACAAAAACAATTCACTAATCACGTACACCGGGCTGAATCAGCTTCGGGTACGATGCCCTGATGCGCCTGCCAAACTCGCCTGTTGCGGTTATCGTGATCGCTCAACTCTTCGGAACCTCGCTCTGGTTTTCAACCAATAGCGCAGCAGGCAGTCTTATGGCGGCCTGGGGACTCACCGAAGCCGACATTGGTTTACTCACGAACGCAGTACAACTGGGCTTCATTGCCGGCACGCTGACCTTTGCGCTCACCGGTCTGGCCGACCGCTTCGAGGCCAGCCGTATTTTCACGGTATGTGCCCTGCTCGGCGCACTATTCAATGCACTGTTCGCTTTCTCCGCTGATGGGTTGAGCAGTGGCCTGCCATTGCGTTTCGCCGTTGGTTTCTGTCTGGCGGGCGTTTACCCCCTCGGTATGAAACTTGTCGTGAGCTGGGTGCCAGAACGCGCCGGCACGGCACTGGCCCAACTCGTCGGCATGCTCACGCTGGGAAGCGCACTCCCTCATGGTGTCCGTCTTGCCGGTGCCGATTGGTCATGGCAATCCACCCTACTGGTCTCCAGCGTGCTTGCCTTCGTTGCCGCCATCATGATCGGGTACCTGGGTGACGGGCCACATTTGCGACGCAGTCCAGGCGCACATCACATCCGTCTGGGGCGAGTGCTCACGGCTTTTACGATCCCGCAGTTCCGCGCCTCTGCGCTAGGTTACTTTGGCCACCAGTGGGAGCTCTATGCCTTCTGGACGCTCACACCGGCGCTGCTCGTCGCCGCAGGCCTGGCCGCCCCCCGTACGCCATTGCTCTCCGGGCTGGCCTTCCTCATTATTGGTATCGGCAGCCTCGGCTGCCTCTTGGGTGGCTGGTGGAGCCGATACATCGGCAGCGCCCGTGTTGCCGCTGTGGCGCTAGCGACATCGGCACTATGCTGCGCGCTCTTTCCGCTCGCAGCCAACGCAGGAGCGGCATGGCTGATGCTGCTACTCCTGATCTGGGGGGCGACCGTGGTTGCAGATTCTCCCCACTTCTCGGCGCTCTCCGCCAAAGCCTGCCCGCCTGAAATTGTGGGCAGTGCACTCACCCTGCAAAATGCACTCGGCTTTGCCATTACTATGCTCTCCATCCAGATTGGCACGGCCATCGTCGACACGCTTGGCACCTACACCGCTTGGTTGCTACTACCAGGCCCGTTATTCGGACTCTGGGGCCTATTCCCTCTGTGGCGAGATAAGTCACCACAGGCATAAGACCGACAAAGAAACCCTATGTTTACTCATATTCGCAAGGCCCTTGCCGCACCCCATGCCATGACGGTGACGCTCGCGGCAGCCGGCATTCTGATGGTGACAATGGGCACCCGCCAATCTCTAGGGCTATTCGTTGCGCCGATCAACTCTGCCAGCGAGATCGGTATCGTGACGATCAGCCTGGCGCTGGCGATCGGCCAGTTCACCTGGGGGTTGGCCCAACCCTTCGCCGGGTTGCTCTCTGATCGGTACGGACCAGCCAAGGTGCTGCTCGTTGGTATCCTCTTGCTGGCCCTGGGTAGTGCCCTCACACCGTTCCTGCTTACCGGCTTTGGCCTCATTGTTAGTCTGGGGCTATTCGTGGCGATCGGTTCAGGCATTGGCAGCTTTTCGGTACTCATCGGTGCTACTGCACAGCGTATCCCGGCGGAGGCGCGCGGCCCCGCATCGGGCGTTATCAACGCGGGCGGCTCTCTGGGCCAGTTTATCGGCGCACCGATTTTCCAGGGGCTCATCCAGGCTGTTGGCTGGGCGGGCTCACTGTGGGCCATGGCCATCCTCTCTCTCAGTGCATTGCCACTCATCAACCGACTGACGGGTGCCCGGACGATCCACACACACCCGCAGAATCTTGCAGAAAGCGACCCTTTCGGCAAAACGATCTGTGGCGCACTCGGCAACCCGAACTACTTTCTCCTTAATATGGGTTTCTTTACCTGCGGCTTCCACATCGCATTTCTGGTGACGCACCTGCCGGGTGAGGTGAACCTCTGTGGGCTGCCGGCCAGCGTAGCCAGCTGGTCTCTTGCCATTATCGGCATGAGCAACATCTTCGGCAGCCTGTATGCCGGCCAGTGCGTGGCACGTTACCGCAGCAAGTACATTCTTTCCGCCATGTATGCGAGCCGCGTCTTACTCATTCTCGGCTATATGCTGCTCCCCAAGACTGAATGGACCTATTACATTTTTGCCGCCGGGCTCGGTTTCACCTGGCTCGCGACGGTGCCACCCACGGCTGCCATTGTCGGCAAACTGTTCGGGCTACGCTATCTGGCAACACTATTCGGCATCTCGATGCTGTCGCATCAGGTGGGGGCTTTTTTTGGTGCCTATCTGGGGGGCGTGGCGATGGCAGAATGGGGCAATCTGGATGCGATGTGGATTGCCGACATGGCGCTGGCGGGCATGGCCGCGCTGGTCAACCTGCCGATTCGTGAACCGCGGTTAAAATCCTGAACGTATGGAAAACCTGTCGCTCACCTTATCTCTGCTTCTTGCCGGCCTCATTATCGGGTTCCTAGCCACCATTGCCGTGGGTGCTTGTATTCGCGGCATCTGCGAAGCCTTTCAAGCAGGCAGTAGCCACCGCTGGTCCGGACTCATCACGCTGATGATCTATGTACCGCTCGTCAGTTATGCGATGCGCAATATGATGGAAGTTGCCCCCATGATTCTGGGTGTCTTATTGAGCGCCAGCAGCCTCGGCATCCTCTTTCTCATCAGCAATATCCAGGCAAGCCAACATCAGACAACAAAAAACCCGCCGTCGTTACCGAGTGCGGGTTAGCTTGCTTTACTAGGATTTACTGGTGGGTCGTGACGGGCTCGAACCGCCGACATTCTGCGTGTAAGGCAGACGCTCTACCAACTGAGCTAACGACCCTTCCTGAAGCAGGCAAGATTCTACCAGATTAGGAACGATCTTGCAGCTGTTGCAGCTGTTGCAGCTGTTGCCGTTGAGAACGGCTGAGTGCCGATTCCAGCTCGGTGATACGTTCTAACAAACGGAAGCCTAAAGCAAGGGCATGCACATCCAGGTTCAGCTCCAGGTCTTCGCGTAGTCGTCTTAAACGACGTGCCAGCGCCATGGCTTCGCTGTCAAACGACCAGTCGTGAACACTGTGACCGGATGGCTTTAATGCGCCGACCTCAACCAGGGCAACCACATCGCCCTGACTCAAACCTGCAACCTGGGTAAACTCAGTCACGGTCAGCCAGCTGGCTTCGAAAGTGGTGATTTGTTCTGTCATAGCCTATCTCAAGCGAATTAACTTGCGCGGTGGGCTTCAGCCACAAAATGGCCGCGCGGGTTAAAGGTGGATGCTTCGGCCAACTGCTGATAGAGCGCTTTTTCCGAATCATTCAGTTCTGTCGGTGTCGCAATCTGTACGATGACATACAGATCTCCCTGCCCCTCTTTGGGCTTGGGCAAGCCACGACCACTCAATCGCAATTTACGACCGGCCGGGGTGCCGGCAGGAATCTTCATGCGGACTGTCGCATCCAGCGTAGGCACATCGATCTCGGCACCCAGTGCCGCTTCCCAGGGGGTGACGGGCAGATCCAGGAACAGGTCATGGCCATCGGCCCTGAACAGGGGATGCGGATGCAAGGCGATATTCAGATAGAGGTCACCGTTAGCCCCCCCATTGAATCCTTTACCGCCCTTGCCGGGCAAGCGCATTTTCTGACCATCGGTTGCACCCTTGGGAATACGCGCCTTGAACATTTGTGGCACACGGTGCACACGGCCGTTGGCGTCGTATTCGGGCATCTCGAGATTAAGTTCGAGCATGGTGCCTTTAGCCGCTTCATCCAACGAAATGTGTGCAGTCACTTCAAAATCCTGCCCCGGTGCCTGATAGCTCTGGCCTCCTGCGTGGGCACCGCGACCAGCTCCCCCATGAGCACGGGCACGCCCCATCTGCGCAAAGAGTTCAGAGAGGTCGACGTCTTCAAAGCCGGCACCTTCAAAACCACCCGCCCCGAAGCCACCCCCGCCAAACCCACCGGCACCGCCATGGGTTTGATTAAAACCACCTTGTGCATACTGCTCCCATCCCGGTGGCGGCCGGAACTGCTCACCCGGGTTATGACGCCCCAGTTGGTCATAGGCCTTGCGAAGCTCGGGGTCTTTGAGCGTTTTGTACGCTTCATTGACCTCTTTGAACTTCTCCTCACCTTCCGGATCTTTAGAGATATCGGGGTGGTATTTGTGGGCGAGCTTTTTGAACGCCTTTTTGATCTCATCGGCCGACGCATCGCGGGCGACGCCGAGGATCTCGTAGTAATCCTTGAATTTCATGCCTGATGTCTTCTCGTTGTTCGCATTATTTGACTGTGTTTATTGTAGCCACATTGGGCCAAACACACAGAAATCAAGACATCAGAATGCAACATGCCGGTGAGGCGAACCTGACCGGCATGTGTTTTCAGTACAGCAATCGATTAACGACCGCGGCCACCTGCATTGGTGTGACCGGAGGTCTTGGTAAAGGTCTTACCACCCGGCTTGGCGAAGGTTTTTCCGGCCGGTTTGCTGAACGACTTACCTGCTGGCTTGTCAAAAGACTTTCCTTCGCGACGAGGCTTGTCTCCGAAGTTCCCTGACGACTTGCCCGCCGGTTTGTCGCCCCAGGGCTTACCAGCACCTGCCGAGCGCGGCTTATCATCAAAGCTACGCGGTTTGTCGTTGTAGGTACGAGGGCGGTCATCGAACGAGCGTGCCGGACGATCTTCACGAGGACGATCACCAAAGGAGCGTGCCGGACGGTCTTCACGAGGACGATCACCAAAGGAGCGTGCCGGACGGTCTTCACGAGGACGATCACCAAAGAAGCGTGCCGGACGGTCTTCGAAAGAACGCGGCGGACGATCACCAAATTCACGCGGCTTTCTGTCGCCACCGAATTCGCCACGGGGGCTGTCGGTACGCGGAGAACGACCACCACCGCCACTACGGCCATGACCACCGAAGGCACCACGACCATTGCCACCAAAACCACCCGAGCGACCACGGCCTTCGCCACGGCCACCAAAGCCACGTTCGGGGCGTTCAGGCGTCTTCGGCTCCAGGCCCGCGACCACGGCCACCGGGATGCGCTGATCGGTGAGCGCTTCAATGGTACGCACTTTCATGCGGTCACGATGTTCGGCAAAAGTAATGGCTTTACCGGTACGGCCCGCACGACCGGTACGACCAATGCGGTGTACGTAATCTTCTGCCTTCATGGGTAGGCCGAAGTTGAAGACGTGGGTAATGGTGGGCACATCGATACCACGGGCCGCCACATCGGTGGCGACCAGTACACGCACCTGGCCACTACGCAGTTGCTTCAGACGATGGGCACGCACCTTCTGCGGCATAGCACCATGCAGGGCCGCAACGGCGTGGCCTTGTTCAGCCAGCGCATCGGCCAGACGATCGGTTTCTACCTGGGTGCTGGCGAAAACGACGGCTTGTTCCAGTTCGGCATCACGCAGGTAATGATCCAGCAGTTTTTCCTTATGGATCATGTTATCGGCCCAGTGCAGCGACTGGGTAATCTGGGTATGGCGATCCGAGGCGCTGGCCAGCTCGAGGCGACCCGGGTTCTTCATCAGGCGGGACGCCAGCGACATGATGCGCGGTGCAAACGTGGCCGAGAACATGAGGGTTTGCTCACGCTTCTGGCAGAGGTGATTAATGTCTTCCAGATCTTCCGCAAAGCCCAGATCGAGCATACGGTCAGCTTCATCCACGACCAGCGTCTTCACATCGGCGAGGTGAATCTGACGGCGCTGCGCGAGGTCGAGCAGACGACCCGGCGTTGCAACGACCAGCAGTGCGCCACGTAGGCCGGCCATTTGCTTGCCATAGGGCATGCCGCCCATCACCGTGGCAACACGGATGCCCTTGCTGTTCTTGAGCAGGTCGATGGCGTCTTGAGCCACCTGTTGCGCCAGTTCACGCGTCGGGCAAAGCACCAAGCCCGCCGGGCCAATCACGCGATGCAGATCGATGGGCGAGTTGTTGCTACCGGCCATCAATGCGTTAATGACCGGCAGCAGGAAGGCGGCCGTTTTACCACTCCCTGTCTGGCTGCTCACCATCCAGTCGCCACCATTGATGGCAGCAGGCACGGCTTCGGCTTGTACGGGTGTCGGTTGGGTGAATCCCAGGTTCTCGATGGCCTTCAGCAAAGGCGCAGCCAGACCCATGCTCGCGAACGAGCTGTTTGTTTGTTCAGTCATTTTTTATCCCCAATAAGGAAAACCGGTCGCGCCTGTTTAACGCGATGGTCTGTGGTCAAAAGAACATCGACCATCAGACAGATGCCGGCAATTCCGGCTTCCGGTACACCCTGAGGGTGCGGCTGGGGACGATGCACAGTGTTGGCCCGGCGGTTGCCTGAGCCATTCAGCGTTACTGCGATTTTGTCGCTAAACGCTTGATGCGTAATGAATAACGGACAACTTATTGCGCCGCGTCATTCAACAACGGGGCGAAGTGTACCACCACTCCGCCCTATTGGCTAATTTATTGAATTAATGACAAATCGCTGGAGGTTCGGCGGCCGTTGACGTGGTTGCCGGTGCAGCTTCGGCAAGGCTTTCGGTGGGCTCTGGCAATGCCACTGGCGCAGACGCCAACGCATTGTCTAGGACTTCATCGATCCACTTCACCGGCACGATCTCGATACGACCTTTGATGGTGTCCGGAATTTCGACCAGATCCTTGACGTTCTCATGCGGAATCAGCGCCTTGGTGATACCACCGCGCACAGCGGCCAGCAGCTTTTCTTTCAAACCGCCAATGGCCAGGACTTCACCCCGTAGCGTGATCTCACCCGTCATGGCGACATCACAACGCACCGGAATACCGGTGAGTGCCGAGACGATAGCGGTGGTAATGGCGATACCGGCCGACGGGCCATCCTTGGGTGTGGCCCCCTCGGGGAAGTGCACATGCAGATCGGTCTTCTCGAAGATGTCGTCCTTGATGCCCAGACGGCGTGCCCGCGAACGCACCACGGTACGCGCCGCTTCGACGGATTCCTTCATGACATCACCGATGGAACCCGTACGCTGGACGATGCCCTTACCCGGCATGGAAGCCACTTCGATGGTGAGCAATTCACCGCCGACTTCTGTCCAGGCCAGACCGGTAACCTGACCGACCTGATTTTCTTTTTCAGCCATGCCAAAGGAGAAGCGACGCACGCCTAGGAACTTATCCAAATTCTTCGGCGTCACCAGCACGCGTGCCGTGGCGGTCTTCTTCTTGAGCAACAGGGTTTTCACCACCTTGCGGCAGATCTTCGAGAGTTCACGCTCCAGTGAACGCACCCCCGCCTCTCGCGTGTAGTAACGCACGATGTCACGGATGGCGTGTTCACTGACCGTGATCTCGGTCTTCTTCAGGCCGTTGTTCTTGATCTGCTTGGGCAGCAGATAGCGCATGGCGATGCTGACCTTTTCGTCTTCGGTATAACCCGACAGACGAATGATCTCCATACGATCCAGCAGCGGACCGGGTAGATTCAGGCTGTTGGCCGTTGCCACGAACATCACGTCGGACAGATCGAAATCGACTTCGACGTAGTGATCCTGGAAGGTGTGGTTCTGTTCTGGATCCAGCACTTCAAGCAGTGCTGATGAAGGATCACCGCGGAAATCCTGACCCATCTTGTCGACTTCGTCGAGCAGGAAGAGCGGATTGCGCACGCCGACTTTAGTCAGGCTGGTCAGAATTTTGCCTGGCATGGAGCCAATGTAGGTACGACGGTGGCCGCGGATCTCTGCCTCATCACGCACGCCACCCAACGCCATACGCACAAACTTGCGGTTCGTCGCCTTGGCGATGGATTGCCCCAACGAGGTCTTACCCACACCCGGCGGACCCACGAGACAGAGAATTGGTGCTTTGACCTTGTCGACGCGCTGCTGCACGGCGAGATATTCGATGATGCGATCTTTAACGCGCTCCAGGCCGTAGTGATCCTGGTTGAGAATCTTCTCGGCACCGGCCAGGTCTTTGCTGACGCGCGTCTTTTTCTTCCACGGCAGGCCAACCAGCGTATCAATGAAGTTGCGCACAACCGTGGCTTCAGCCGACATCGGCGACATCAGCTTGAGTTTTTTGAGTTCGGATTCGGCTTTCTTGAGCGCTTCCTTGCTCATGCCGGCGGCCTTGATCTTCTTCTCGAGCTCTTCGAGATCAGCCCCCTCTTCGCCTTCACCCAGTTCCTTCTGGATGGCTTTGACCTGTTCGTTCAGGTAGTACTCACGCTGCGACTTTTCCATCTGACGCTTGACGCGGCCACGGATGCGCTTTTCCACCTGCAGGATATCGATTTCGGATTCGAGCTGACCGAGCAGACGTTCGGTACGCTCGCGCACGCCGAGCAGCTCCAGCACTTCCTGCTTCTGCTCCAGTTTCAGCGGCAAGTGGGCGGCAATGGTGTCGCATAGGCGACCGGTATCTTCAATACCGGAGATCGACGACAGGATCTCCGGCGGAATCTTTTTATTCAGCTTGATGTATTGGTCAAACTGGGCGACCAATGCGCGACGCATGGCTTCGAGTTCGTTGTCGTCGTTGCCCTCGCTATCAAGGACGGTGGCATCGGCAAAGAACAGATCGTCCTGCGCTTCGATGTTACCCACGCGGACACGGCGCATGCCTTCGACCAGCACCTTCACCGTGCCATCTGGCAGCTTCAGCAGTTGCAGGATGCTGGCCACACAACCTACGTCATACAGCTGACTCGGGGCAGGATCATCATCCGCCGCCGATTTCTGGGCGAGCAACACCACGGACTTACCGTCTTCCATGGCCAGTTCCAGCGCTTTGATCGACTTCGGCCGCCCCACAAAGAGCGGAATGACCATCTGCGGGAACACGACAACATCGCGTAGCGGCAGCATCGGCAAACGAAGCTGCTGACCAGCCTGCAGTAGTGCTGCCTTCTCTTTAGACGACTCGGCCGCCTTCAATTCGGCGCTTTCCTCGTTCTGGTCTTCGGGGTTTTCGATTTGATCGGTCATCACTGTGGCCTTTATGGTTCTGTTCTCTTTCGGGGCATTCCCTGCAGGGTGTTGTTACCCATGGGGGATGCCTTGCCGCAGTTGGGGGTGCTACCGCGCTTTTCAAGCGCTAACCCCCGGCTTTCCGAACTTAGCCAGCCTGCGCCTGGGCACCTTCCTGCAGGACGTACAAGGGTTTGCTATCGCCCGTAATGGCGGCTTCTTCCACCACGACCTTGGCAATATCGGTGCTACCTGGCAAGTCGTACATGGTGTCGATGAGCGTGGCTTCCACAATCGAGCGCAAACCACGGGCACCCGTTTTACGCTCCAGAGCGCGTTTAGCAATCGCCTTCAGCGCCTCAGGGCGAAATTCCAGGTCGACACCTTCCATCTGGAACAGCTTCTGGTACTGCTTGGTCAGCGCGTTCTTCGGCTCAGTCAGAATCTTCACCAGTGCGTTTTCTTCCAGTTCATCCAGTGTCGCCACTACCGGTAGACGACCGATCAGTTCCGGGATGAGACCGTACTTGATCAGATCCTCCGGTTCCACGACCTTGAGCAAGGTGGTGATGGCCTTTTCTTCCTTGCCAGTCACTTCGGCGCCGAAACCGATACCGGTTTTTTCAGTGCGGTTACGAATGACCTTGTCGATGCCCTCAAAGGCACCGCTACAGATGAATAGAATATTGGTGGTATCGACCTGAACAAAATCCTGGTTCGGATGCTTACGCCCACCCTGGGGTGGCACAGAGGCTACGGTACCTTCGATCAGTTTGAGCAGCGCCTGTTGCACACCCTCACCCGACACATCACGGGTAATTGACGGGTTATCCGATTTACGCGAGATCTTGTCGATTTCGTCGATGTAAACAATACCCTGACGGGCCTTTTCAACGTCGTAGTCGCACTTCTGTAGCAGCTTCTGGATGATGTTTTCGACGTCTTCACCCACATAACCGGCTTCCGTCAGTGTGGTGGCATCGGCCATGACGAAAGGGACGTCCAATAGGCGGGCCAGCGTTTGCGCCAGCAGCGTCTTGCCCGAACCGGTCGGGCCGATCAGCAAGATATTGGACTTGGAGAGCTCGACACCATCGTCCTTATTGGCATTCGGCAGGCGTAGGCGCTTGTAGTGGTTATACACCGCCACGGCCAGAATTTTTTTGGCGGCATCCTGCCCGATGACGTATTCGTCCAGCGTAGCGCGGATCTCACGGGGGGTGGGCAGCCCTTCTTTGGCGGCACGCACTTCCTCTTCGGCTTCATCCTGAACGATGTCGGTACAAAGCTCGATACATTCGTCACAGATGAAGACCGAAGGACCGGCAATCAGTTTTTTAACTTCATGCTGGCTTTTACCGCAGAACGAGCAATACAAGGGCTTTTCTGCGTCCTTGCTTGCGTCGTTTTGTTTATCTTTACTCATAACAATCACTTTCTAGAGAGACTAGGAGCGTGGGCAGCCCATCGGGCGATGGTTAAGCAATTTCGCCGCGCTTACCCAGTACTTTATCGATCAGGCCATAGGCCACAGCCTCATCAGCCGACATGAAATTGTCGCGATCGGTATCGCGCTCAATACGTTCGACATCCTGCCCCGTATGGGCAGCCAGCATATTGTTCAGTTTGGCGCGCAGGGAGAGGATTTCCTTGGCATGGATCTCGATATCCGAGGCCTGCCCCTGGAAACCACCCAGCGGCTGGTGAATCATGACGCGCGAGTTAGGCAGCGAGAAGCGCTTGCCCTTGGCACCCGCCGTCAGCAGGAAGGCACCCATCGAGGCCGCCTGGCCCAGACACAGCGTTGATACATCCGGCTTGATAAACTGCATGGTGTCGTAAATCGACAGACCGGCCGTGACCGAACCGCCCGGTGAATTGATATAGAGGTGAATATCCTTATCCGGGTTTTCAGCTTCCAGGAACAACAACTGGGCGACCACGAGGTTGGCGCTCATATCATTGACCGGGCCGACCAGAAAAACCACGCGCTCCTTGAGCAGGCGTGAGTAAATATCAAAAGCACGCTCACCACGACCGCTTTGCTCTACAACCATGGGCACGAGACCAATCGCTTGCGGGTCCGGATGGGTCTGCACAAGGGTGTTGACGAGGCCATTATGGGTATACATGTGTGCTCCTGGGGGTAAAACGATCACTAAATCGGATGATTGAACGTAATCATGCCGCAAAAGCGGCAGTTTTTCATGGTTTAAAGCCAAATCAGACAAGATTTTCCCGTCAAATCCGGTCATAAAACGCACCAGAACTGACTGAACAACCCCGAATCAAGGACTTAGGTGGGGTCCGTGGTCTGAAAAAGCAACCGGCCGGGTAAACCCGGCCGGTGGTTACTGCAAAGGATCCGGCGAAATACGTCGATCAGAGACCCTGCTGACCCATGATTTCGTCGAAATCAATGGTCTTGTCGCTGACCTTGGCACGTGCCAGGAACCAATCAACCACATTCTGCTCAAGTACGTCAGATTCGACGTTAGCCATGCGCTGACGATCCTGCTTGTACCACTGGGTTACTTCTTCCGGATGCTGATAGGTTTCGGCGATTTCGGCGATACGAGCATCCATCTGGGCGTCGGTGGCCACCAGATTTTCCTTCTCAACCAGATCGGCCAGAATCAGGCCCATGCGGACGCGCGGCAGTGCGCGCTCCTGGAACCATTCCGGCTGCAGCGGGATATCACCCTTCATGCCGCGTTGCTTCATGTCTTCACGGGTGCCCTGCATCAGACGGTAGATTTCCTGCTCGACCAGCGCCTTCGGCACGGCGATCGGGTTCAGGCTATCCAGCTTTTCCATCACAGCTTCACGCAGACGCTGGTGGATACGCTTCTTCACTTCACCCTTCAGATTCTTCTCGACTTCGGCTTTCAGATCATCGGCCTTGCCGCTTTCAATGCCCATGGCCTTAACGAACTCTTCGGTCAGTTCCGGAATAACCGGGCCCTGAACCTGCTTGACGTTCAGGTCAAACTGCACGGTCTGGCCCGCCAGGTCGGCATTGCCGTAATCAGCCGGGAAGGTCAGGTCAAAAGTCTTACTGGTACCAGCCGTGCAGCCTTCGATGGCAGCTTCGAACTCAGGCAGCAGCGTGCCCTTGCCCAGTACCATCGGATAATCCTTGGCTTCGCCGCCAGCAAAAGCCACGCCCTCTTTCTTACCCAGGAAGTCGATAACCACGCGGTCTTCCTTCTGGGCCGCACGATCTGCGTTTTCGTAGGCAACGCGCTGCTTACGCAGAATGTCCAGGGTCTTTTCAACATCAGCGGCCGTGACTTCATGCACCGGACGCTCGATCTCAGCAGCCGACACATCAGCCAGCGTGAACTCTGGATACAGTTCAAAGGTCGCCGCAAACGTCAGCGTTTCGCCCAGGGCATCACCCTTCGGCTCAATACGCGGGTAACCCGCCACCTTCAGGTTCTGCTGGGTGATAGCTTCGCCAAAGGCACGGCCAACGATCTCGTTCAGCGCTTCATCACGCGCCTGCAGACCATATTGCTGCTTGACCACCTTGGCCGGCACCTTGCCTGGACGGAAACCGGCGATCTTCAGGGTCTTACCCATGCGAGCCAGACGGGCATCGGTAGCCGCATCCAGTTCTTTGGCATCAACGGTCAGATCAATCGTACGCTCCAGCGGCGAGACTTCAACTTGGGCTTCCTGCACGGTTTCGGTGGTGCTCATGAATTCGTTCCTAATGAATAGATGCTAAAACAAGGGCGAGACTTGCCAAACGTTCGATTATATCCGAACCCGCCACCCCGGTGTAGAGGGAAGAATTTGACCTGAACTTAAGGTTGCCCTAATAAATCCCTTGAAATTGCCGCTATGCTCACCACCATAACGACGTCATCCTCAAGGAGACCCTGTATGAAACGTATCGCATTATTCGCTGCCGCACTGGCTGTCGGCCTGACCATGGCCGTTGGCAACGCCGAGGCCGCCCGTATTGGTGGCGGCAAGTCTGTGGGCATGCAACGCCAGATGGCCCCTGTGAGCAAGCCGGCGACCGCCGTGCCCCCGCAGACCGCGACGCCTGCCCCGGCTGCAACGGCTGCCAAAGCACCGGGTGCGGCAACCCCCGCTGCACAACCCAAGCGCTCCTGGATGGGTCCGATTGCCGGTCTGGCGGCAGGCTTGGGTCTGGCCGCACTGGCCAGCCACTTTGGTTTTGGTGAAGAGCTTGCCAATATGATGATGATTGCCCTGCTCGCCTTTGCCGTAATGGCCGTGATTGGTTTCTTCCTACGCAAACGGGCCGCGGCACAACAGCCGCAGATGGCCGGCGCGGGTGCACCCTACGATGCATCGACCTATAACAATCAGAGCCAGTATCAGGCAACACAAAGTGGCGGTTCGTCAGCCGGTGGCGTCAATATTCCGGCCGGTTTTGATGTGGATGGATTCATCCGTAACGCCAAGGTCGGCTTTATCCGCCTGCAGGCGGCGCACGATGCCGGTGATCTGGCCGATATCCGCGAGTTCACTTCCCCGGAAATGTTTGCCGAAATCCGCATGGATCTGGAGCAGCGTCATGGCGCCGCCCAGAAAACCGACATCGTGTCGCTAAATGCCGAGATTCTGGATGTGGAACAGGAAGCCCAGCGTTACGTGGTGAGCGTCCGTTTCAGCGGCATGCTGCGCGAAGAAGCTGATGCGGCACCCGCGGCCATTGATGAAGTCTGGCACCTGACCAAACCGGTCAGTGGTCAGGGTGGCTGGGTTCTCGCCGGCATCCAACAGATTCAATAACGAGGTTTAGCAGCACCCGGGGAAACTCAGAGCCTCTTGTTGTTCAGAAGCTCACACCCAACCTCCCAACAGAGATTCCCCGGTTTGCCCCTGCGCTGTTCACAGCCAGGGGCTTTTTGTTTTGTTGGTGAGTCTTGCTGCTGGCTTCTATCAGGGTTTCAGCGGCTTAATTCTTGAGCGTTTCAATGCGGCTTTCTGGCGTTGCAACTGAATCGCCACGGCAGCATTGAGCGGGAGATCATAGCCCGGTGGTTTATGGGCCCAAGGATAGCCTGCCGCTGCCAGATTGTAGCCATAGTCAAACAGGGCATTCATATAGTTGCGGTCGAATTCTGACTGATGGGGCACGTTGAAATCCGGGCCGATATAAGCGAGGTTAAAACCGACCCCATCGCGCTCACAGACCAGATAGGAGCGGAAGATGTCACCGATCCCCTGGGTCTGGATCAGCTGATCTACTGCACGCTCCATAATGCTGAGCGTATTGCGATCAATCTGCCGCCAGTCCGAAT
>JACCDN011245960.1_pt1 | contig 15237 bp, 13 predicted proteins | sample 7441691 | NCBI WGS metagenome assembly JACCDN01 (sample SAMN15323439, study PRJNA562643) | freshwater metagenome | isolation source: river surface water | place: USA:Blue River Watershed | collected 2017-08-16
CCATCGGCAGGCAGCAGAACAGTCGAAATTTCATTGCGAGCTTTCATTTGATCAATCAATTGAGCAATTTCAGTTGAAGGCGTGATTGGATAAAAACCCATAAAATGAAAATTGATCGCACGCGCAGCTTCTGCGGCCATTTCGTTTCCGGTTAAAAACTTTTCTGTTTGTTGTTGTATCATAAATCACCTTTTTTCTTCTCAGTTGTCGGAGTTGTTGAAGATGTTGTCTCTGAATTGTTAATGAGATTGGGACGTAGGTAGCTTTTTGCGTCTAGTAATTCGGTTTGCAGGGTGAGCATGCGGCTTTCATTTGAAAGTTCGCTGACTACTTGTGACCAATCTGCATGCGTCCATTTTTGGCGAATCAGATCTTTGTCTGCTTGTGGAAAGACGTGCAATTTTTTTTGTTCTTCTGGAATTTCTTTTTCTAAAGTTGGTATCAATGCTTCGACTGGGCAGGCGACAACGCATTTTTGACAGCCTTTGCAGTATTGATAATCAATACCAAGAAGAGTAGGGGCTGCATTTTCTTTTTTCTCCCAGACGAAACAAAAATCAGGGCAGACCATGTCACATAATCCACAGTTGAAACAAATTTCTTTGAGAAACTTAGGCGCAACGCCTTTGCGACTGGCGCTGTTATCTTTTAATACACTGTTGCCTGGATTGATTATGGTGCCGCCAATTGGAGCATTGAGGTAGCCCATCAGAGGTAGCGTCTGTGTTTGTTTTTGTGCATTTGCTTGAGATTTTTCAAACCGACATTCGTTAAATTTATTCATGCCTTGTTGAAAACCATTTTGATTATTTTTTTGGATTTTTTCAGGCAGACGAGAAAAAAACTTGAGTAAAGTTTTTTCTAAGACCTCACTATCAATTTCATTCAAGAACATTGAGCAAGCGCCAAGCATGACAGCATTTAAGCCACATTCATTATTGTTCGCAATAGATGTTGCGTCCAAGGTCATGATGCGACGGAATTGGCAACCTTCAGGCACGGTGATTTGATCTGGTTTTAAATGTGTATTAACGATCAAATCTGTTTGCGCATGAACGCCATCGAAAATTTCCAAATGTTTCGTCAGCAGAGATTCATGAAAAACCACGACTAGATCTGGTTTGCTGATATAGGAAGCGCTGCGGATGGTTTGTTTTCCTGGGGAGAAACGAACAAATGAGCGCACTGGTGTTCCGCGCTTTTCGGAACCAAAGCTTGAAAAATGATTGCCAGTGAAATGCATACCAAGCACTGCGGCTTCGGCAATAATTTTTCCCGCCGAGTTTGCGCCCTGTCCGCCGATGGCTTCAAGACGAATGGAAATTAATTTTCTGTGTTCCTCAAGGCTGCGTTTGCTTTTGTTAAAAATTTGAAACCACATGCTGTTCCTCTGTAAATCCTTAGTTAGTTCGATTAATCAGTGACAACTTTTCCGTCAGCCAGTTGAATTTTTTTATCTGCGAGATTTGCAAAGTCAGGGTCGTGAGTGACGTAAATAATGGTTGTCTTCATTTCTTTATTAATTTTTTTAAAAATATTCATTACAATTTCGCCATTGACTGAATCTAGATTTCCAGTGGGTTCATCGGCAAAAACGTATTGTGGATCCATGATCAATGCCCTGGCGATGGCTACGCGTTGTTGTTCGCCGCCTGACATTTGGCTTGGCAAACGATCGGCTTTTTCTTTCAAACCAAAATGATCTAACAAATACAGAGCTCTTTCGTGTCGTTGGATGTGCATTTTGTTTTTGCGTGCGGGCATTAAAATATTTTCGATAGCTGTTAGTTCGGGTAAGAGATAATGGAACTGAAAAACGAAACCCATTTTCTGATTTCGAAACTGATGGATCTGTTGTTTGCTGAGGCTGGTAAGAATTTGACCATCAACATAAATTTCGCCAGAACTTGGTTGATCTAAAGAGCTTAATAGGTAAAGCAAAGTTGATTTTCCAGATCCAGAGCGTCCAGTGATCGAGGTAAAATCACCAGATTGAATTGTCACATTGATATTATCTAGGACAGTATGTGGTGGATTGCCAAAGTTTTTAAAAACATTTTTTGTCTGAATCATTTATTCCCCTGAGCGTACAATATCAATTGGCTCAAGCTTGCCAGCGGCACGCGCCGGTAAATAGCTTGAGACTAAGGATGAAAAAACGGCGATTGAAAATCCAAGTAAATAAATTTGCGGAGAAAATGAAACAATCAAATGGTCAATCATGCCATGGATATTCAGTGTTTGTAGATATTGACACATTAAAAAACCAACCAGCAAACCGATGCCTCCGCCGGCAACACCAAGGGTTATCCCCTGAATCATAAATAAATTTTCGATATCTTTTCCGGTGTAGCCGATTGACCGTAAGATGCCGATCTCGCGTCGTTTTTGATTTACCATGATGTTCAAAATATTGTAGATACCAAATCCAGCCACAATCATAATCGAAATAGTCACAAAGTGTCTGATAAAATCTTGAATAGAAAACACGGATAAAATATTAGCATTTGCCTGGTCCCAGCTTTCGACTTTGTCGTTGGTTATCCAAGAGTGTTCATTGGCAAATTCTCTAGCTTTGCTGACGTCGGTTAGGCGAATCGAAATGCCAGTGATTTCACTGGGGCGCTCATTAATATTTTGTACATCAGCCAAGGCGCCAAAGGCCATGCCATCGTCTAAGGTGTTTACGCCTAAATGAAAAATGCCCACGATTTTAAATGGAATTGAAGAGCCCTTGCTCGATGAAATCGAAATGCTATCGTCAAAGCGAGCTCCTAATTTTTTGAGCATGCCATCGCCGATGACAATTTTATTTCCGCTTTGTCCAATGTCTTCAAGGTTTCCTTTGATCATGTATTTATTGATATTTGAAACTTGAATTTGCTGACTGGGTTTGATGCCAGTAAAGCGTCCAGTGAGAGTGCTTCCGCCTTTTGAAAAAATAACTTCAGAAAGAAATTGTGGCGCAAAACCCTGTACCAATGGGTCATTCTGTAGGCGCTCAAACCAACCTAATGGATGTTCGATTTTGCTGGCATTTTTTTTTCCAGAGGGTGGAGTGATCCAGAAAACTTTTTCTTTTTCTGAAAATAAAATATTATCGAAAGAATGTTCTTCGACAAAATCTTCTTTGGCAGAAATTTTGACGTGAGCATCGTTATTGACCAGTTGATCGATAATAAAATCCTGGAAGCCAGTCATGATTCCTGAAAACGCAACAAACGCCATAGTGCCAAGCGAAACACCGCTGAGAGTGATCAGTGTTTGTTTTCTTCTACTGGTGAGGTGGCGAAAAGCTAAAAAGAACATATTACTTACTCATCATGATTTCATCATTCTCGTTGAGATTGTCCGAAATAATTTCTGCCCATTCCGAATCCATGGCGCCAATTTTTAAATTAACTTTTTGTCGGTGACCATCTCGTCGAATTTGTATGGTGCCGCTTTTGATCGCTTTGATAGGCACGAGCAGGGCATTTTCTTTTGTGCTAACAACAATGGAGACATCGGCGGTCATGCCAGGGAGTATGTCATTTGGAATTTCTTTGCTTTCGATATGGACGACGAATTGTCCTTTTTGTGGGAATACTGTTTTAACTGTGCCGATGTATATTTTTTCTCTGATGGTTTCAAATGACATTTTGACAGGCATGCCTTTTTTGACTCGGATAGCGCCTTGTTGTTCAAGGTTTGCTACCATGTATTGATCGGAGAGGTCTTCGACAATAACGACTGGAGAATCTGAAAAAACATTTTCACCAGCATTGTATGGTAACGAAGTAACGGTGCCCGCGAACGGAGCGAAAATTCGCATTCCATCAGAGAGCTCCATCAGGGCCTGTCCCTTTTTAACCATCTGACCTTCGGTAGCGTGAACCTTTTGAACAGTTTTAGTCAGTCCCACCTTGAATGAAAATTTATTTCGCGCAGTTGCGGTAGCGAGTCCATAAATGGCTTCAACAATTGGGCCGCGGCGAGGATGAGTGATTACAGTTTGAGTTTTAAAGTAAAAAACATAACTAAGACTTGCTGCTAAAATGATCCCTGCGGCTATTAATGCAAATAGAATGAATTTGCTTTTCGATAGGCGTGGTTGGTGAGTGGGTGCATCGGGGGTCATTTCTGCATTCATTTTTTCAACCTTTAACTTAATCTGTAATTTATGTAGCTAAGATTATTTTTCTATCTAGTGTATAACTAATAATTTGCTAAATAATATTGGTTATATATTTCCTAATATCGGCAGCAAACAACACAATTATTGTTTACATCATTTCATCAGCTACCAAAATCTGCTTTGCCGCTTCCGATTTCTACATCATTTAGAAATACAGTGTATCGAATTGGAAAAGCTTTGGATAACATGGCGCTGACTCCACAATACTTTGTCTGAGAAAGCATTACTGAGTCCAGTAATATTTTTTCATCGACAGCACCGGTGACGCTAAATTTTACCATTGCGTCAGTGAAAACTGCGGGATACCCAGAGCTCGTTAAGGGTGCATCAACCTCAACATTAAATGTTGTAAAGGTTTGTTTATGTTTTTTCAGAAGAGCCACCACGTCCATCGCTGTGCATCCGCCGATTCCGGCTAATAACATTTCTTTTGGAGTGATGCCATTGCCTTGACCAATGGGTGGTTTTGCATCGGTAGGGACTATTTGCCCCGAGCTCTCGATATCAAAGGCCATATTTTGTTTCCATTTGAGATTGGTTTTCATTTTGAACTCCTTTTAAGGGCTTTTGGTCATATTATTTTTTGCGCTTGAATATGTCAACAAATTGTTATATTATAATATCGTAATATGTATTGACATCTTTCTTTTTATATTCAAGATTGTATTGACGGAAGAATGTTCATCGTAATTAATCAAGGAGTGAGTTGTGGCAATGAAAAGAGCCAAAACAGTAAGCAAAAAGACTGAGTCGGGAGATGGAAAGCCCGTTATATCAGTTATTAAGATGAAGAAAACGTGTGAGGACGTCTGTCAGATTCTAAAGTCTCTGTCGCATCCTCAGCGATTAATGATTCTGGGGCATTTGCTTAACGGTATGCGCACGGTTTCTCAGCTTGTTGAGTTGACAGATATTTCTCAGTCGCAAATGTCTCAGTTTTTAACACGTTTAAAATACGAAGGTTTGATTCAGTCTGAACGGCAGGGAAAATATCAGTACTATTCAATTGCAGATGAGCGATTGGTGCATTTGATGACGGCCATTCAGAATAGTTATTGTCGTTTATAACAAGAGTGCGTAACAAAATATCGGCGCCTTGGTTGTGATCGTTTTGTTGCGCACTCAAAGAATTTTGTTTTTAGGTTCAAGTTTTTTGTTCAATGTATTTTAAACAAGTTTATCAAAAGGAGAATTTATGACAAAAAATATTCATTCAGTAGAGAGAGTGGTTCGGATTGTTGTCGGATTGCTGTTGCTCAGTCAGGTTTTTATCGGCGTGCAAAGTCCATGGTTTGCATTGGGTTTGGTGCCGTTGTTGACTGGAATCATGGGCTGGTGTCCACCGTATGCAATGTTTGGAATTAATACTTGTAAATTAGGCGAAAGCAAAAAACAGTAAACGAGGTGTTTGTGAGAAGCTTGAAGTGGTTCTATATTTTTTTATCGCTTGTACCAATGATGTCTAGAGCAGATTCCTTATCTTTTGAACAAGTATGGGATAAGGTTTCGGGACAGTCGCTGTCGCAGTCTGCAGCAAGGCTGCAGGTTCAATCTTCTCAGTTATCATTGGAAAAAGCCGGTCGACATTGGTTGCCGCGAGTATATATAGACGCTCGCGGTTTTAAAACAAATGATCCTGGAACATCGTTTTTTTCCTTATTAGAGCAACGCTCGTTACAGTCCGCAGATTTTAATACAAGCTCAATCAATGAACCAGATCACCATGTTTATGTGCGCAGTGCTTTGGGGCTGGATATGCCCTTGTATGAAGGCGGATTTAAAACAGTTTTTGCTCAGATTCAAAAATATCAACATCACACTGATGAACTGCAGGTTGTGCAGATTCAAAATCAACAGTTTGCTGAGGTTGCAAAATTATATGGATCGCTAACGTTGTTGTTGCAGCAAAAACAAAAAACAGAAGAGATCTATAATTTTATTTCCAAATTACAAAAAGGATATCGTCTGGGCAGCAAATCCAATCCATTAGGTTACTCTGGCCTATTGGGCTTGCAGTCTTTATCAAATCGTTTAATGATTTTAATGAAACAGTACTCAGCTCAAATCGAATCAACTTACAGCACTCTAAAACAGCTGGGAGTTGAGACTTCAAATTGGCAACCAAGAGCTCAGATTGTATCTGGCGGTTCGTCGTCACCATCAGTTGAATTTGCAAATCAATATATGTCAGTGAAGAGTTTAGGGCAGCCTTCGGTGCGATTGCAATCAATGCAACAGGCAACTTTAATGGCACAAAAATCAGTAGAATTAGAAAAAGCAAAATTTTTACCACGTGTCGGCGCTTTTGCAGAAACTTATAATTTTTCTGGGGATCGTCAAACGGCTAATGCTTATATGGCAGGTTTGTATTTACAGTGGAATTTGTTTAATCCGGCGGACTTTGGTTCTGTGAAAGAATCTCAAGTACGTTCGTATTCTCAGGATAAAAACTATGCGGCCAATGAACAGCAAGAAAAAATTGAAACCGAATCTTTGCAACATAATATCTTGGCGGTGAAAGAAGCCTTGGTTTTGTTGTCTGAGAATCAAAAAATTCTCACTGAGCAAACTCAGGTTGGAGAAACATTATTTAAAAATGGATCGATTAATGTTTTACAATTTTTGGAAATTTTAGGACGACGTGCTGATTTGATCTCAGCACAAACAGATTTATCACAGAATTTATTAAACACATCAGCAGTGTTGATTACTAAATCACAATTTAATATTGCTGACGTTTTACTTGAAAAATAATTTTTAAAAAAGTGAGTTGGTTATGAGTAATGAAAATAATAATTTAGGTTTTGCAGGTAGAATGGCCTCGATCTTTGCGCAATCAAAGCTGACACCAGTGGTGGCAATCACCAGTTTGTTGTTGGGAATTTTTGCCGTTATTTTGACGCCAAAAGAAGAAGAACCACAAATTTCAGTGCCTATGGTTGATATACAAACAGCAGCACCGGGTTATTCAGCACAAGAGGTTGAAAGAAAAGTTACAGAGCCGATCGAGAGAGCAGTTTGGGGGCTTGATGGCGTTGAATACGTTTATTCAAGCAGTCAGGCTCACGGCAGTCTGGTCACAGTCCGATTTCGTGTTGGTGAGCCGATCGAACCAAGCTTGGTTAAAATTCATCACAAATTAATGACTATAAAAAATGAACTGCCAGAGGTTGCGCAAAATTTTGCGGTGAAATCATTTTCAATCGATGATGTTCCTTTTTTGGTATTAACTTTTAGCTCTGAAAAGTTAAATGAATATGAATTGCGAACTGCGGTTGCACCTTTGGCGCGAGAGTTGTCTAGCACTCCAGATTTGTCTCGAGTGGTATTGCTTGGTGGACAAAAAAGAGCCATCAGAGTCATTGCCAATCCACAAAAAATGAAATCCTTTGGTGTGTCGTTGATTGATTTGGCACAAGCTTTAAAATCTGCTGATGCTTTGTCGCCATCAGGAAAAAATTGGAATGAACAATCAGTTTATGATGTTGAGGTGGGTGCTCGTTTAAAATCTGTAGAAGATGTTGCCAATTTGGCAATCGGTCAACGTTCTGGTCGAGTGGTTTTTATGCGAGATGTGGCGCAGGTGCAAGATGGTCCTGAGCAGTTGGTGCGCAGTTCTGTATTGTTAGAGAAAAATCAAAAAGAAGCTGTTCCAGTCAAGGCAGTTTCTTTGGTTTTTTCAAAACGAAAAGGAACCAATGTTGTCGTTTTGTCTAAACAATTGCTTGAGCGTGTGAACACTTATTTAAAAAACCAGAATGAAATTCACGTTGAAAATCAGAGCGAAATTCATGGCGGTGATTTGAAAATGTCTGTGGTCAGAGATTATGGTTCGACGGCAGAAGATAAATCCAATGAATTGATTGAGCATTTGATGCTGGCGACTTTTTCGGTGTCATTATTGATCGCTATTTTTATGGGAATTCGAGCGGCCTTGGTGGTTGCAGTTGCCATACCGGTGACATTAGCTTTGACCTTGGCGATTTATTTTTTCATGGGTTACACGCTAAATCGTGTAACGTTATTTGCATTGATTTTTTCAATCGGTATTTTAGTTGATGATGCGATTGTTGTTGTTGAAAATATTGAACGTCATTTGAATTTACGAAAAGGCAACATTTTACAATCAGCAATTCGAGCGGTCACCGAGGTCGGTAATCCAACAATATTGGCAACATTCACGGTGATTGCAGCTATTTTGCCGATGGCTTTCGTGCGTGGTCTAATGGGACCGTATATGAAACCGATTCCAGTTGGTGCCAGTTTTGCGATGATTTTATCTTTGTTCGTGGCCTTTATCGTCACGCCTTGGGCGGCAGTTCATTTGCTTAAACCACATGCGAAAAAAGACGAAGAAGTCAGTCGTTTGGATCGTGCTTATGAGCGGATCATGGAAACATTGCTTGCAACTAAAAAAGCCTCTTGGGTTTTTATGTTGTCGATCGTGGTTTTATTTTTTGCGGCAACCAGTCTTATTTATTTTAAAGCGGTCAAAGTTAAAATGTTACCGTTTGATAACAAACAAGAATTTCAAGTGACATTGGATTATCCAAGCACGACCAGTTTATTGCAGGGAAAAAATTGGTCGACTGAGCTTGCAAAAAAAATAATGCTAAATCCAGAGGTCGAAGCTGTGCAGATTTATGCTGGAGAGGCCGCGCCATTTTCTTTCTCAGGTATGGTTAAACATACTTTTTTACGAGGTGCAGATTACCAAAATGATTTACAAATTGTTTTGAGTGAAAAAGGAAAAAGAAAAATATCAAGCCATCAAATTATTGAACAGTTGCGTCCGATCATTGCTGAATTTGCTAAAGATAAAAAAGCAATCAGCAAAGTCCTTGAGATTCCACCGGGACCACCAGTTTTAGCAACGATGATTGCTGAGGTTTATGGTCCTGATCAAAACAAAAGAGATCAAATAGCTCAAGAGATTGAGCAAGTTTTTAAAAATGAAAAAAGTGTTGTGGATTTAGATACGACCTTGCGTTTAGCGCGTCCGCGTTTGCAATACGAGTACGATCAATCACGCGGAGGATTGCTGGGCGGGCGAGCGCAAGAGATGATGTGGCTTGGTCGATTGATGTTTTCTGAAAATTCGATCACGACCTTGGCTGATGTGAAATCACCAGAAGAAGTGAATGTGGATTTGTCTTTGGCGGCAAATGCGAGATCAGGGGCCAATCCCTTTGCTGAATTGCGAGTCCCTTCGTTTGAATCTGGAACCGTGCAAGCAGAGCAAGTTTTAAAAACGCCAAAGGAATTAGAAAATCAAATTCTGTATCGTAAAAATTTAAAACCAGTGTCCTATGTGATGAGTGAGTTGTCAGGGGCAGAAGAAGCTCCAGTATATGGAATTTTAAAACTGGCTCCGCAAATTAAATACCCATTGCAAACTGCCGAAGTCCCATGGAACACCAGCACTCCTGTGGTAAAATGGGATGGAGAATGGTTTATCACCTATGAAGTCTTTCGTGATTTAGGCGGAGCTTTCGCCGTGGTAATGATTTTAATTTATATTTTGGTGCTTGGTTGGTTCCGTAGCTTTTTGGTGCCGTTGGTTATTATGGCTCCTATACCGATCAGCTTGATTGGTATTTTACCTGGACATGTGATGATGGGTTCCTATTTTACGGCAACGTCGATGATTGGTTTTATTGCCGGGGCAGGGATTATTGTTAGAAACTCGATCATCTTGGTGGATTTTATTGAACATCAATTAGCACAAGGTATGGCTTTGAAAGAAGCTGTGGTCAGCGCCGGTGTTTTACGTTTTCGTCCAATGTTATTGACGGCAGCTGCGGTTGTTGTTGGTAGCTCGGTGATGTTAGCGGATCCTATCTTTCAAGGTCTAGCTGTCAGTTTGATTTTTGGTGAGGTGGCAGCCACTATCTTGAGTCGTTTTGCTGTGCCGGTTTTATATTATTGGTTTGCAGGTTCGTCACGAGTTCAAAAATAAAGGAGAATTGTATGGCAATTGAAAATCAAATCAGAGCGTTTGCTGGATCATTTATTTTAATCAGTTTGGTTTTGTCGCAATATCACTCGCAGAATTGGTTGTATTTCACAGCTTTTGTTGGTGTCAATTTGTTGCAGTCCAGCTTTACTAAGTTTTGTCCGTTGGAAATTATTTTGCGTAAAATTCAAAATAAATAGAGTAGAATAACTGATGGCCACTGATGAGTTAAAAAAAATTAAAAGTTCTTTGTTTCAACGCACGATGAGTTTGACGCAGATGACTTTGAAAATTGGTGGCTCGGTGGCCAATCATACTCTACAGAATATTTTTTCCCATCCCAGCGTCAAAGAAAGCAAATGGGCAGAGCTGTTATTGTCGCAATCGAAAATGATTAGCGAAGAATTGGGCCAGCTCAAGGGCAGCTTGATGAAAGCTGGGCAAATGCTTTCGATGTATGGCGAACATTTTTTGCCTCCCGAGGCCAATGATTTTTTAAAATCGCTGCAATCGGATTCACACACCTTGGCTTGGTCCGAGATTGAAAAGCAATTAAAAAAATATCTTTCACCAGAGCTTTTACAAGAACTGGAAATAGAAAAAACAGCCTTGGCCAGTGCCAGCATGGGACAGGTTCATCGTGCAGTGGTCAAAGCCACGGGTGAGCAGATCGTTTTGAAAATTCAATACCCAGATGTTGAAAAAGCGATCGAAAATGATTTGCGTTCGATCAAATTGATTTTGTCGGTTTTAAATCTGTTACCAAAAGATTTAAATGTCACGCCCATGTTTGCAGAAATTAAAGAGTTGTTATTGCAAGAAACAGATTATCGGCAAGAGGCTCAGCTGACTGTTGAATATGCTGAAAGACTAAAAAACGACAAACGTTATGTCATTCCCAAAATTTATTCTCGGTATTGCAGCGATAAAATTATAGCTTCCTCTTATGAAGAGGGTGTTCGTATTGATTCAGCCGAGGTTGCTTCTTTGTCATTAGGCAGGCGAAACAAGATTGCAGAAAATTTTTTGGATCTTTATTTTCTGGAAATTTTTAATTGGTCGACAGTGCAAACCGATCCGCATTTTGGAAATTACAAAATCAGATTGAATGAGTCGGGGCTGGATCAAATTATTTTATTGGATTTTGGCGCCACCAAGATTTATGACAAAACTTTTATGACAGACTATAAAACAATGATGATGGGTTCACTGAATGGTGATGCTGAATTATTTTTTCGTTCGGCCATTGATTTAGGGTTTTTATTTAAAGAGGACAGCTCCGAACTTAAAAATATGTTTCACGAATTTTGTCGGGAAACAATGGAGCCGTTTTTGGTTGTTAGTTATGATTGGGGTCAGACAGATTTGCCGGATCGTCTTTCTAAAAAAGGGTTTGAAATCGCCAAGAGATTTTCATGGCGAAGTCCGCCGCCGCAATTTTTGTTTCTGAATCGTAAGACGGCCGGTGTGTTCATTGTCTTGACGGTATTAAAATCAAATTTCAATGCCAGAAGTATTTTGCTTCGTCATTTTGCCTAGGACTCTGGCAAAAGCAGCAGCAAAAGGGCTCAATATCATTTTGCACGGCATCTATCTGTTACTGTTTTGAGCAAAAAGAGGAAATTTCTTGCCAGTTTCCAAAGTTTTTCATAACTTACTGGTTCATATTTTAAAACCATTGGGGTGTAGAAAAGTTGGTAATTCAGCAGATTTTGATTCTGCCATTCCCAGGTTCGAGTCCTGGCACCCCATCCAATTTTCCAAAACCCGCTGACTGCGGGTTTTTTAGTTTTTGGGTTCATCTGTGTTTGTGTTTTGCGGATTGTTTCGAAATTTTTAAAAGACAAGCACTAGCGTTCTCAATCGATTACTAAACTTTATGTTTCCTGATCCTATTAGCTAAATATTCATTCAATGCTTTTTGACTGGAAAGCCAATTCCGCCCCTCTTTGTGGGCCTCAAGTTTTCCTGATCTAGCCAATAGGTTAAGGTATTTTTCAGAATATGGATTCGATTTGGCTAGCCCCGACAACAGAACCAATGATTCGTATTTACTTGATCCTGACCCAATAGCCTTTAAATAAATATTGATTGAGCGTTCAACGGCCTGAGCTATAAATTTACCAAAATCGGCAAAATTTCCTGCATCTGCTTTTTCTAAAGCGCTATAATATTTTTTGCGATCATTTTTTAAAATGGTTACTAACGGATAGCCTTTTTGCATCAATATTAAATTCATAAAAAGTCTCGCAGTACGACCGTTGCCATCAGTAAAAGGATGTATGTGGACCAATTTGTGGTGAGCCTTGGCCGCAAGCTCCACAGGATGAATTTTACCTTCACTCTTTTTTATCCAGATGATGAGATCTTCCATCAACTGCGGCACTTGATAGGCCGGTGCTGGCTTATGCTTAGATCCGGTGATTATGACATTCCCTTGTCGATACTTTCCTGCATCATCGTCTTCGATATCTTTTATAATTAATTGCTGAAGCGATCTGATGAGTCGCTCATTGAGGGTATGTTTTTTTTCATGTTCGATGAGATCAAACAAGAAATGAAGTGCGTCGTGATGATTTTTGGCTTCAAGATGGTCTTTTAAAGATTTTCCCTTAACCGTAATCCCATCATTGATAATCAAGTAGGTTTCTTTTAAGGTGAGTTTATTTCCTTCGATAGCGTTTGAGTTGTATGTCATATCTAATGAAAACTGCTCTTTGAGTTTTCGAACTAACGTCGGAGACAAAGGTCTCATTTTTTGAATCAAACTGTATTTTTGATCGATTCTTTTAAGAATTGCATTTGATATCATAAATTCCTTAATATGGTATAAGTTCATATTCATTGTATACCATATTAAGGAATTTACAAGAAAAACAGGTCTTTACCTGAAATACAAGCCATCGCGTAAGTGACGGCTAATTGTCATTACACGTTGTGCTGAAGAGGTGATTAAATCAAGAAAGTGACATCTTTACAGAAATAAAAATAGTGGTTTGATCTCAGTTGCAGAGCAATTCTTCAGATAGGAATCTGCAAGCAAGAGCATCAAGCAAATTCTAAATAATATTTGACAGCAAATATGATCAACAAGAATTCTTTTAAATGCACAATCTTATCTCTTTTTAGAAAAACGAAAGCTAAGATTATTTTACACGCTGCTCTTGTCTAAATAACGCCATAGTATAGCATCTGTAGCTGTCGTTCTTACTCTTGAAAAAAGTGAATTCAAAAACCTGTGATATACATTTTGTGAACTTATGTAGATCGAAATGTCGATCGATTTACAAAAAATAAATAACTTATATATACTGAAAGGTCTCCTCATGAACAACTCTTTAAACTTAATGTCGAAAGAATTGCGTGCTTTGAAAAACTCTGACCTTGATCTGCGCATCAAATCTCTGGCGCGACAAGAACGTGAATTGTTAACTCAAGTCCTTCACGTCATCAAAGAAATCGACAACCGCAAACTGTATCTTAAACTGAGCTTTAGCAGCTTGTTTGCGTACCTGACCGAAGCCGTTGGTTATTCTGCATCAAGCGCTCAACGACGCATTGATGCCGCCAGGTTGCTGAGCGAAATCCCATCGCTCTCTGAAAAAATTGAAAGTGGCGAAATTCATCTGACCCAGGCATGTATGATTCAAAAGGCAGCTCGAGAAATCAAACGCACACGACAGATCAGAGTTTCTAGCGAGGATAAATTAGAATTGCTATCTTCATTGTCAGGCAAAAACCAACGAAATACAGAAAAACAAGTCGCACAGTATTTTGATATGCCCATTTTACAAAAGCCGTTTGAAAAAACTCAAGCTGACGACAGTGTTCGTTTGGAAATCACCTTGAGCAAAAGCCAATATGATAAACTAAAGCAGGCGCAAGCCTTGATATCACACGCTGTGCCGAGCAATCAAATTGTCGATTTTATCGAATATGTCAGCGACAAAGTGATCAAACAAAAAACTACTGCCACGGTGGCATCAGCTAAGAAGAATGGTAAAGCTGCAAAGTCACATAATTACAATGTGGAGGTGAACTCAACTGAGCAAATCAATTCCGTTGATCTAGCTAAATCAACCGTCCAGAAAAAACCAACGACTCAGGCTAGTTCAATTGACAAGGTGAGCTCAACAACGCAAGCAAGTCCAACAACTCAAATTAGTTCAACTGACAAGCTGAGCTCAACAACACAATTGAATTCTACAACGCAAACAAATTTATTGCTGTTGGCAAACAGAACTCAGAATGGATTTTCAACTCAAATCAAAAAGAAAATGTTAAATCAATTTTCATCTTGTCAGTATCGCGATCCGAAGTCTGGCAAATTATGCGGCAGCACTTGGTTTTTGCAAGTCGATCACAAACACAGCCGCTGGGCTGGCGGCAATAATGGAATTGAAAATGCGACTGTGCTTTGCTCTCGGCATAATAATTTAAAATACCGCAAAGAAGCTCAACTGAAATAACTCTGCGGATTTAGAGTTTTAATCTGACTTTACCAGGTTCGAGTAATGGCGCCTTATCTAATTTCTCTAAACCCGCTGCATGCAAACCATTCTTAGATGAAGTTCTCACCACTTCGCTTGAAATACAATTGCACAGACAAGCTCAAATCAAAGCCATCACTTATTCGAATCAGATCGAAGGAAATAAGTTAGATGAAAAGGCCGTAGAGACCTTGTTGGGAACAGCGCAACCAAAAACTAAAGATATAAATGCGAAAGAAATTCTGAATTGTTAAAATGCATTTTGTTATGCCGAGAGTTGGTGAATGAAAATTTAATTCCGAGTATTCGTGATTTTTGTGATTTGCAAAAACTTGACACAGCAGACCTTATCTAAAAAAAATCAAACCGAAAGACTGCGCACAATGCATGAATGTTGGTTCAGCTTGAGTTTTCCCATTTTATAAAGACTCGATCTGTCTAATAAGTACTTGATGAAGAGCTGCGATCCATCCACGGCGCTGGAGCTTCTGAGTCCACGACATTGGCGCTATCCGGAATTTCTTTAATTGGATGTTTCAAAATCTTTATTGTTGGGATATCAAAATCGTTTCTTTCATCCGGAATGTATTCTAAACCCATTTCAAATTCAGCTC
>JACCDN010350978.1_pt1 | contig 15236 bp, 17 predicted proteins | sample 7441691 | NCBI WGS metagenome assembly JACCDN01 (sample SAMN15323439, study PRJNA562643) | freshwater metagenome | isolation source: river surface water | place: USA:Blue River Watershed | collected 2017-08-16
ACCAAACTGACGTTCGATTTGAGCGAGGGCGGTGTCGAGCGCCTTGTGGCGATCGGATGATGCTTTTTCATCGGCTTTACTTGGCTTTTCAGCTGCCATGAGCTTTTCTCCTTTTAATCGAACGTTGGGCGATATGCCCACCGTTAGGGTGGTCCAGAAGGTACGGAAGCTTCATCGACGGCCTACGAGCGTTATAGAGACGCTGTGGGCGGAGGATGAGACCGCTCTGGTTGTGCACTACCGAGGTAGCTGGCATAAGGGTAGTCGAACATCTGTTCGAATACCACTCAAGACACGCTGGCAATATATGAGCTGCCACCGACAAATGGCCCAGTCCGAAGGCCATACTCACGCCGTGCTCATACTCCTGCCGCCCTCTGAGAAGAAGAGCGAGACCTCAAAGCCCACCGTGGCGATGCAGGTCTATTCCGGAGTTCTCTACCAAGCCCTCGATTGGGCAAGCCTCTCCCCTGCTGCAAAGAAGCGTGGTGAGGCAGCGGTGGCAATCATCAGTGCAAAGTACGGGGTTGTTCGCCCGAGTGATCGAATCGAGAGCTACAAAGAGAAGATCAATAACAAGGCGATGGCTCCTCTTGTTGCCTCAAAACTAGAGCCGCTTAAACCCACGCTAATCATCGATTGCCGATCCTCGACCTATAAAACTGTCTGGAAGTCCCGGGCTGATATCACAGTCGAAGTTCGGGTTTCAACTGTGGTTGATGGAGTGCGAACCGTGGTGACACATATGTCCAAGAAGACTCGTGGAGAGATTACTCGATGGCTCTTGCAATCTCGATCAATGCCTAAGAGCCCTGAAGATCTCTATGCAATCGTCTCGGAAAAGTATCCCTGTGCGCTAACGCCCAGTGATGGCAATGACCCTTGGGTCTTAGAAGTTATCGCTGTTTAGCAGTTTCTGTTGGACATTGTTTACAGACAGCTTTCCAGATTTCATCTGCTTCTAGCCCTGCCGCAAGTGCCTCATTAACAGTCTTGCTGCCAAGTTCACTGATTGCAATATCTTGTGAGAACGATGGCGCCCATTCTTCGCCGAAGCTGAGCACCAATCGTTCGCGAAGATCTGAGATGCGCATGAAACAACTACCCCTTAGAAGAGGGTGTTCTCAACCAAGAGAGCAGCCTGTGCCCGAGATTGCTCTGGTGTTATCGGTTGCAATACCTGACCGATAAGCCAACGCATCGCAATACCAGTGCCTGCCTCTGATTTAGTTGCTCCATAGATCACTTGCGCAATGGTGATGTAGTGAGATGAATGAGTATTGGCCAGCAACTGAGTTAACAGCCCGCCATCGAATCGGCGCATTGCATCTAGGGCCGGGTCAGAAGAGATTGCAATAGAAAGGCTCTCCAGTGCATCTGCAGGAGTTCCCGCTGTGGTGGCAATCTCAACTATGCGAGCTACCTCTGCTTCAATGAGGGCTGCAAGTACTGCATCTTTATCTCGATAGTGGTTATACAAAGTTGCACGAGAGACTTCAGAGTGATCTGCTATTTCAATCATAGAAAGGCCTGCGACGCCGCTGCGTGAGATTAGATTTTTTGTGCCTTCAAGAATTGCCGACTCTGTGCGACGGTGAACTCCAGATTGAAGTTGATATTTAGGCTGCATCGACAACAGCGAGCTTTGCAACTTCGCGGGATGAAATATCGCGTGAGACTTCAGAGATCACTGTTGCAAGTGAAAGGCCGAGTGCTTCACAGATCGCATTGAGCAGCTCTGAAGATGCTTCCTTCTGTCCGCGCTCTACCTCAGAGAGGTAACCCAGAGAGACACGAGCATCACGAGCAACATCACGAAGAGTGCGCGCTTGCTCTGTGCGGGCAGCACGAAGGGCTTGACCTACGGATTCACGTAATAGAACCATCGCTCTCCCCTTTCTTTAGTTGCCACTGCGAGAGCTAAGAATACGCGCAAATGTGCCTAAGGCGCTGGATATAGCCCCTGTTCGAATGGCATCGCGCCCAGAATCAAGCTGCAATTGCAGGCTCTCGTTAACTGGCCCTCGAACGGCTATCCAGACAGTGCCCTCTGCGATGCCTAAGTAATCACCAGGTCCTGCGATTCCAGTCGTTGCGATCGCCCAGGTTGTTCCGAACTTTTCACGCGCAGCATCTGCCATTGCATTGGCAACTTCTTCACTGACCACGGTGTGCTCTGCAATTAATGCAGGATCAATGCCGAGAACGCCCTCTTTGATCTGATTGGAGTAAGCGATGATTCCACCGAGGAAAACTTGGGAAGATCCAGGCGTTGCAGTAATTGCATGTCCTACACCACCACCAGTGATGGATTCAGCAACCGCTACAGTCTCATTTTGTTCGCCAAGAAGTCGCACAATAGTCTTTGAATGTGTGCGAGTTGGCATAAGAGAAATCTACCGCGAGCTACGCCACTTGGCTATGTAATCAATACCGCTGGTCACTGTGAGTACAACAGCCACACCCATAAAGATATCTCTTGGAGTGTGCAGATACTCAGGTAGAGGCAAAATATAGAAACCAACGCCAAAGTTCTGGGTCAAAGCCTTGATCTTGCCTCCCTTGCTGGCGGGAATAACGCCATCTTTAATCACCAGGATTCTAAAGATGGTAATTCCGATTTCACGGAACAAGATAATTGCCATGACCCAAATTGAGAAGCGATCAAGAATGACGAGAGAGATCATCGCAGAACCAATGAGGGCCTTATCTGCAACAGGATCGAGAAATGCTCCCAGTGCGGTAGTGCGATTTGATTTGCGAGCCCAATGGCCATCGAGAATATCTGTCATCCCAAGGATGAAGAATGCAGACCATGCAATGATCTGCCACATCGCTCCATCATCATGAAAGAGCGCCCAAACAGCGGCAGGAATCAAGAGGATGCGAACTACGGTGAGGTAGTTAGGAGTTAGCTCAAAGGGAAGTTTCATAGAGGTCTCGCAACCAGGTCTGCTCCCATGGAATCAATCACCACGGCATCAACATACTGGCCAACTTCGAAGTTGGTATCGATAAATGAAGTCGTGCCATCAACTTCTGGACCTTGATGGGCAGCTCGCCCTTCTTGTAGCTCAGAATCCTCGATAAGTACGCGTACAGTTTCCCCGATTCGAGCCTGCGCTCTTGCAGAAACCATCTCATCTGCTAAACGAGAGAGTGACTCAACTCGCTCTTTGATGAGATCTTCGTCAACTTTATCTGAGAGCTCTAACGCCTCAGTTTTATCTTCATCAGAGTAGCCAAATACGCCGATTGCATCGAGCTTTGCAGAGGCTACAAATTCAGCGAGCTCATTGAAATCATCTTCGCTCTCGCCTGGGAAACCAACAATAAAGTTCGAACGAATTCCCGCCTCCGGTGAGAGAGCTCGAATCTGATTGATCAGGTGCAAGAATTTCTCTGAATCTCCAAAACGACGCATTCGGCGTAGAACTGATGCGCTCGTGTGCTGGAAGGAGAGATCAAAGTAAGGTGCGACCTTATCGGTTTCAATCATCGCCTGTAGTAAAGAGGGACGAACTTCAGCTGGCTGAAGGTATGACAATCGGACTCGCTCGATACCTGGAATCTCGCCAAACTTATGAACAATCTTCTCCATCAGGCGCAGGTCACCTAAATCTTTACCGTAAGAGGTGGTGTTCTCTGAAACTAGGAAGAGCTCACTGACTCCATGTGCCGCAAGCCATCCCGCCTCTTCAAGAATTTCATCGGCTGGTCGAGAGACAAATGATCCACGGAAATATGGAATTGCGCAGAATGAGCATCGACGATCACAGCCTGATGCGATCTTTAGTGGGGCCCATGGGGCATTTCCTAAACGCTTACGAAAGAGTGAGCCACCAGCACCAACCGAGGATGTGTGTTCAGCATCGCGAACCTCTGCGCGCACCGCAGCGCGCGCAACAGGTGAAATTGGAAGGAGGGCACGTCGATCTTGTGGCGTGTGCGAGGTGTGGTGATTGCCGGAGAGAATTGATTGCAACTTGGCAGAGATATCTTGATAATCATCGAAGCCAAGAATTGCATCTGCCTCTGGTAGAGCCTCTGCTAACTCTTTTCCATATCGCTCTGCCATGCACCCCACTGCCACTACAGCCTTAGTAGTGCCGTGGCCCTTAAGTGAGTTTGCCTCTAAGAGAGCATCAACAGAGTCTTTCTTGGCTGATTCGATAAAACCACATGTATTAACAACAGCTACTTCGGCAGATTCAGCATCGGCAACAAGTGTCCATCCTTCAGCAGCGAGACGACCTGCCAGCTCCTCTGAATCTACTTCATTGCGGGCGCAGCCCATCGTGACAATTGCGACGGTGCGAGACATAGGGGTGATGGTACAGGTTTAGCGGAATGTACGGCGCACTTCTTGGTTCTCTCCACCAAGTGGTGCAAGTAACTCTCCATTTACGGTCACATCAAGGCCGGCAGGATTGCTGAAATAGATAGCGATAGAACGCAATCCCTCAAAGCTTTTGCTCTCCCCCTGATAGATGGTGCCTTTTTCAATCTGCTTGCCATCTACCCAGATATCAATCTTTGAATCACCACGGGGTGCTGTGATAAGAAGAGTCACTTTACCGTTTGCTGGATTATCCGTAGTGGTTGTCTCGGTTGTAACAGCTGAGGCAGAAGGTTCTGCACTTGGCGTTGGAGAGGCAGAAGTTGTTGCAACAGGGTCAGGGTCATTGCCACTCTGGACATTGCTTACGACAATTTGAACGGTGGCAAAGATCAAAAGTACGACAATCGAGACAGTTGCCGGAACTTTCCACGAGATATTTTTCTTCTCCTGAGGAACCTTTGTTACATTATTTTCAATCAGCAAATCTTTAATGCTGCGACTCTCTGCCGAATGTTCTTCATTGAAAAGCTCAACAAGGTGCGCTGGATCGAGTCCAAGAATTGGAGCAATGTTGCGCAGATGACCTCGGGCATAAATTTCTCCACCACAATGTGAGAAATTATTCTTCTCAATTTCGATAAGTAAGCCGACGCGAATGCTGGTGGCCGCTGCGAGATCTTCGAGAGAGATGCCTGCGGCAAGACGCGCAGAAGAAAGCATCTCACCTAGGTTCATGGCGTGACCTACTCTCGAAATATGCGACTTGGACTCCTTGCCATATTTTACGCCACTTGTTCAGGGAACCACTAGCCCGGCAGTTCAAACTCGAGGGATATCACCCCTCTTTGTCCCCTACTCAGTAATCGCGGAGCGTGGCTAGAACCGATTCCAACTCTTCATTGGTCACAAGGACGACTCTCGCCTTAGAACCCTCAGAAGGACCCACGATTCCGCGAGATTCCATCAAGTCCATCAATCTTCCAGCTTTAGCAAAACCCACACGGAGCTTTCGTTGCAACATTGATGTCGATCCAAACTGTGTTCCGACAACGAGTTCAACTGCCTGACAGAGAAGATCTAGATCATCACCAATCTCTTTATCAATCATCTTTGAAGATTGAGCGGGGGCAGTAACGTCATCGCGATAGCGAGGCTTGAGCTGTTTCTTCACATGATTGGTGACTGCTTCAATCTCGCGTTCGGATACATAAGCTCCCTGAATACGAATTGCGCGGCTTGCACCCATTGGAATAAAGAGACCATCACCTTGGCCAATAAGCTTCTCTGCTCCAGGTGAATCGAGAATAACTCGACTATCTGCCAGAGAAGAAGTTGCAAATGAGAGCCGAGATGGAACGTTTGCTTTAATCAAACCTGTGACGACATCGACAGATGGTCGCTGTGTTGCTAGAACAAGGTGAATACCCGCAGAGCGAGCAAGCTGTGTAATGCGCACAACCGATTCTTCAACTTCTCGTGCTGCAACCATCATGAGATCTGCAAGCTCATCGATGACTACCAAGAGATATGGATATGGCTCAAGAATGCGATCTGATCCTGGTGGTGCAACAACTTTTCCAGCACGGACAGCCTTATTGAAATCATCAATGTGGCGGAAACCAAATGTTGCAAGGTCTTCATAGCGAAGATCCATCTCACGCACTACCCATGTGAGGGCATCGGCTGCCTTCTTGGGATTGGTGATAATCGGTGTAATCAGATGTGGAATACCTTCGTATGCAGTGAGCTCTACTCGCTTTGGATCGATAAGGATCAGGCGTACTTCATCGGGAGTAGCTCGCATCAAAATAGAAGTGATCATCGAGTTAATCATCGATGACTTACCAGCACCTGTTGCTCCTGCAACTAGAAGGTGCGGCATCTTGGCCAAGTTTGCACAGACAAAATTTCCCTCAACATCTTTGCCGAGGGCGACCAACATAGGGTGGTGATCTTGTCCTGCAACGCTTGAGCGCATAACATCGCCTAAAGCGACGATTTCACGATCAGTATTTGGAATCTCAATACCAACAGCTGACTTGCCTGGAATAGGCGAAAGAATGCGCACTTCACTGCTGGCTACAGCGTATGAAATATTCTTTGAGAGCGCGGTGATGCGCTCAACCTTTACAGCATTGCCGAGTTCAACTTCATAGCGCGTAACAGTTGGTCCACGCATAAATCCTGTTACCTGAGCATCGATATCAAACTGCTTAAAGACTTCTGTCAGGGATGCAACCACAGTGTCGTTTGCTTTGCTCTTTCCCTTGGAGGCAGGACCGAGTTTAAGAAGATCTTGAGATGGGAGCTCATACTTTGAATCACCGGTGAGCAAGAGCTGCTCGGGATGGTGGTCTGCCTTAGGAGCTGCTTTCAGTTGTGATTCAAGTGGCTTTGGAACTTCAACTGTGAATTCCTCATCAAAGCTCTCTTCATCTAAATCTACTTCATCCACTGGTTCATCTTCATGCCATGCAACTACAGGTGATTCAAAAGGAGGGGTGTCTGTGATTTCAAATTCTTCCTCATTGCGCTCTGGCTTCTTAGACCAAATCCAAAGAGCAAGGACCTTAATCTTCTTATAGAGGACACTGAGTGGAGTAGCGGTGAGGACAAGTAATCCAAAGACCATGACAATTAACAAGAATGGGTAGGCAAGAAACTCAGACATAACCTTTGCTACTGGCATCGCCACGTAATAGCCGAGGTAGCCTCCCCCATCATTGCTCGCACTTTCTGAGCCGCTGAGCAAGTGCGCAAATCCCGTTGCACTCAGCAGAAGAATTAATGTGCCCACTGTGATTCGCCCAGTCACATGGTTATCATCAGGACGTCGGAAGATTCGAATTGAGAAGTAGAAGAAGATAATAGGAGTGAGCGCTGCGACTGTACCGAGTGCTCCATAGAGCGCAGAATGAATTGCGCTTCCAAAGAAGTTGGTAGATCCTGCCCATGTGCCTACGATTGAAACAATTGCAAGGATAAAGAGGGTGAGACCAAAACTATCGCGCAGGCTCTTTTCAGGGATATCTTTGCTGCCATGCGAGACGGCGCGAATTGCAGAGCCAAAAGCCTTCGCAATCATCTTCCAAGCAGATGCCAAAGCCCCTGCTATTACAGCAGGTATCGCTTTATTGCTCTTTGAGGTGCGTCTCTTCTTAGCCACACATTCAATATTAGTTGGAGCTAATTACTGCACAAGGTAGGCGCGCCGCTTGCTTTAAATCACACCACTTATCAGACTTCTATGACAACAGGAACAATCATTGGACGACGTCGGTGTTTTTGCCCCACCCATGAACCAATAGTGCGACGGACAATTTGCGAGAGTTGATGCGTTCCGTTATTGCCATCTTTAACTGCTCGGGCAAGTGCTTTCTCGATATCTCCCTTAACCTCATCAAAGAGGGCGACATCTTCATTAAATCCGCGAGCATGAATATCAGGGCCTGCGACGATCTTGCCGCTCTGAGAATCGATGACGACAATCACAGAGATAAAGCCTTCCTCCCCCAGGATTCGACGATCCTTGAGTGAGTCTTCGGTGATATCTCCAATGCTCTGTCCATCAACATAGACAAATCCAACCGGGATAGCACCAGAAATCTCTGCTTCATGATCTACAAGATCGACGACGATTCCGTTTTCGGCGATAAAGGTATTCTTGCGAGCAACGCCAGCTTGAATTGCAATCTCGACATTTGCCTTAAGGTGGCGCCACTCTCCATGAATTGGCATTGCATATTTTGGCTTCACGATGTTGTAGCAATACAACAACTCACCCGCAGCAGCATGGCCAGAGACATGGACAAATGCATTTGCTTTATGGACAACCTTTGCACCTTGTCGAGTGAGCTCGTTGATAATGCGATAGACAGAGTTTTCGTTACCTGGAATCAATGAAGAGGCCAGGATGACGGTGTCTCCTTCGCCCACGCGAATCTGATGATCGCCATTTGCCATGCGAGATAGTGCTGCCATAGGTTCGCCTTGAGAACCCGTTGAGATCAGAACTACATTGTCACCGTAATCTTCAAGGTTCTTGATATCTACTACAGCCCCCGGTGGCACGCTGAGATAGCCCATATCTTCGGCAATCTTCATATTGCGCACCATCGAACGTCCAATGAAGACAACCTTGCGACCATGTTCGTAGGCAACATCAATTACTTGCTGAACACGGTGAACATGGGAAGAAAACGATGCGACGACTACGCGCTTCTTTGTCTGAGCAATCACGCGATGTAGCGCGGGCATGATTTCGCGCTCGGCAGGGGTAAAGCCAGGAATATCTGCATTGGTCGAGTCAGCCATAAAGATGTCAACACCTTCTTCGCCTAAGCGAGCAAAGGCTGCAAGATCTGTAGTGCGCCCATCTAGGGGCAGCTGGTCCATTTTGAAATCTCCCGTTGCAAGAACTAGGCCCGCCTTTGTTCGAATCGCAACAGCTAGCGCATCGGGAATAGAGTGATTAACCGCGATGCATTCGAGGTCAAAACCTTCAATAGTAAAGCGATCGCCCTCGCGGACTTCACGGGTGATCGGGCCAATACGGTGCTCTTTCAGCTTTGCCGTAATGAGTGCAATTGTCAGTGGTGATCCAAAGATAGGAATATCTACACGCTCACGCAGTAGATATGGAACTGCACCAATATGGTCTTCATGGCCATGTGTAAGGAAAATTGCAACGACGTCATCGAGGCGATCTCGAATATAGCTAAAGTCAGGCAAGATCAGATCAATGCCAGGTTGATTATCCTCAGGAAATAGAACGCCACAGTCAACGATTAAGAGTTTTCCGTTGTACTCAAAGACAGTCATATTGCGACCAATCTCGGAAATTCCACCGAGTGCCACGATACGTAGGGCATCCGGTGCTAGAGGACCGGGTGTCTTTAGATTGGGATGTGGATGTGCACTCATGGAAGAACGACGCCGCCTGCAGTCAGATCTTTGCGTAGCTGTTCGATCTGTTCTGCAGTTGCATCGACGAGAGGAAGACGAGTAGTTCCGCCTGGAAGGCCCATGATGTTCATTGCAGCCTTAGTCAGGATTGCGCCCTGAGTACGGAATGTTCCAGTAAATACTGGCAAGAGCTTTTGATGAATCTCAAGGGCCTTTGCCTGATCGCCTGCAAACCATGCATCGAGCATCGCCTTGAGTTGCGCACCCACTGTGTGGCCGCAGACAGATACAAATCCAACTCCGCCAATAGATAAGAAAGGAAGATTGAGGATGTCATCTCCTGAGTAGACAGGGATTCCACAACGCTTGATCACCCAAGAAGTTACATCAAGCTTTCCCTTGGCATCTTTGAGTGCAACGATATTGTCGACGCTATCAAAGAGCTTAACAATTGTGTCAGATTCGATCTCGACGCCTGTGCGACCTGGGATGTCATACATCATGATCGGTAAATCTGTTGCTGCAGCGACAGCGCGGAAGTGCGCCTCGATACCTGCCTGTGGTGGCTTGTTGTAATAAGGAACAACAACGAGAAGTCCATCAGCTCCGGCATCTTGTGAACGTTTAGCTTGTTCGACTGTGTAAGCCGTCTCATTATCTCCAGCGCCAGAGAGCACCTGAATCTTTGAACCAACAACGCTCTTTACAACGCGGATGATCTCAAGCTTTTCAGATGACTTAGTCGTTGGTGCCTCACCAGTGGTTCCGTTGACTGCAATGCCGTCGTGTCCTGTATCGACAAGGTGTTGGGCAAGCTTTGCGACCCCATCCCAATCAATCGCCCCATCCTTATCAAAAGGGGTCACCATTGCGGTGATCAGGCGGCCGAATGGTGCGTGGGTACTCATTGTTCAATCTTATCCGTTAAGGCGCGACGCGACCAGATTTTTCGAAGGCTGCATAGGTCAAAGGCATCAATTTCGCGAATTCTGCCTCCATTTTCTCTGCCACCATCTCGATTTCACGCTGTGGGTAGCTTGGGAAGTGTGAGCCCTCGCGTGAAGTACGCAGTGATAGGAAGTTCATCAATGCGCGTGCATTCATGGTCACATACATAGAAGAGTATGTTGCAACAGGCAAGACTGCACGAGCTACTTCGCGAGCGATTCCGGCATCGAGCATGGTCTTATAAGAGTCATAAGCAACGATGTATGCACTCTTCATAGCATCGACGGTGACCTTAAATTGCTCATCTGTACCAGGGATGAATTCGTATGCACCTGTCTTGCCGATTTGAATGAGATTACGTTGCTGGTTAGGGATGTAGAAGACTGGCTTGAGCTCGCGATAGCGACCTGACTCCTCGTTATATGAGGCGATTCGATGGCGCATGAATTCACGGAAAACAAAGATTGGTGCTGAGATAAAGAAAGTCATCGAAGTGTGCTCAAAAGGTGAGCCATGGCGTTCGCGAGCGAGGTAGTTAATCAAACCTGCTGAGCGCGCTGGATCTTCACCAATTTCATCCATAGATTGCTCACCAGCGGTGGAGACGCGAGCCGCCCAGATGACATCGGCATCGCTAGCACTTGCCTTGATGAGCTCGACAGATACATCGTCGCGGAAGACGATTTCAGAATGTGCGCTTGATTCAGACATGGTCGCACCTTATCGAGGCGGACCCCCCTCTCCCCTGCATCTATACGGCAGAATGGGCGCGTGTCATCAGTGAAGCGCACCACCGCAGCCGCCTCGTTGAGCGTCTCCTTCACTGTTGGCCTCTACGGAGTCGCATTTGGCGCGGCCAGTATCGAGGCGGGCTTCTCACTTCTGCAGACCTGTCTGCTCTCCCTTCTGACCTTTTCGGGAGCATCTCAATTTGCTGTTGTTGGAGTTCTTGGCGCAGGAGGTAGCGCTCTATCAGGCATCGCAACAGCTTCACTACTTGGAATACGAAACTCTCTCTATGGACTTCGCCTTGCGCCAATTTTGAAGTTACGTGGATGGAAGAAAATCGTTGGTGCACAGGTCACGATCGATGAATCCACTGGAGTTGCTTTAGGGCAGAGTGATCTCGGCATCGATGCCATGAAACAGGGATTTTGGTTAACGGGTCTTGGCGTCTACCTCTTCTGGAATTTCTTCACAGTTGTCGGCGCACTCGGTGCAAGTGCTATGGGCGATCCTGCTGCATGGGGTCTAGATGCCGCTGTTCCAGCAGCATTTCTTGGACTGGTCTGGCCCCGTCTGACTAATAGCCATGAAAAATTGTTGGCACTTGCAGCAGTTCTTCTCTCTCTTGCTCTTACGCCATTTGTTGCAGCCGGTATTCCGATTATCACCACTGCCTTGCTTGCAGTGATATTTGGATGGAGGGCTCGTTCATGAGCGCGCTCTGGTGGGGTGTTATTGGCACCAGCGTTATTGCATTTGGATTGAAATACCTCGGCCATAGCGTTCCAGAGAAGTATCTGACCAATGCACGAGCGCTGCGCATTAACTCTTTAATTCCGATTGCGCTGCTGAGCGCACTTGTTGCAGTGCAGAGCTTTGGCGAGAAGAGCGCACTCGTGCTCGATCACCGAGTGACAGGAATCTGCGTAGCAGTGATCGCACTTCTACTACGTGCGCCTTTTCCTGTTGTTGTTCTAGGCTCAGCTGCAGCATCTGCGGCTGTCTATAACTTTCTCTAAGCTTTAAAGAACTCCAAGAGCCTCAAGCTTTGCCTTGAGCTCGTTATCTGATGGCTCTGTCAGGTGAGTTCCATCTGGAAAGACAATTACCGGAATCGACTTTGCTCCGCCATTTATTTCAATTACCTTTGCGGCAGCTGATTCGTCTGCCTCAACATCGATATGTGTAATCTGAACATCAAGTTCTTCGAGCAGTCTCTTAGAGCGGCGGCAATCTCCACACCAATCTGCACCGTACATTGTGATATCTGCATGTAGTGACATTTTTCTCCCTAGTAGTCCATTACATATATTTCTCAAGGCCGACGGTCAGCCCTGGGTGTGATGAAACTTTGCGGACGCCAAGTAATACTCCAGGCATAAATCCTGCTCGATCGAGTGAATCATGACGAATAGTTAAAGTCTCCCCTAGGCCGCCAAAGAGCACTTCTTGATGAGCAATGAGTCCGCGAAGGCGAACAGAGTGGACCGGAACATCTCCAACCATCGCACCACGGGCTCCATCGAGTGAAGATGTCGTGGCATCTGGTTGTGGTGATAGTCCTGCTGCAGAACGAGCATCTGCAATCAACCCTGCAGTGCGGGCAGCGGTCCCCGAAGGCGCATCGACCTTATTTGGGTGATGAAGCTCAATGATTTCAGCGGATTCAAAGTACTTAGCGGCTTTCTCGGCAAACTCCATCATTAAGACTGCACCGATTGCAAAGTTGGGAGCAATCAGAACTCCTGCGCTGGGATGAGCGGCAAGCTGCTTTTCCAGAGTTGCAATACGCTCTGGCGAAAATCCTGTTGTTCCAACGACTGCGTGGATATTGTTCTTGATCAGAAATTCAAGGTTTGCCATGACGACATCAGGTGTTGTGAAGTCAACAACTACTTGTGCTCCTGCAGTGACAAGGGCCTCAAGTGAGTCACCCGCATCAAGGGATGCTACGAGCTGGCAATCCGATGATTCTGTGACAGCCTTGACAACTTCTGAGCCCATGCGACCACGTGCGCCGAGAACACCTACTTTGATCATCGCCTCAATACCTTCTCAAACTTAGCTGGATTCTTAAATGGACCCACAAGTGCAAGGGTAGGCGTTCCAGCAAGATACTCGCTAGCTATTGAGCGAATGTCCTCTGCGCTTACGCGTGAAATCGCCTTCAAAATATCGTCGAAATCCATTACCTGACCATAGACAATCTCATTCTTACCGATTCGACTCATTCGTGAGCCTGAATCCTCTTGGCTCAAGACCAGTGATCCTCGCACCGCGCCCTTTGCTCGCTCAATCTCTTCATGGCTCATTCCGTGATCTGCGACATCAGCTAAGACTTCACGGATGATTTCAACAACTTCAACAGCCTTTGTGGGGTTGCATCCAGCATAGAAGCCAAGGGTTCCGCTTCCTGCAAATTGTTGAGCATAGGCATAGACGGAGTATGCAAGGCCACGCTTCTCACGAATCTCCTGGAAGAGTCGAGATGACATTCCCCCACCGAGTGCTGCTGAGAGAACTCCCATGGCAAAGCGACGCTCATCCGCGCGAGCAACACCTGCCATTCCATAGAGCATGTGTGCTTGCTCTGTTTTGCGATACATCAACCCAACAGATTGCTGCGGCCCACGCTTGATAGCAGTGTTAGGGCGGATGTTAGGAACTCCAAGTTCATCGAGGAAGTTATCGCGAGAGAGTGCCTGCTCCACCATCGCAACAACCTTCTTATGCTTAATATTGCCTGCGACAGCAACAACAAGATCTGATGGCTTGTACTTCTTCTTGTAATAGTTAAAGACAGTGTTACGAGACATTGAATTGATTGAATCAATGGTTCCAAGAATCGGGCGACCAATCGGAGTATCTCCGTAATAGGTATCGCTAAAGAGATCATGGACTAGATCACTGGGATCGTCATCACGCATTGCAATCTCTTCAAGTACAACCTTGCGCTCTGCATCTACATCGAGTGCTGTAACAATTGATGAAGTAATCAAGTCACTGACAACATCGATCGCCATAGGTAGGTCAGTATCAATAACACGTGCATAGAAGCAGGTGTACTCCTTCGATGTGAAGGCATTCATCTCACCACCGACAGATTCAATGGAGGATGAAATCTCTAGCGCGGTCCTAGAAGTCGTTCCCTTAAAGAGAAGGTGTTCGAGAAAATGAGAAGCACCAGCCGTAGCTGGTGCTTCATCACGCGAACCTACATTGACCCAGATACCAACAGCCGCGCTTCGAACAGAGGGAACTTCCTCTGTAACAATGCGCAGGCCGCTGGAGTGGACCGTTCTTTTAACAGACATTACTCAGCTGATGCTGCGCCTTCTTCGAGGACAGGTACGAGTGAGAGCTTGCCCTTTGGATCAATCTCGCCGATCTCAACCTGGACCTTATCTCCGACCTTCATAACCTCTTCAAGGTTCTCAATTCGCTTCCCGCCATGCATCTTGCGAATCTGTGAAACGTGAAGGAGTCCATCCTTGCCTGGCATCAATGAGACGAACGCTCCGAATGTTGCAAGCTTTACAACAGTTCCGAGGTAACGCTCTCCAACCTCAGGCATCTGTGGGTTAGCGATTGCATTGATCTGCGCACGCGCTGCCTCAGCAGACGGGCCATCAGTTGCACCGATGTAGATTGTTCCGTCATCTTCAATAGAGATTTCAGCGCCTGTCTCATCCTGGATCTGGTTGATAATCTTGCCCTTAGGTCCGATTACTGCACCGATCTGATCAACTGGGATCTTTACAGAGATGATGCGAGGAGCGTATTGGCTCATCTCATCAGGTGTATCGATTGCCTCGTTCATGACATCGAGAATCGCAAGACGCGCTTCCTTTGCCTGATGAAGTGCACCAGCAAGAACTGAAGCAGGAATACCATCGAGCTTTGTATCAAGCTGAAGAGCTGTAACAAAGTCCTTGGTTCCGGCGACCTTAAAGTCCATATCTCCGAATGCATCTTCTGCACCGAGAATATCTGTGAGAGCAACGTACTCGACCTTGCCATCGACATCATCTGAGATCAGACCCATTGCAATACCTGCAACTGGAGCCTTCAATGGCACACCAGCTTGAAGCATTGAAAGTGTTGATGCACAGACAGAACCCATTGAAGTTGAACCATTTGAACCGAGAGCCTCTGAGACCTGACGGATTGCATATGGGAACTCTTCACGAGTTGGAAGTACTGGAATAAGTGCGCGCTCTGCGAGTGCACCGTGGCCGATTTCGCGACGCTTCGGTGTGCCAACGCGACCTGTCTCACCTGTTGAATATGGTGGGAAGTTGTAGTTGTGCATGTA
>JACCDN010056892.1_pt1 | contig 15233 bp, 16 predicted proteins | sample 7441691 | NCBI WGS metagenome assembly JACCDN01 (sample SAMN15323439, study PRJNA562643) | freshwater metagenome | isolation source: river surface water | place: USA:Blue River Watershed | collected 2017-08-16
CCCGCGTTTGTGGGCATCGACGCCGCGGCACCGCTGTTTTTCCGCATTGCCGATGGCCTCTACCTTAACAAACCCAGCCATATCCCAGCACCCAAACCGCCCGCTGGCGTCAGCCAAGTGTCAGTGTGCAGCGCCAGCGGCGACTTGCCGAATATTTGGTGCCCGCAAACCAGCAAGACTTGGTACATCGCCGGTAAATCGCCAATAAAAGTCAGCCAATTGCATCAACCGGTAGCGATTAGCCATAAAACCGGCCAGCCGGTGTGCCCGCCTTATCAAGCTGACCAAGTACGTATGGAAGTGATGGAATTTTGGAGCAGCGATATGCAAAAGCTGTTTCGCCAAGCCGGTTTGCCGCGCCGCAGCCCACCCAAATGTCAACAGGGGTTTCAAACTCAAGCGCCGGATATCACCTCGCCCCTGCGCCACGTGGCCTATCAATTGCGCGCCAGCCAGCCGGACACCACAATTCCACTTCAAGCCAAAGCCGCCGCGCAAGTGCGTACACTATTTTGGTTTGACGATAACCGCTACATCGGCAGCAGCGACCCTCAAGTCGCTCTCGCCTATCGCCCTGCGGATGCGGGAATCCATAATATCCGCGTGATAGATGACCAAGGCCAAGTGGCAGAGAGGGAGATGTTGGTGGATTGGATTGGGGAGTGAGGTTGGGTTATTTTTATCGATCTTTTCAATCCGTAGGTTGGGCAGTAATGCCCAACATGACCATCCATCCCAACGCATTAAAACAAAAAATGTGCGCTTTTTTATTCCGTATTTAATGGGTAATTATCGTATCGTTAATGTTGGGCATTGCTGCCCAACCTACTTGCTTGCTGAGCCCATGAGAATTCACTAATGAAATTCAACTACATAATATTTTCCATTTTTGTTGTTTCAAGTTCAGCATTTCCTGCCAGTTTTGACTGTGCAAAAGCCGCTAGCGTTACTGAAAAACTGATTTGTGATGACCTAAGAGCTTCTGAGCTGGATTCGCTTATGGATAGAGCCTACAAACGAGCCATATCGAAAGCGTTGAATCCAAACGAGGTGAAGCAAAGTCAACGAAATTTTCTAAAACAGCGCAATCAATGCACCGATGTTGGTTGTATAAAAAGCCTGTACGAGCAGCAGCTTGTCAAATTACGTGAAATTTCTTATGTCCCTCAGAAATGGAAAATGCTTAAAGGTGAGCGTTCTGAGCTATGTCAAGCGGTGTTTAATTTGGTGAAAAATGACCCAAAGATGAGCGTAAAGCTCAGTGGCTCACCCTCACACTTATCCTCCATTCCGGGCGTGAGCTTTATTGAATGGAAGGAGATTTCAGAAGAGAAATTTATGCAAATGCTGCATATAGCGCCTACAGATTTTGGCATAAAGGCTAGGTTGATGCGGGCTGAGCAATATCCTGCACATAGAAATTACATCGCCGAGATAAATTTTGATGCTTTTGGAGAAGGTGAAATTCTTTTGAAGGGAGAATCTAATGATGCTGAAAAAGACTTGTGGGGTGGTTCGTTTCATTTCGTTTCTAGAGCCTTGAAAATTCCAGAAGGTGTTCCGGATGTTTATTATGGAAGGGCTTTTTTATTTAAGAATCAGGTCTACATATTAAGATCATATGAAATAGCTGTGGCTATTCACGCAGTTTTTAATGAAGACGGTGACACCATCCGAGCTCAAACATATTGCAACATGGAAATTCAGGAGAAATAAAATAATATTTACAGTGCATAGGTTGGACAAAATGCCCAACACTTCCATAAACCAATTCATGAAATCTGTCATAAAACAAACCATGGCGGGTTGGCCAAAAGCCTAACCCGCCTTGTACATCAAACAAATTTCACTCACCCCAAAGTCGCCCCAAACTGCTGCTCAAGCTGCTTGGGGTTTTGTACAAACACTTGGTACATCGCCTGTGAAAAGGCATCTGGGAACACATCTTCATCACCATTTTTCAAACCCGTTAAAACTGCGTTTGCGACACCTGCGGGGGACGCTTTATCCATTTCAAAATCTTTGGTCATATCCGTATCAACTGGGCCTGGGTAAACACCTACTACGGCAATATTGGCTTTACGCACTTCTGCGCGCAGACCTTGGGTAAAAGAATGCACCGCCGCTTTTGAAGCTGAATAAGGCCCAAGCGTAGGGAAGTTGGCAATGCCTGCAATGGAGCTGACGTTAACCACCGCCGCCGCGCCGCTCTTGTGTAAGGCTGGTAGCAAAGCATGAGTAAGACTAATAACACCAAAATAATTAGTGGCCATCTCGCTTGCAGCTATGCCAAGGCTCGCCTCACCGGAGAAATCGCTGCCCGTGGCGATACCGGCGTTGTTGATCAAAATATCCAACTGACCGACCAGCTTGGCGACATTGGCGATATCGCCTGCGTTAGTCACGTCCAGCTGCACCGGAACTATGACAGCTGGCGCTTGGCCTACTAGTCCTTGCAAGCTTTCGATATTGCGTGCCGTGGCGTAGATTCGTTTGACGCCCTCAGCGATTAATGCCTCCACTATCGCCTTGCCGATACCACGGTTAGCCCCGGTTACCAATGCCGTTTTACCTTGAATTGCGTAGCTCATAATCATCACCTTTACATTTAAAATATTAGACCGGTCGTCTATTTTGTTTATCAAAAAAAGACCCTAATGGGTCGTGAAAAAACTCTCTTCAAGCCTCTTTTGTAGGAGCGGCTTTAGCCGCGAAGCTCTAAATATTCGCGACTAAAGTCGCTCCTACAGTGAGGCTATACCTTAAACAACTAATTAGTGCGTTAAGCCGCGCCTTTAAAAACCACTGAAAAATACAAGTAAATCAAATCCCGCAAGGGCTGTGCTGATTGCTCTAACTTGGCACGCACCAAACAACCTTCCCAACTGGCGAAGAACATTTTGGCGAGCACCTGTTCATCGAGATTAGCAGCCAACTCACCTTCGCTTTTTGCCTGCTTTAAACAGTCAGCGATAAGATTTTCTACAGCCCGATAGTGCACAAAAATCGCCTCGCGCATGGCGGTATTCTGCATGGACAACTCTTGCCCCAAGTTACCCAGCAGGCAATTACACAAGCCAAAGTTGCCTTCAAAATACCCCAGAATCATCGTGAAGTAGCTCTGCAAACGCGCCATGGCGCTACCTTCGGCACTTTCCAGATGACTCGCCAAACCCTGACGCAACTGCTGACCGTACTGGTCAATAATCGCAAAGCCCAAATCATCCTTACTTTTAAAGTAGTGATAAAAAGAGCCCTTAGGCACATTCACCTGCGTCAGAATCTCCGCAATACCGGTGTTATTGAAGCCTTTAACCGCCATAATTTGAATGCTGGTGGAAATAAGCTTGTCGCGTGTGTTTTCTGACATAGGGTTAAATTAGACCAGTCGTCTAGCTAATGCAAGTTTTATTTTTGCCTGCTGATTTAGGGCGTTGGCGTGAGATGGCTATGATTGACCAAGGCGAGGGCGAGAACAAGCGGTTTGCCTACCAAGAGACTGCATCATTTTTGACCCTGACCCCCATTGATTTCGCGTTGGCCACCGCAAAGATGTTTACGAAGATTAATTTTGAAGAAGGGGAGATCAATGGAGTCTGACCCTATTGATTGGTCTCGTGCCAGTTCAAATATTGCAAACTTTGTACGCGAATAAACTCGCGTACATTGCGCGTCACCAAGGTAGCTTGGTAGCGCAATACCGTGGCAGCGATCAATATGTCGTGCGAACCTATAGGTGTGCCTACGGCTTCCAAGTCGGCACGTATGCGGGCGGCATGAGTGGCGCATTCGCTGTCAAACGGTAAAATCTGCATGGGGCGCAGCAAAGCAGCCAATGCCACTAACCGAGGCGCTGCCGCTTCCGGCGGCAACCTCAAAAGCCCGTAACGCAACTCATACTCCACAATGGCAGGCACACCTATATCTGCAGGGGAAAGCGCTTGTAGGCGTGGCACCACTTGTGGGTCGCCGCGAAAATAGTAGCTTATGGTATTACTATCGAGAATCAGCATGGCAACCCGTTAAAAACCTAGGCGCGGTACATCGGCCGGTAGTGAGGTTGGGTTATCTTCGCGCAGGGGGAAATCGGCAAAGCGCCCCGCTAAGGCTAGGCAATCTTGCGGCCATTCATGGGCGGCGTATTTACGGATGATGTCTGCCACCCAACGGCTTTTTGATACGCCATTTGCCTGCGCAGCCTGATCTACCAGCGCTTGCGTGGCATCGTCTAGGTACAGCGTGATTTGTGACATGCTCATTCTCCTTAGTAACACATAAACAATTATATGTGGAAGTATAATTGTTTATGTTGGTTCGTCAAGCGTGCAGCGACATCAAAAACTTTCCTGAAGCTTCCGACTTTTTCGACCGGTAAAGGCGGGTAGATTCGCAGGGGTAAGTTAGCTAAGAAGGGAAAATCAATGGAGTCTGACCCCATTGATTCTTTTCAGAGCTGTTCTTTTTCATATTTACATTTCTATTATAATTACATTTATGAACCCTGAAGCTCGCGCCTGCACAAGTGGCCCAGAGAGTGTTGTGTTAGGTCTTACATACAAATCAAAACGCAATCCTTTATTCCCGCAGCAAAGCATCATTCAACTTCTGCTCAATCTCGTTTTTGATGTGCAAATAATGAATCAATTGCACGCCGGTTTGTGGGGCGATGATTTCACGGCAGAGGGATAAATCTAAATCGGTGATATAGCAGGGATAGGTTTCGCCATTTTTGCGGCAGGCGACGATATAGCGCGCAACTACAGTAAATAAATCATCACCAAATTCTAAAGCGGAAAATTCTTTGCCGTCGCAATAGAGCGTAAAACTCAGCTCTTCATAGTGATTGGGCTCAGCCACTGCACATACATTAATAAATTGTAATTGCGTTAAATCTTGCGCGATATTACGCGGCTCTAAATAGGCGGTTTTTTGTTTTGGGTCGCCCATAAGTTCAAATATTTTAATGGCTTGTAGATCATCTACCTTGGCGGTGGTGTCATAGTGATACTGTGCATCCAACGCTTGGCGTTCAAGTGCGGAGCGAATAAAACGGCAGAGTGGGCGCAAGAGTGATTGCACATTAAATAGTGGTGTTGTCTTGCTAAAAAATGCGCCCTTTTGATCCACTAGCGTGATATAGGCTTGATTTTTCTCCAACTGATAGAACAAATAAATTGCGGGAGTTTTAACGACATCCGCAAATAAGCGTAAGGGTTTATCGCGCAGTGCATAGGTATCTACCACCAGCGGGCTAAACTCCATTTGTGGTAAAGCCAATTTTTCTATTAGTTTTTCGTAACTTTGGAAACGCAAAATTTGTGCATGCTGCTGTATAAATTGGAGTAGGAAGTATTCATCTGCCATTTCAAAAATAAAGCGGGTATTGCGCGCACGCGTGCCAGAATAAAAACAGGTAATGATCGCGCGCCACAATTCCAACACACGCTGTTCAATAGTGGCGCCCTGCCCCAAACTAAAACAGCGAATAGTAAGTTCGGGCAAACTGGCATTTTTACCAGGCGGTATTGCACGCAAATAATGCAGCAGGCAATTCACTAGCGCATCGGCATCAAAATGGCGACAAACTAATTCGCCCCAGCTATTGAGCTGTACTATATCGGCGCTGATCACTAAATTTTCTTTCATACCACTGTAGCCAAAAGCATCGCGTTGGCTACTCAGCATTTGCATACCTTTTTTGTGTAAATCTGCTTGTGGTTCTACACCCACATTAAACAGCATAAGTATTTTTGTGGGCTGTGCATTTTGTACAAACTGTTCATGCTCGATGTTTTCAATTGGCAAAGGTAACCATTGCTGAATAACATTTAATAACTGTTGCCGCTGGGAAGGCTGTAACGAAAAGATTTGAGTGGCTGCGCTTAAAGGAATTATGTCTAACTTAGTGCCTGCTACAAAAATGCCATTTCCGTAACACCAGAGCAATAGCTCCATAAAATTGCGCGACCGCTTGATAGGTTCAGACGCTTGATTGCGTAAGCTTAAATCTTGTTGGCTGCCGCGATAGACTTGCCACAAACTGGTACCCGCCTCTTGCGTTTGCACAAAGCACAATGCAGGTTCGCTTAGATCCTGTGAAATATTGGGATTAATCCAATCTATTTTCCCGGCTTTGCGTTCAAAAGCAGCGTGTAGCTTTCTCCCTAAAATTAATAACTCATTACCACTGATGGCCGTTTCACCTGAGTTATTTTTATTCATATCCACTAGCAGACGATAACCTTGACTCAATTCATTGGCCAGTAAGTTTCGCTCTGCCAATACGTGCGGCGATTTCCAATAAGCGCGGTTATCCAACATGGTTAATTGGCGATGATCCCAGCTCCAATTGCCCACCATCTTTTCTAGCAACACTCGCTGCCATGCTTTAGCTGTGTTGCGGCTGGTGCGCGATAAATATTTTCCCGATTTAAAATAGAAACAGCGGCGTACTAGCTCTAAACGCGTCGGCTGATGTTGGTCTACTAAATAATCTTGTAAGCGCTCGTAAACCAACACATAGGCATCCACTTCGTCTGCATCCTGTGCTTGCGTCTGGGGCTGCGTATTATTAAGCGCGAGATAAATCTTGCGTTTCAAACTAAGCGCTAAAGGCTCTTTATAGCTTTCACTAGAGTAAGCTTCTAAGAGCAATAATTTGAGTACCGATTTATAGGGCGAATCTATACCCTTATACAATTGCCAAATACCTGCGCCAACAAATTCATTAGCTGGAATTTCTGGTATGCCACCAAAATCGATATAGTCCTCTGCACGCAAGAACCGTTTATCCAATAAGTTTTTGGTATAGCCCACATAATTTTTTTCTTGCTCAACAGGCACAAACCACCAGAGCGGTAAGCGACCTGCCAACCACACCGCAGTGCGATAAAATTCATCCAACAATAAAAAATGCTGGGCAGTGCCGCTCGCTTCACTGCTTAATAAGGCTTGCTGGCCTTGACGAAATTTATTCGCCTCCATTAAAAAGAAGTGTGCTTCAATATGAATGTTATCTGCTGCCCAACGCGTTAAGGCATTGCATTTCTCCTGCAACTCGTCGAGTGCAGCGCGGGTTAAATTTTCACTGTGGCACACCCATACATCAATATCGCTGTTATCGGCCTGCGCAATAGTCCCTAAGCTGCCCATCATAAATAGGGCTTCAATCGCATCGGTTTTATCGACGAGGTCACGTTGATAGTTAAAACTGCGCGCAACTCCCTTGGCGATACGAATATCATCTTTACTGGGCGTATAGCTTTGCACACCCGAAGGCGTGAGGTGACTAATATAGCCCGGTAACATGGGGTGATTGACGTGAAAAAATAGCGGCAAGAGCGCTAGAAATTGTTGTTGGCGCTCTGAGAGTACATCCAGAGTTCGTTGATAACGCACTTGATTAAGCTGAATATAATGTTGCTTTATTTTGCTTAATTGTTTGCGATCTATTCCCTCAAAATGGTTTTCCTGTTCACTGACTAAGGTCATAGATGTGTCTTGCAAAAGGTAAAATTAATTCAGAATTGATAATTTAATACAATGGTTAAAAGCTTAATGCGAATTCTCGTGGCCATTTTCAATGGATTGCTCGCGCAATTGTTCCACTAAGGTTTTATATAAAAGTTCAGGGTTAATTGGCTTGGATAAATAAGCATTCATACCTGCAGCAATACAGCGCTCGCGGTCGCCGCGCATTGCCTGTGCTGTGAGCGCAACAATGGGAATATTGGGCGCGCGTTCACCCGCACGAATTGCTTGAGTTGCACCTATGCCATCCATCTCTGGCATTTCCAAGTCCATTAAAATCAAATCAAAATGCTCCTTGCTGTTGTGAATCGCGGCAATAGCTTCAAGGCCATTATTAACTACAGTAACCTTCATGGCTTTCTTTTTTAACACACCGCGCACAACTTGCTGATTTACTAAGTTATCTTCGGCGACTAGGACACGTGCATTTTTTAAAATAGCATCCTGCTCAGAGGACTCAAGATTTACAGCACTGATACTTTGCAAGTAGTCGTCTTTACTGATAACACTGCTAATGGTTTCCAACAAACGTGCTTCACTAACAGGCTTACTCAAAAATTCATCAACATTTAATGCGTAATTATCTGCGCTAGAAATTTCATCGCGATGATAAGCAGATACCAAAATCACATGCGGCATGTAACTTAGATTTGTATTATTTTTAATGGCCGCCGCAGCTTCTACTCCATCCATAGCAGGCATACGATAATCCATCAACACAAAATGAAATGGCTGGCCTGTTGCATTAGCTTGCGCTATTTTTTCTAATGCTTGCTCGGCAGTTTCTACATCATCTACCACCAAACCAATACTTTTTGCCGTCGTCGTCATAACGGTACGCGCTATGGCGTTATCATCTACAATCAAAGTTTTTATATTGCTTAATTCACGCACATGTTTATCAAGCAAGCGAGAACCCAAATGACTGTGATCAAATCGCGCGCTGAAAAAAACCTTACACCCTTGTTGCGGAGCACTCTCTATGTGCATTTCACCATTCATCAATTGCACTAGATGATTGCAAATGCCCAAACCAAAACGCAAGTGCCCTGCATCGTTGATAGTGACATGATTTTTTAAACATTGATTAATGCGCGACAGCCGATCACCGCTAATACCTACACCAAAATCGCTGACTGAAAATTCTAAATCGATATATTTAACGTTGGCTTCTCGCAATTTTACGCCAACAATAACTTCATTGGTTTCTGAGAACTGCAGTGCATTAGTAATAAGCTGATCAATCACTTGACTTAAGCGCGCGGCATCGCCCCGCAAAAAGCGCGGAACATCGGCTTTGATGTCATAAATGATACGAACCGATTTATGAATGGCGCTAATTTCAAACAACCGAGAAATTTTTTCAAACAGCTGATCTAAATCGAAATGTGAGTGTTCAAGAATAATTTTCCCGCTATCAATTTTAGAAAAATCCAAGACCTCGTTAATAATGTGCAAAAGCGAATCAGACGCGGAATTTAAACTGCCAAGGTAGCTTTTTTGCTGCTCATCTAGATTGGTATCTTTAAGCAAGTAACCCAACCCAATAATAGCGTTCATGGGAGTACGAATTTCATGACTCATACGCGCCAAAAATTCGCTTTTGGTTTTGTTCGCCATATCCGCCTGGGTTTTTGCTTCCAGCAGATCCTCACGCGCCAAAATAAAGTCGGTGATATTATTATTTAATCCTACACAGCGAGTGGGCTTACCTGAATCATCCGGTTCGCAAAATTTCATTTTGGATTGTACCCAAATAACTCTGCCACTCTGGTGCTGCATACGGCACTGAAAATTTACATAGGTTTCGCCATTTTCAATGGCAGCGTAAAGACGCTCCATGACGGAATCAGTATCTTCGCCGTGTAAAAAATAGTCATGCAAGGTCGTAAGATTGCCGGGTAAATCCTCGTAGTAATAACCCAACATGCGCAAATAGCTGCGGCTGAAATAGATTTTTCCGCTGGTAATATTCCAATCCCAAAGACCATCGCTACTAGCTTCAATCGCGTAATTAAAACGGGTGTCGCGATCACTCAATTTGGTAATCAGTTGTTGGCGATCGTGCAAATTAAATAAGGCGGTAGCAATAAACATTAAGCGGTCGAGATCGCGCGTATACCAACCACGTGGGTCATCACGATGCAACACCACGAACCCTTCAAGCAAGTTGTAGCGCAGTACCGGCACTAACAGCGAACTAAAGATATTGGCGTTGCGCAGTGGCGCAGTGGCTTCGGCAACGTCGGGATCTGCGGCAAGAAGCGCAACAGGTTTACCGGCATAGAGGCTGGCAGCCACCTGGGAATCTTTACGCCAAATGCCTGTTAGCCAATCAGCTTCGCGCAATTCAGGCGTGGTTTTCTTTTGCCATTGCCCTAAACATTGCCAGGAAGAAACAGATACGTTTGCGGCGCAGGTTGATCCCACACTGATGCGCCAAAGGCTGCAATCGATCACATCAAAAAGAGCGCCGAGTTTTTGCAGAGCATCACTGATATTGGCTTGATCCGATTCAATCAAAAGATATTGGCCAAAAGGAATTAGCCAAGAATTTTTGATTAGCCCGCCCTCAGGTGCGCGGGTACCAATGGTATTGGCTTTTGAATGGCGCAGGCGTTCCTCTAAGAGGCTTACCTCTTTTTCGAGCTGCTGGAATCGTTGCTCCAGCGCTTCCTTGTTCTGAGAATTCAGATCGCGCTCGTTAGTCATATTTAGCTATGGCTACAAATTTGACAGCATTGCTGACAATGGACTGGTTTCCAGGAAATCCCTCAGCGTGTTGCTGCTATTCCCTACCCTAAAACAGCGTTATCAAGCAGATGAAAACTTGATCAAAAAACACACTGTCCAAGTTTAAAGGCTAGTTCAAATTGAGGCATTTACCAGAATGAATGTTGAAAAATGCGTAACAAATCTGTCTTTTAGATAAAAACTTAAACGACAACTAGTCTACGACATCAGACTAGTAACGATTGCCACTCAAAACCAGCATCACCCATAGCCAAAAAGAAAGGATTCAAGAGACTTTCTTGGGTATTGCAGCGCAAAGATTGAAGATTATCCGCTCGCACAACCATGCCGCCAGCCGCAGTCAGTACAGCTTGTGCCGCAGCAGTATCCCACTCGCAGGTGGGCGCCAAACGGGGGTAGAAATCGGCGCGGCCTTCGGCAATCCAACAAAACTTGAGCGAACTGCCAGCACTGAGCGGATTAAGTGGCGCGGGCCAGCGCGATTGCAGTTTGGCGACGAGGGCCGTCTGCTCCTCTGAGCCGTGGCGCAAGCTCATAAGCACATCCAGGGTTTCACGATTGGTAAAACGCTGAGCGACGGAGCGGGTTTGTAACTCGGTGTGTTTAAGGCCGTTAAGATGTTTTTCTGCACGGGTGAGCTGATCCTTAGCGATAGACTTATCCACGCCAAGATAGGTTTCATCCGTCACCGGCACATGAACCACACCGAGTACCGGCACGCCATCCACCACTAAGGCGATATTGACGGTGAACTGGCCGTTGCGAGCGATAAATTCTTTGGTGCCATCGAGTGGATCAATCAGCCAGTAAGTTGACCACGCTTTGCGCTCGGCAAAACTCAGCAAGACCGACTCTTCAGAAAGCATGGGCACATCGAGCAGCTTGGGCAGCTCGCGGGCGATAAGGTTATGCGCAGCCAAATCCGCTGCGGTCAGAGGTGAATCATCACTTTTGGTTTGGATATTGGCGGTTTCGGGGGCGTGGTAAATCGCCAAAATTGCTTCGCCAGCGGCGCGGGCTATGGCGATCAGCTGAGCAGTAAAGGTTTGATCAATACTCAAACTCATACCCGATTTTCACTCTTAGCCAGCCATTCGCGCACCAGAAATAGCGCTGCAATACTGCGGCCTTCGCAGACATCCGCACGCAGGCAAAAATCAGCAAGATTAGCCAATGCCACTTCTACTACTTCTATGGGTTCTGGCTCATCGCCCACCAAACGCTCTGGGTACAAGTCCTGCGCAATGACGATGTTGATTCCGTGTTCCATGTAGGATGGTGACAAATGCACTTTCTTCAAAAAGGTGAGTTTGCGCGCGCCGTAGCCCACTTCTTCTTTTAACTCACGGTTGGCAGCATCCAGAATGCTTTCACCTTGGTCGATGGCACCCTTAGGGCAAGCCAAATGATAATCCTCAAGGCCAACGGCGTATTCCTTCACCAGTAACAAAGTATCGTCATTCAATACCGGCACAATCAGTACGGCACCGTTACCGCCACCTACGAGCTTCTCATAGTGGCGCTCTTCGCCATTGCTGAAGCGCAAATGGATTTGGTCAGCGCGGAACAGACGACTACGCATCACGGTTTCGCGCTTTAATATCTCTGGTTTTGTCGGCATACTGCCCTCTTTGACTGATGACGATTTTTTATGACCGCACATCTCGTGGATCTTGTGGACTGGAACCAAATAGACACCGTCTTGCTGGATATGGACGGTACACTACTCGACCTCCATTTCGACAACTATTTTTGGTTAGAACACCTGCCCAAACGTTACGCCGAAATTCATAAAGTGGATTTTGCCACAGCCACACAACGTTTGAATGAAAATATCAGCCAATACGAAGGCACTTTACAGTGGTACTGTTTAGAGTTTTGGTCGAAGCAGTTGGATGTTGATGTTCGCAGCCTTAAAACCGAAATTAAACACAAAATTCAAATTCGCCCCCACGTAAAAGAGTTCTTAACACGCCTGCGCAAGCTGCACAAAAAATGTTTGCTGGTGACCAATGCGCACCCGCAAAGCCTGTCGCTCAAACTCGAAGTGACTGAAATCGATAAAGATTTGGATATTATTATCTCCTCTCACGAATTCAATCAGCCCAAAGAGGCTCAAGAGTTTTGGCATGCGCTGCAAGCGCGCGAACATTTTGACCCAGCGCGCACCTTGTTTATTGATGACACCGCCCGCATCTTAGAATCAGCCAAAACCTTCGGCATTAGATACCTAATTGGTATTCATCAGCCTGATAGCCAAATTGCCCGCAAAATGGATGCATTCCCTGCGATACATCATTTTGATGAGATTATGCCGCCCGCTTAATTCACTTGAAGACAGATTAATGTTTAAGCCGTATTTAGAGTCCAAAGTTCGTTTAGATAAATGGCTATGGGCCGCACGCTTTTTTAAAACCCGCAATCTTGCCAAGCAAGCCATTGAAGGCGGTAAAGTCCATTGCGATGGACAGCGCGTAAAAGCCGCAAAAGAAATTAGCGTGGGTATTACGCTCAATATTCGCCAAGATTTAGATGAAAAAACGATCATCGTAAAAATGCTATCCGATCAACGCCGTGGCTCACCGGAAGCCGTTTTACTCTATGAAGAAACCGAAGAAAGCAAAACCCTGCGCGAAAAGCGTAGCGCCGAGCGCAAAGCCGGTTTGGGCAGCTTTTTAGTGAGCGATCACAAGCCCGACAAAAAAGAACGCCGCCAGATTCACCGCTTTCAACGCATCAATTTATTTTCAGAAGATTAATGTTTATGCCTAGTAACGATTTATTAAACCGTTTTATTTTCGACGACTGCGATATTCGCGGCGAGCTTGTCACCCTTGGCAAAAGCTACCGAGAAATTTTAAATCACAATGTTTATCCACCCGCTATTCAAAAATTGCTGGGCGAATTTTTAGCAGCCGTAGGCTTGCTATCCTCCACTTTAAAATTTGATGGCGTGATTATTTTGCAAGCACGCGGTGAAGGCGCAATTTCCACCATTATGGCGGAATGCAATCACCACAATAATATTCGCGGCATAGTGCGCTTACGCGACGACGTAGAATTAACCGAAACTCTTGCTCAAACGGGCAGCATGCAAGAATTGCTCGGCAAAGGTGTTTTGGTCATTACTATTGAGCCTAAACGCACCGAAAATTTTGGCGGAAAGTTGGAGCGCTACCAAGGCGTAGTACCTTTGGAGAAAGAAACTTTAGCAGGCTGCTTAGAAGATTATTTTCAGCAATCCGAACAGCTTGCAACACGCTTATGGTTTGCGGCAGACACCGAGTACGCGAGCGGATTTTTAATTCAAGCACTGCCCCAGCAATTAAAAACCAATGCCGATGAAAATCGCGACCATTGGGAAACCATTGAAACTCTGGCAGACACTATTACTTCCGAAGAATTATTGGGGCTTGATCACGAACAAATTCTCTACCGTTTATTTCATGAACAACCGGTACGTGTATTTGAACCAACCCAAGTTCAATTTGCCTGCAGCTGTTCACGTGAACGCAGCGAAAGCGCCTTGTTGGCCTTAGGTAAAGATGAAGTAGAAGAGCTCTTAATTGAAAAAGGCACTATCGATATTGATTGCCAATTCTGCAACCAGCACTATCACTTTAGCCCAGAAGATGTGCGTATTTTACTGGGTGGAAAAATTCTGCATTAACAAACAGTGCGGCTCCTTTTCTGGGAGCCGCACTGCACTTTTTCAGTGTGTATATTTACGGCGCTGTAATATCAAGAACACAAACCCCAGCACTAACAAAAACAATGGCGAAGGTTCAGGCACAGACGTAGTACTAGATGGCTGAGTGCTAACCGGCGTGTGGCCATCGACAACCAATTCAAATAAATATCCCCAGTGTGGCCCAGCACCTACGTTATAGCGCAGATAGCGTGCCGATTTATCCGATGGCAAAGTTGCATCGGCTACATCGTGCACCGCACCATATTTAATGCCGTTATAAACATCAGTATGATTCAAACGCGATTCATTGTGATAACTACCCGATGTTAAGCTAGCCCAAGAAACATTATCGTTACTGATTAACAAGGTGTAATTATCTAGGTAGCCTGAACCGCCATAGAGTTCGATTCTATCCAGCACATAGCTATTTAAAAAATCGATTTGAACCCAGCCACCATAAAATCCAGAATTCCAGGAATTTAAACCCGTGTTGCCCGTAGCACCAAAATCTTTATCAATAATATTGGAATGATCATACTGCGCATGGCCGCAACCAGTGTAACAAGAGCCAGCCGTTGTAGTGACGCCGCTAATATCCGTTAATACCAATGCATTTGCAGTGGTAGCAATCAAAAAAATTACGACACCTAAGAATTTTTGTAAAAATAACATTGGAACTCCCTCCATTAATACCAAACTTTGTTTTATCTAGCATGGTTATATTATTAGAGAAAGTTGGCGTAGTCCACCCCCTAAACAGGGGGGTTAGCGACTGGGTTTTACACTGCTTGAAGTTGAAGAAACAGCAAGGCGCGCTTTAGCGGAGACTTTTGATTTAGTTGAATGTTGCGCGAGCTTGCGCTCATAGTCTTTTACCATCTCTGCATATTCCGCTTCGTTGGTAATAGTCCTCTCTTGTGATTTAACATCCTTATGGTCAGTCATCGTTTTGACTGTATTAGGCTTATGTAGAGATGTTTTTGATGTACCCGTGTCTTCAGCAAAACAGACCTTTGTCACCCCAAACATGCTAATCACAATGAGTATTGTTAAAAATCGCTTGAACATATTGGCTACAACTTCCTCGCACGAAATTTACGGCCTTTGATTTTTCCATCCTGTAAATGCTGCAAGGCTTGCTTGGCAATGGATTGATGCACCGCTACATAGGTGCTGAAATCATTAATATCAATCTTGCCGATTTTTTCAAAAGCCAATCCAGCCTCTTTTGTTAGCGCACCAATAATATCACCCGCGC
>JACCDN010531649.1_pt1 | contig 15230 bp, 1 predicted proteins | sample 7441691 | NCBI WGS metagenome assembly JACCDN01 (sample SAMN15323439, study PRJNA562643) | freshwater metagenome | isolation source: river surface water | place: USA:Blue River Watershed | collected 2017-08-16
GACTCGAAGCGCGAACTTGTTTCGATGGGCCAGGACGTTGAATCCAAGACCCTCACCCAAGCGATTCGCTGGTGCGCAGAACATCGCGTTTTGCTCGATGGTGAGCGAACCATCATCTTTAGCTAGTTGCTAACCAATCGTTAGCTTGTAGAGCTTCTTGGTCTGATAAAGCGGCCAACCCTTGCGCGGGCTCTCCTTACCAACGACCTTTAGGTAGGTGGTTGGCCAACGGCGATCACGAACAACTGTTGCCTTCACTGCAAGAGCATTTCCGGCCTTGAACCACGCGAAAGCGGCAGCGTTCAAGGTGCACTTCACGGTGGTGGTGAACTTCTTGCTCTTGAGAGCCCCCTGGGCCAGAGTCATCTTCTTGGTGATACCGAACTTGGTTACGCAGACCTGGGTCTTAGGCGTCAACTTGCCCTTAACCAGCTCTTTATAAGGAATGGTTACGGTTGCGGTGATCGGACCAATCAGAATTCCTTCACCGTATGGGGTGATGGTAACAACCTTTGAGGTGATCTGAACGCCGAAGCCGTCTGAACCGAATACAGCCTTACCGCCGTTCTTGCCAATGGCGCCCGCAACCTCAGGGTCGGTGATCACTCCACCAGGAGGAGCAACGGTGGCGACGTGGGTGGCGGTCAAGGTGAGTGAGGTTGCTGGTAGCGGGTCGTAGTTCGCGTTTCCGGCCTGAGTTACCGAAACCTTGCAGGTGTTTAGCGCTGGGGTCTTCGCGATGTCAGCGATCCAGCTAACGATGCCATCTTGGTCAACCTCGCAGACAGTCGGGTTTAGCGAGACGTAAGTTAGCGGCAAACCAGAGTTTGCCGAAGCCACCAACTTGAAGCCGGTCTTAGCATCGGTAGCGGCCGGGGCAAAGACGGCTGGCAGTAGGCCTGGGATCTGAGCGCCAGGAGCCACAAACGAAAGCGTTTGGGCGTTCTTGGTGATGGTGAAGGTGGTCGTGGTAACACTTGAAGCAAAGTTCGCATCGCCAGAGGTTGAGGTAATGGTGCAAGCGCCAACCGAGACCAGGTGCAATAAGCCTTCGCCATCGACAAAGCAGACGCTAGCCGGAGACGCGGCGTTGGTAACCCGTAGCCCTGCGCTCGAAGTAGCAGTCAACGGGTACGCCTTGCCCGTGATTGGTGTGGCTGCCTTAGTGAAACCGTTTGGCAGGGTGAATGTGGTCGTGTTTTCGCCCTTGGCTAGAACGGCGCTAAATGCCTTGGCCGGGAAGGCTAGGAAGCCGGCAGATGCAGGGGCAGAAACGGAGTAGTTGCAGGTGCCAACTTTTAGAGCCACAAGGGTCGTGCCATCGAAGCGGCAGATTCCGGTGCTGGCAGCTGCAATCGTGATAACCGGCGTGGCACCTGAGTTGAAGGCAATGGTTAGCGGAACACTGCTTCCAGCCTTTACGCCAGTTGGGGCAATGTGGGTCAAGGTCTGCGCGCTGGCAGTAGAGGTGTAAGTGAACGCGCGTGGTTTGACGCTCGCACCTTGGAAGCTGGCAACGCCAGAAGTTACCTTGATGTCTACAGCGCCTGGCGTGGTTGCTGCAGGAATCGCCACAATCGCGCTGGTGCCATCGTTGGCTACGCTAACCACGGTTGCCGGTGTGGTTCCAAACGAAACCTGGGTAGCGCCCTTTGCGAAGTCAATACCTGTGATGGTTAAGGTTGCGCCAGCAGGAGGCGTGAGAACTGACTGTGGAGTTGAAAGCGAAGCGATCTCAGGCATGTAGGCGGCATCGAAGATGCTTGCTTCAGAGAAACCGCTCGAGTCTGCCGGGAGGGTGGCCAAAGCCTTCACACGGAACTGGTATTCGAGACCAGATCGAGCGGTGGTTAGCTCGTACGCGGTCTGGTTCGGGTCTTTGATGGTTGCAGCGGTGATCCAGCTAATGCCGTCCACGTTGTATTGAAGCTCGTAACCGACTACCGGAATCTCATCAGAGGTTGCCGGTTCATTCCAATTGACTTCGAGGGTAGTGCGAATTGGGCGACCAACAATTGGGACCTCTGGAACCTCTGGGGTTACGTAGTCACCGATGTTCCAGGTCTGACTAAACGGCAGCGAACGGTTGCCGGCTTGGTCGGTAACCCAAACCTTGAGCGTGTGATCGCCGTCGGCTAGAGGGTTCGCGACTGAGCCCAGGTGCATGTTGCCGGCGCCGCAAGAGATGATCTGGCCGTCGAACTCACACTCGTAAGTGAATCGAGCGTCCATTTCGAAAGTTGGGCTGATGCTGGTTGAAGTTGTGTAGTCGCCTGGCATCGCCGAGAGCTCTGGGGCGTTTGGTGCGATGGTGTCGAGGGTAACCTGAGGGCCGGTTGAGACAACACTTGGTCCACTGTTATCAGCTGCGTCTGTCACACTTGCGGCCAACAGCTTGACGCCGAGGGTGCCATCGGCGGTGCAGCCGGTTACCGCCAGGTTGTAGACGGTGCCAGAAACTGCGGTTAGAGAAATCTGGCAACCGGTAGCGGTTCCGGCCATGGCAAAGTCTGCGGCGGTCAGGCCAAAGACCGGCTCTGCGAAGGTGACCTCGAATGGCACTGGCAAGTGGTTAGTGTGAGCCAAAGTGGTGGTGGTTAGGTTCGGAACTGCCGGTGCCACGCGGTCGATCGTGGTGAGAGTCGTAGTCACCTCAGGAACAACTGGTCCGGCGTTGCCCGCCAAGTCGGTGACGGCATTCGCTGCGACCGAGATAGCAAGCGTACCGTCGGTGCAACCGGTGATTGTGGCGTTGTAGATGGCCGTGGTAACCGGAGTCACAGCGATTTGGCATCCAGTTGCGGCGCCAATAACACCGAGGTCTGAGGCGGCTAGGCCGGTGACTGGCTCGGCAAAGGTTAGGGTTGCGACGATCGGCAACGTGTTCGTGATTGCTGGCGCAATCGTAGTAACAACGGGAGCAGCAGGAGCAACAGTGTCTAGGTTCGCCAGCGCAGAAGAGTATTCACTAACTGGTGAATCGTTGCCAGCGATATCTGCCACTGAATTTGCCGACACCTTGATTCCGACAGTGCCGTCGGTGCACGAAGCAATGCTCACGTTGTAAACACTTGCCGAAACAGGCACAACGGTTGCCTGGCAACCAGTAGCAGTTCCTGCAGGCGTGACATCTGCAGCAGTGAATCCGGTTACCGCCTCGGCGAAGGTCACCACAAACACGACTGGTGAAGTCTTGGTGCTAGCGCCTGGTGTGGTGACACTCGCAACCGTCGCGGCAGCGCGGTCAAGAGTTACCGCGGCCGCACCGCTGTAGATGGCGGCTGGGCCAGAGTTCATTGCGATGTCAGCTACGCCGCCAGCAAGAACCTTGACACCCAGAGTGCCGCCTGAGCAGAACGCGAACGAGACCGTGTAAACAGTTGCCGAAACGGCGGTAACGCTTGGCTGGCAGCCCGTTGCTGTTCCGCTGTTAGCAACGTCCTCTGCTGTGAACCCAGTAACAGGCTCAGAGAAGGTCACGGTGTAATCAACCGTGGCTGCGTTTGTAAGTGCAGGGATGGCTGTGGTTGACGAAAGTACTGTTGGCGCAGTGCGGTCAACCGTGAAAACAAACGGTGAGGTGTAGATCGAGAGCGGACCATCGGTGCCGTTGTTTACCGAGTTCGCTGCAAGTTTCAGCGAAACAGGACCTTCGGCACAGTTGGTTAGGTTCACGGTGTAGTTCGCACCTGTGCCCATTACTGAGGCCACGGTGCAAACCGTGGGTGCCGTTGAAAGGTCGCTTGCGGTTAGGCCGGTAACCGCGGTGTCAAAAGTTAGTGCTACCGAGACCGAGGTCAGCTTGGTTGGGGTTGCAGTCGCGGTGGTAACTGTCGACACATTCGGTGCACGGGTGACCGAGGTGGTAAAGGTGCTCGAAACCGGGCTGAACTTGGCGTCGCCGGCCTGGGTGGCAATCACGTTGCAAGTGCCAAGACTGAGACCGACCAGCTTGCCGTCGACGAAGTCGCAAATTGCTGGGTTAGCAACGTCTAAGGTTACCGCTCCACCAGATGTCGAAGTAGCGGTCAGAGCGGTGCCAACGATGTCTAGAACGCTAAGCGAGGCTGGAAGCGTGAGCGCAACCGTTTGGGTAGCCTTGCCGATAGCCATGGTTACAACAACAGGAGTTGCCGCAGCCACCGTTGAGCTACCAGCCTGGGTCGCGGTGATCTGGCAGGCGCCAACGTTGACCATGGTCAGGTTCGCGCCCGAAACGGTGCAAACAGTTGCCGGAGTAGCAGAGTAGATAACCGGCAAGCCAGAGCTTGCGGTCGCCGCGAGGGCAAAAGGTGTTGCCGAGTAGGCGCGGTCGGCTGCGGAGAAAGTAATCGCGTTTGCGGTGCGATCGATGAACAGTTCAAGAGTCGCGGTTGCAGCGTTGAAAGTGGTGTTACCCGCCTGCGTTGCGGTGACTTCACAGCGTCCGCTGGAAACAGCCGTCACCTTGCCTGCTGTCACGGTGCAGACGAGAGGAGTCGCGCTCGAGTACGTGACGGGCAGAGTCGAGGTTGCCGTAGCGGCAAGCGTCACAGCCACTCCCCCAAGCGCTGGGTTTGCCACAGGACCAAAGACGATCGACTGATCACCCTTGCCGGTCACCTGAGCGCTAGTTGCCGAAACGCTTGTAACAGAGCCAGCGCTGTTGGTAGCGGTGACTACCAGGCGGAGGTACTTGCCCGCGTCGGCAAAGATAGGTGTGTAGTTCAGGGTGGTTGCACCGGCCCCGGTAGCTGCAACGCAATCGTCTGGAACAGCGGTGGCAACGCCGCCGGTTAAGGTGCAGGTGTACCACTTGAAGGTAAGAGTTGAGGCTGGGTTAGCGCTAAACGCACCTGGGTCACCGGCCGAAACGTTTGCGAGGCCAGGAGTTCCGTCAACCGTAGGTGCGGTCACTAGAGCCGGAGCCAGAGCAACATCGCCCAGACCCGAAGCAAAGGCAGCAGGTGCGGTAGGGGTAGTGACCGGGGTCGTGTTTAGGGTTGCCGGGCTATTGAAGAGTTGACCGTTGTCGTTCAAACCGGCACAGTTGAGCGCACCGGCCTTGACGACACAGACGTCACCCCAACCGGCCGAGACCTCCGAGACGCCCGAGGTGTAGCCCGTCGCGGCTATCGGTCGAGGCGAGTTGCCGGTAGTTACTCCGTTGAGTAGGACGCCGTTCACCTGCGAGCCGAAGGTGTATAGCGAACCGCCGCTCTTGGTTAGGTAAGCAGAGTCAACCGAGTTGTTATTTACCGAAACTTCGACATCGATAACACCGCTTGTGAAAACAGTGCCAGAAGCCGTCGCGATTACCTGAACTGGGTAACCCGCGTTTCCGGTAGTTGCGCCGGTGCCAATCTGCCCGGAGGCTGCATTGCCCCAGCAATAGGCTGAGCCGTCCTTGATCAAGCAGGCACTGATGGTGCTCATAGCAATGTCGGTTACACCCGAGGTGAAGTTAACGATGGGGGCTACCTGAGTTGGGCCGACCTGAGTTGGAACACTCCTTGCGGTTGCGGTGCCGTCGCCAAGCATGTAATTGGTATTAGAACCCCAGCAGAAGGCGGCGCTGTTCTTGATCGCACAGGTGCTTTGCCAACCGGCCGAAACCTGACTTACGCCACTGCCCATGCCGGTGACCAAGGTAGGTACCGACTTGTTGGCAACCGTGCCGTCACCAAGCTGCGATGAAGTGTTCAAGCCCCAGCAGTAGAGCGCGCCGCCAACCTTGATTGCGCAGGTGTAGGCATTGCCAGGGTCTACTGCCGCGTACTGAGTGCCCGAATTCACAAGAGTTGCCAACGAGGTGTTCGCGGTCGTGCCGATACCTAGGGCTCCATTACCGTTTGCACCCCAGCAGTACAGAGCTCCGGTTTCGGTGATCGCGCAGTAGTGGTAGCCAACGCCGGCCACGTCGATGACCTGGTTGAGCGGGGTGTTGGCGGCGGTTAAAACCTTTACCGGCGTGGACGACGACAGAATCGCGTTGTTGCCAAGCTGACCGGCGGTGCCCAGGCCGGCACACCAGACTTCGCCTGCCTTCAATACACAGGTGCTCTGCGCACCAACCGCGACGGTTCGGGTCTCGGTCACGTAGCCCGCGGTAGGTGAAAGTGCGGTGGTCGTGCCAACGGAGTTGGTCGCAATTTGGGCGCCACGAACATAAGAGCCAACGTCGCTCTGAGTCGTTTTATAGGTGGTTCCGGTTGCCCCAGTAATCAGCGTGCAGTCGGCCGGAACAACCTCAACTGCGCCACCCGTGCTCGAGCAGCGGTACCAAGCGTTGGTCACGGTTGCGGCTGGGACGGCGTCCCACTGGTCAGCAAACTGAGTGATCGTGGTGCCGATTGGAATGAATCCAGCTGGTGCAGTCGTGCGCTCGATAAAGGTTGCATCTGGGGCCATGCCAACAAACTGAGCGGCGGTCATCTGAGTGGTAACGCCGGCAACCGAGGTGGCGGTTGCGACTAGTCGTAGGAAGTTATTGACGTCGGTCGAAACTGGAACGTAGGTCAGGTTGGTTGCCCCAGAAATCGCTGCACAGTCGGCAGGAACAGAGCTTGCGGGAACGCCAGCGTTGACACAGTTGTACCACTGGTAGGACACGGTAGGCATAGGGAAGCCAGACCAACCAGATGAGGCGCCAGTCAAGGTATAGCCAACTGCCGAGGTGCCCGTGACAGCTGTGGTTCCGCCGTAAGGTGCAACGTCAAGCGCTCCTGCGTAGTTCGCCAGAGAGGTGTAACCGTTAGTTGCAGTCGAGGTGGTGGTGGTTGCGTTACCCACCTGGCCGAAGTTGTTGTAGCCGGTGCAGAAGTCTGCGCCGTCTTTCACCACACAGGTGAACTGGTAACCGGTTGTGACTTCTGAGACACCCGAGGTCCAAAGAGTGGACGGGCTCGGCACTAGAGAGTTAGCTGTTGAACCGTTTGCTAACCCAGAGTTGCCACCCACACCGAAGCAGTAGAGCACGCCGCCAGTCTTGGTGAGACATGTGTGTTCAGGGTTCGTTTCAGAAGCGTCGACATTGACCACGTCGTCGGTGAAAACAACCCCAGAGACTGAGTTAGCTACCTGAGTTGCGCTTGCGCGCTGGGTAGTTGTGCCGTCACCGAGCTGACCGTAACCGTTGTATCCCCAGCAGAACGCGGCGCCATCCTTAATCGCGCAGGTGTGGATGAAGCCCATCGAGACATCGGTCACACCCGAGGTCATGTTTGTTACAGAGGTAGGAACGTTTCGGTTCGTTCCGGTGCCGTCGCCCAGCTGGTTGTAGTCGTTTGCGCCCCAACACTTGAGAGCGCTGTTGACAATGACGCATGCCGAGTTTCGGTCTGCCGATACGGCCTGAGCTCCGGACGAGATGATCTGAACCGGGTAGGTGCGGTTGGTTGCAGTGCCGTCACCAACGCGACCATCGGCGTTGTAACCCCAGCACCAAAGCGAACCATTGGTGCGAATCGCACAGGTGTGCCCGTCTCCGGTGGCGATTGCGACAACCCCTGTGAAGGCTGTGCCCGCCGATGCAAGGACCTGCTTTGGTGTCGAAGTCGTTTCAGAAGTTAATCCGTCGCCAAACTCGCCAGAGCCCTGGGTGCCCCAGCAGTACATCTCGCCAGCCACCGTAGCAGCGCAAGTTGCAGTGTCTTGAGCTTCAATAGTGACAACGTTTTCGAGAATAGAACCATCGGCTAGCTTTACCGGGCCAGTAGGTGTCGACTTCGAAACCAGCGTTCCGTCACCTAGCTGACCCGAAGTTCCGAGACCCCAGCAGTAGACGCGTCCGAGACGAATTGCACAGGTGTGGCTATCGCCGGCGGCAATGGTGTCGCTCTCGCGAACCTGGTTCGTCGTTTGGCTGTATGCGAAGTCAACACCCGAGGTTGAGGACGCAATCTCAACACCGCGAACAAAGTAACCAACGTCAGACGCGGTTAATTTATAGGTAATAGCCGTTGCGCTGTCGATAGCCCAGCAATCGCCGTTCGCAGGGTCGGTCATGGTTGCGGCAGCAACGGCGGTCAAGCAGCGGTACCACTTATAGGTAATTGCCGGCGCAGGGGTTCCCGACCATGAGCCGGCTGCAAGAGTTTCTACTAGACCAGGAATCACGCCTGCGTATCCGCCGTCGACGTCGACGAGGTTTGGCAGAGCCGTGTTGGTTGGAGCTAGGCCAACGGGCGCACTAGGGGTCGCGCTGATAGCCGAGGTTACACCAGCCGCGTTGGTTCCGATGACCTCAAAGCGTAGGTACTTGCCTACATCAAGTGCGGTTGCGCTGTAACTCATCGAGGTCGCACCTGAAATTGGCTTGCAGTCGCTCGGAACACTGGCTGAGGCTACGCCAGACGAGTCACACCGCAGCCACTGGTAGGTGAGCGTTGGGTAGGAGTACCCCACCCAGGTGCCAGTAATTGTGTCGAGTGTTGTCGCTCCGTTAAGCACCTGGCCGATACCGGTATAACCAGACACGGTTGCACCGCCAGAAACTGGAGATACATCGAGCGCGCCGGTTGGGTTTCCGAAGGCGGTCTGCGTAGACAAAACCGTGGACGTCGAAGTCAATGTGCCGTTAGCCAACTCACCGTTTACGTTGTAGCCGATGCAAGAGACCTTCAGATCCATGGTCACGCAGGTGTGGTATCGACCTAGCGCTGCGCCGGTTACCGCACCAACGAAAAGGCTTGGCGCGGTTGGGGCCCGAAATTCGGTGGTGTTTGCTGTGCCAAGCTGACCCTGCGCATTGGCGCCGGTGCAGTAAACCTTTTGGCTCTGCTTGATGAAGCAGGTGTAGCCGGGGTCGTAGTCGGATGTCTCAACGTCGGTTACTCCCGAAGCAAAGCTGATCGCCGGAATCGCAGCCGAGTCGGCTACTGCAACCGGTGATAGACGCTGAGTAACGGTGCCATCGCCTAGCTGACCGTTGGCGTTGTAGCCCCAGCAGTAGGCAGCGCCATTCTTGACGGCACAGGTGTAGTAATAGCCAGCCGAAACATCGGTTACACCCGAGGTCATGCCGGTTACCTGGGTTGGCATCCAGCGAGCGCTGGCGGTGCCATCGCCGAGCATTCCGTTGCCGTTGTAACCCCAGCAGAACAGCGCTCCGCCGACCTTGATCGCACAGGTGTGCTTCCAACCGCCCGAAACCTGTATTACATCGGTAATAGGGGTGTTGGTTGCGGTGAGTACCTGAACCGGAGAGGTGCGCTGGGTAGAGGTGTTGTCGCCCACTTGTCCGTTGTCGTTCAAACCCCAGCAGTACAGAGATCCGTTTGCCTTGACTGCACAGGTGTGTGCAACCGATGTCATCATGTACGACACACCTGACGACAAGCCCGTTACCAATGTAGGGATTGAGCGGTTAGTGGTGGTTCCGTCGCCAAGTTCGCCGTAACCGTTGTAGCCCCAGCAGTACATGGCGCCCGCTGAAGTCAATGCGCAGGTGGAGTTTGCTGACGCGTCAATCGATTCGACGTTCTTCAGGTAGCTGCCGTCGGCAATTTTGACCGGTGTCGAGGGCATGGTCTTGGCGTCAACAAGAGTGCCGTCACCAAGGTTTCCGTAGCCGTTGTATCCCCAGCAGTAGACATAGCCCAGTTTGATCACACAGGTGTGGTTGAAACCGGCAGCGATGGTCCGCGAACCAGCAACCGGGCCGACGGTCGCGGTGAATGCGTAGTTGATACCCGAAGTGCTCTGCGAAACGTCCACGCCACGGACGTAGTAGCCAACATCCGAAGCGGTGAATGTATAGGTGGCGCCGGTGGCGTCAGAGATCTGAACGCAGTCACTAGGTGCATTGAGAGTTGCTGTTGCGCCTGCAGTGTTGCAGCGGTACCAGATGAAAGACGAGGTTGGTGTCGGGGTTCCCGACCAGGTGCCAGCGGTTGCGATCGCCTGGGTGCCAACGATGGTTCCGGCCGAGCCAGCCTTCAGCGCGATGGTTGGTAGGGCGCTGTTGGTTGGAGCCACACCTACGGCAGCTGTGGTTGCGCTCCAGTCGCCGGTAACACCGGCCGAGTTGGTGCCGATTACCTCGAAGCGAAGGAACTTTCCAACGTCACCTGCAACAGGAGTGTAGGTCTTAGCTGTCGCCCCTGCGATGGCGGTGCAACCGGTGGGCTGAGTTGTGGTCTCAACGCCCGCGGTGGTGCAGCTCCACCACTGGTATGTGAGCACTGGTAGCGGGTAGCCGTGCCAAGAGCCGGTGGCTGCTTCGACTGTGGTTGCACCGGATAGAAGCTGACCGGTACCGGCATAACCGGATTCGGTAGCACCGCCGGCAACAGGCTTCTCGTCAACCGCACCGAGGTGAGCGGTGAACCTTGGTTGGTTAACCTCTGCGGTGGTCGAGTTGACTATTGTTCCGTTGCCGAGCTGGCCGTTGTTGTTGTTACCGATGCAGCTGAGGCCCGATGCGTCGATGCCGCAGGTGAAGAGCTCACCAATCGACATCGTCCAGGTTCCGGTGGTGAAAAGAGTAGATGCAACCGAGGTGGTCTTAGAGACGATCGTGCCATCGGTGAGCTGGCCGCTGGTGCCAAGACCCGCGCAGTACATGATGCCTGTGGTCTTCAAGAAACAAGAAGAGCCGGTCGCGTTCTTGCTCGTTTCGACCTGAGTGACTCCGGAGGCGAAAGAAACGCCTGCTGCGGTATCGATCGGAATTGTCGGGTAGATCTGCGACGAGGCGTTACCCGTGCCGAGCTGGCCGCTGGTGTTGATACCCCAGCAGTAGGCGGCGCCGTTTCGCACGGCACAAATGTGGTGGCTCGAAACCGAAATGTCAGTTGCGCCGGTGAATGTGGCGTCGGTTGCAGAGGTGTATGCCTTGGTCAGGTAGGCGTTTGTTGCGGTGACGGTGCCATTAGCCATCTGACCGTTGCCACCATGACCAGCGCAGTAAACCTGGCCGGTAACCGAACCAGAGTTGCTGAGAACACAAACGTTGTATCGGTTGGCTTCGATGTCGGTGATGTTGGTAAGCGGGGTTGACGCTGCCGATAGCACGCGGGTCGGGGTCACCTTGGTGGTCGAAGTTCCGTCGGCCATCTGACCATAGTCGTTCACTCCCCAGCAGTAGGCAGCGCCACCGGCTTTGAGAACACAGGTGTCTGCCTCGCCTGCCGAGATTGCAACGACATCAGAGCCGAAGCCAACCGAGCCATAGGCGGTTGCGGTGACGGGAGTTGCGACCGACTTGGCGACAGTTGTGCCGTCACCGAGCTGGCTCCAGTTGTTGCGTCCCCAGCAGTACATTGCTCCTTGGTTCGTGAGCGCACAGGTGTGTTCGCTGCCGGTGTCAATCGAAACGACTCCGGTTAGGTTGTTGCCGTTAGCAAGTTTGACCGGCTGAGCGTTTGGTGCGAGCACGTCAACGGTGGTGCCATCGCCCATCTGGCCGTAGGCGTTGTCGCCCCAGCAGTAAACAAGACCTTCCTTAACTACGCAGGTTGCGTACCAGGTCGAAGACAACGGGTCGTATTCGCGAACAACCGGGCTGTTAGACGATGCACTAAAGAGCGTGCCGGTTGCATTGGTGGCGACCATGGCTCCGCGGATAAAGTAGCCGACATCATTTTGAGTGATCTTGTAGCTCGCGGTCGATGCGCCATTGATTACCTGGCAGTCACTTGCAACGGTGGACGATGGTGTGGCCTGCGCGCTGTAGCAGCGGTACCAAACAAATGTGTTGGTGTTGTAGACAACATTGCCGTGGTTTGCTGGCGAGAAGGTTGCACCAGAAACGGTGAGGGTGTCACCGACGAGCAAGCCATTTGATGTAGTACCAGTGATTACCGCATCGGTCAGCTTCGAAGGGGCCGCCGGAATGTCTAGGGTCTCGGCGAGGGTTTTAGGCGCTGAAGGAGCGCTGTTGCCGGCAAGGTCGGTTAGCGAGGACGCCTTCAGCGTGAGAGTGGTCACGTTACCGTTCGTGCAGCCAACAACGTGCACCAACCATGTGGTGCCGCTTCCGGTGACGGTATCGATGGTGCAGGTTCCGCCGGCAAGCGTGAAGTCGGTTACGGCCAGACCAGTGATGATCTCATTACCTGTGATGGTGAAGTCGAAGGCTGCGGTCTGGGCCACCGGGCTAGGCGCGGTGATGGTCACCGTTGGAGCAGCGTCGTCGAGAGTGACTGTTGCGGCGGTTACAGCAGCGTTGCCTCTTGAAGTTGAGGTTGTCGCCGAGTCAACCGGCAGTTCCAGAATTACGGTTTTACTACCCGCTGGTGCGGCACAGCCAGTAACCGTGATCGTGTAAGTGGTGGTCCCGGCTGGCACGGTAGCAACGGTGCAACCAGTTGCAGTGCCGGTAATTCTGAAGTCGCTAGCCGTTAGGCCGGTAACCGTCTCGGCGAAGTTAAGGGTGTAGGTAATCGGAGCTGGCTTTACGGCGGTCGCTGTCGGAACCATGGTCGTTGCCACCTTGTCAGGGTATGAAACCGTGATTGTGCCGGTTGCGTTATTACCCGCGACAGTTGTCGTTGCTCCTGCAGGAGCAAAACTTAGGCCAGCGTAGCCACCGTAGCCGAGCGTCTCACTGGAGCAGGAGCCCATGGCTCCACCGTTGCCGCCTCGCGAACCACCACCACCACCACCGGAACCAGATCCGTCACCAGAAGCGTTGATGCCAGGCTTACCGTAAGTGGTTGCAGTCGAGTTTGCGAAAGCATATGCGTTTGCTGCAGGGCCACTGCAGAACTGGTCTCCACCCGCACCACCAGAACCACCTGCAGCGACGTAGTCAACTGTGTTTATTGTGACTACCGAGGCAGCGCCACCGCCACCGCCACCGCCAGAACAACAGGCAGGTCCTGCATGGCCACCGGCACCACCGTCGTAACCGTTGTTAGGGTAAGCCGAAACACCTGCGGTTCCGCCGCCGTTACCGGCTCCACCAACTCCATCGCCACCAGCGCCACCTGGGTATATGCCAATTGGATTTCCATCGCTAGTGATGCTGAAAGTTACGGTGTCTCCTGCACGACCAGCTGCACCAGCCATTGCGTCGTTACCACCCTTGCCGCCCTTGCCGCCCTTGAGCGTAAAAGTGAGGGGAACTCCAGCTGGCTTGCTAAATGAGTATTCGTTGCCGGCTGCAAATGTGACCGTACAAACGTTGGTAGAGCAAACTTCAGCGGGGTTTGCGGTAACTACTGCAAATGAGACAGATAGGCCAAGCGACAACCCAGCGAGCGCAAGCAGCGCTACCAGCCAGGTCTTAAGAGTTTGTCTTCCCCTTAGAGCCATGGAACAAATCTAGGTGGGGGCCTTTTACCCCCACCTAGAGATGTTCGCGCAAGTGCACAAAAGAAACTAGTGCCTTCTACGCATAAACAAGACCGCTCCGCCAAGGCCTAAGGCGCCAACCAGAGCACCGTATCCCAAGGTTTTGCTAGGCGCTGGTGGTGCTTCGACTAGCTTGTCTTTGCTGGCCAACGGCGCTTTTGCAGGCGTCCATCTGGCGGTAGTTTCCTTCGTAACCTGACTAGAAGCAACAGGCTTTGGCGCAGTGCTCTCTTTGATCTTCACCGGCGCAATCGCCTTGGGTTTCTTGACCGTCGCGATACCGGTGACGCCCGAGGTCGCAGTGCGGTCGATTGTTACCGATTCTGAGTTCACCTGAACGGCTGGGCCAAGATTGCCCGTGGCATCTAAGACCACATTCGGCGGGAGTTCAAGCCTTAGAGTTCCAGCAGAGCACGAAGACGCGTTGACCCGGTAGGTCACCGCTGGCAGTACCTCGACTACCGCGAACTTGCAACCGAGCGCAGTGCCTGAGTGCGAGATGGAATCAACACCAAAACCCGAAACCGACTCAGTGAAAACAACTTCGAAGCTGGGTTGGGCCGTTTGCGAGGTTCGCGGCATTGCGTTGACCTGAGCGTTTGGCGCCTGGTCGTCGATCGAAACCTGCGGCGAATCAATTGTGACTATCGGCCCCAGGTTACCTGCGCTATCGCTCACCGAGCTTGCCCTAATAGATAGGTATGCGCTCACCCCTTGCGAGCAATCGGTGATCCATGCGGTGTAGGCGTCTTGCTTGCCAGAGAGTTTTGAAAGCTGGCAGCCGTCGCCGTGAACCGCTAACGAGCTCACCTGAAAGCCTGTGACCGGTTCGCTAAAGAGGATGTCGAACCCGATGAGTCCTGGTCTCGAGTCTTGGTTTTTCGAAATCGAGGTTGCTGTTGGCATTTCGAGGTCTAGGGTGACCGGTGAACTTACAACAGCCTGGAGCGGGCCAGCGTTGCCGTTGAGGTCGGTGGCGGCCGACTGCTTGAGCGTTAGGGTCGCAGTCGCACCCGTGGCGCAAGAAACAACCGTTACCGAATAGCTGGTGCCAGTGCCGTTTACCGAACCAACCTGACAAGACGAACCGGTGACACTAAACGATGAGGCAGACAACCCAGTGACCGCTTCATCGGCACTAACCGTGAATGGCAAGTCCGATTGGTTGCTTGGCGTTGCCGGCGAGCTAATGGTGAAGCCAGGGTTTTTGCGATCCAGTGTTACAAGGCTTGATACCGCCGCAGCCGCTGGACCAAGAGCAGCGCCGGTGACCGAATCTGCCGAAAGAGTAAGCCCGAGTGTACCGTCAGAGCAGCCCGAGACCGTTGCCTGATACGTGGTGCCAGAGCCGCTCAGGTTGGTTACCGCGCAACCGCCAGAGGTGCCGGCAAAGCCGAAGTCGCTTGCCTCCAACCCGCCAACCGTTTGGTTGAAAACCAGATTGAAAGTCACGCTTTGCTGGTTGGTGTTCGAACTTGCCGGGGCAAATGTGGTCAGCGTCGGCGAGTATGCGTAGGTGAGAATCACCTGGCCGTTGCCGGCACGAACGCCCGCGATGTGGGTGACCGACTTCGTGTAATTCGAACTTGCGAACGACGACCCACCGCCTCCTCCTGCGCCATCGGTGCCCGACGGAACTCCGTCGCCACCGCCGCCTCCGCCACCGAAGTAACCGGCACCTCCACCGCCGCCACCACCGATCGAGGCTCCGCCTCCAGAACCGCCCTGACCCTTGGAGCCAGCCGTTCCAGAGTTACCCGATGACCCAGCTCCTCCTGCACCACCGGCTAACTGAGTGCCTCCGCCACCACCAGCAGGGCTAGAGCCCGAACCAGCAGACGCAATCAAGCCTCCGCCGGGAGCACCTGCGAGGCCTACCCAGCCACCAGCGCCACCTCCACCGCCTGCGACGACGATTCGGTCGTCCAGTGTCGAAGCCAGCCTGATGTCGC
>JACCDN010673827.1_pt1 | contig 15227 bp, 16 predicted proteins | sample 7441691 | NCBI WGS metagenome assembly JACCDN01 (sample SAMN15323439, study PRJNA562643) | freshwater metagenome | isolation source: river surface water | place: USA:Blue River Watershed | collected 2017-08-16
GCACGGTAGCTAATGACCTTGGTATTGGTCGTCGATGACGACCAGGACCTTGCAGAAATGCTTGGCATCGTTTTAACCGGTGCCGGAATAGATGTTGATTTAGTAAGTAGAGGCGACGAAGCTCTGGAGGCATTTAGAAGTAATCCTCCAGACTTAGTCCTTCTAGATGTAATGCTTCCAGGTTTAGATGGCATAGAAGTTTGTAAACAAATTCGCTCCGAATCCATGGTTCCAATTGTCATGCTCTCAGCAAAAGGCGATTCACATGATGTAGTTCGTGGACTTGAAGCTGGCGCTGATGATTACATGGTTAAACCTTTTCGCCACCAATCAGAGCTAGTGGCTCGTATTCGCACTCGACTACGTCGCACAAATACAGACGTTGCGGGACTCTTAACAATTTCGAATTTAACTATCGATGTCAATGCTCATGAAGTTACGAGAGCCGGAAAAAACATTCAACTTACTCGCCTCGAATTTGATCTCTTAGTTGCACTTGCCCGCGAACCAGGCAGAGTCTTCACACGTGATGCGCTCTTGAGCGAAGTTTGGGGCTATAGGCATTCAACAGATACTCGTTTGGTCAACGTTCACATTCAGCGACTTCGTGCAAAAATTGAAAAAGACCCCGAGCATCCTGAAATTGTTCTCACAGTGCGTGGAGTTGGATACAAAGCAGGAAATCAAAACCATTAAACATGGGCACAATTACCAGCAGGTTAAGAAATTCGCTCTCGCTTCGCGTGCTGATTTCAACAATTGTTCTCTCATCCGGCGTGATTTGGCTATCGGGATCTCTACTGGAGTCTCGCGTGTCAGCAGGTGTGAAGCAAGTAAATCTTGATGCGGCAATAAATGAAGCACGCTCGACGATTGTGAGCGCACGCTACAGATTGATTCTGGCAAAAAGCGGATCATCTGCAGAAATTGAATCCGTGATTTCTGAAATCGTAAGCTCTGCAACGACAGTTGGTGCTCGGGCAAGCGGACGAGAATTAGTTCTATTACGCGGTCGCTTAGTCAATCCAGTTGAAAAAGACTTCACAACGACATCAAATTTAGTGGATCCAGCGTCACTGCCTAAAGAATTTCGTCAAGAAGTTCGTCGCACATCTGAACTTAGTTGGGCTTACATAACCATTCAATACGCCGGCGCATTAAAAGTTCCTGCAATTGCAGTCGGTGACATCGTTTCAGTTCCCAGGTCCGGTGCCTATGAAATGTATCTACTTTTTCCACTAAATAATCAAAACAAAACACTGACCCTGATTTCGCGTTCGATTATCATCGTAGATATTGCGTTGGTTTTTTTAATTGGTTTGATTACATGGTTAGTCACTCGCCAAGTGATTCGACCCGTTCGTGAGGCAGCGCGAGTTGCAGAACGATTTACCTCAGGTGATTTGAATCAACGCATGCAGGTAGACCGACAAGATGAAATAGCCACGCTAGGTAACTCCTTTAACGAGATGGCCGCATCAATACAGCAGCAGATCATGCGCCTTGAAAACCTTTCACGTGTCCAACAGCGTTTTGTTTCGGATGTATCCCACGAGTTAAGGACGCCATTAACAACACTGCGAATGGCATCAGAAGTTATCTATTCGTCACGAAACAACTTCGACCCACAGGTTGCTCGAAGTGCTGAATTACTAGTTGGCAATATCGAGCGCTTCGAGCGATTACTTGAAGATCTGCTAGAAGTAAGTCGATTTGATGCAGAGGTCGCAGTTCTTGAACCAGTTGATTTCAATCTCATTGCGCTGATCAGTAGAGGCATTGAAGATCTTGAACTAGTTGCCAAGGAAAACGGAACCCAGATTGCTTTTAAGCCAAATAGCCAAGAATTGTTGATCAATGCAGATGCACGCCGTGTTGAAAGAATTTTGCGTAACTTACTTAACAACGCTATAGATCACGCGGATTCAAAGCCGATTGATGTTTACCTCGAATACAACGAAAACGATGTTGCTGTTGCGGTGAGAGATTATGGCGTTGGAATTGATGAGAACTCGCTACTTCGAGTCTTTGACCGGTTTTGGCGCGCGGATCCATCTCGTTCGCGTATCCGTGGTGGCACTGGTCTTGGATTATCAATTGCATTAGAAGATGCACGATTGCACAACGGAGAACTCGAGGTATGGGGTCGACCAGGACATGGGGCACACTTTGTTCTTACGCTACCGCGCGTGGCTGGAAATAATCTTGAATCGCGACTTATCCGACTTGAACCGAAAGACTTTAAAGTTTAAATACCCACAGCCCTCACTTGTTTATGTAGTTCAAGATTGTTTTTAGACATTATGTCTCGGTGTTCAAACCTCATTCACTAACTGAGATTTTATTTCCACCTCGTTGTTTCGGCTGCCGTGCCCTTGGACCGAGCATCTGTTCGCAATGCAGAGTTCTCTGGAATCCGCATCTATATCGAAGCACCCTTGATTCGATGCACGTGTATTCATCAATTCTGTATTCACCGGTTGCGCAACGAATTATTCTTTCTGCAAAAGAAGGGGGAATAAAAGCTGCCGATGATTTAATCATTCATGCAATTTCACATAGCTTGCACTTATTGTTGCGTGATTTTGAAGTGGGAATCCTTGTTCCAGCACCGTCACGCAAGAGCTCCAATCGAAAACGCGGCCGAGATTTTTTATCGGTCATCACACATTCGATTGCTCAAAGTGAATCCCTTGATTGCATGGATTTACTGATTCATACGCGAAAAATCAAAGATCAATCCGAACTAAATGCCCATGAGCGAACCAAGAATATTTATCAGGCCCTGGCGATTAACAGGAATAAATTGCCCACACTGGGAGTTGATACAGATGTGATTCTTGTCGATGACTTGATCACGACAGGTGCAACACTTCTTGAAGCCCGCCGGGCCCTAGAAGTGCGTGGAATAAGGGTGATTGCGGCAATTACTGCCTGCCTCTCGCCACCGCTAAGATAGGCCAGTTACTGCGACCGACCATTGTTAAAGCCAGAAAGGGTGATGTGATGCCAGCAATTTTAGACCGCATTATGCGCGCTGGCGAAGGTCGAATTTTAAAGGAACTCAGTAAATTAGTTGTTCAAGTAAACGCACAAGAATCTCGCATGGTGGCAATGAGCGATGATGAATTACGCGAGCAAACTCAAATTTTTAAGAACAGATTTGCACAAGGCGAATCATTAGATGATTTGTTGCCTGAAGCATTTGCAGTTGTTCGTGAAGCGGCGAAAAGAACTCTAGGTCAGCGTCACTACGACGTTCAGATTATGGGTGGCGCAGCGCTTCATCGTGGCAATATTGCAGAAATGCGCACCGGTGAAGGAAAAACTCTTGTTGCAACTCTTCCTTCTTACCTAAACGCACTTGCCGGACGTGGAGTACACGTTGTAACAGTTAATGATTACCTTGCCGAGCGCGATAGCGAGTGGATGGGTCGTGTCCATCGTTTCTTAGGTTTAAAGGTTGGCGTGATTCTTGCAAACATGACACCAGCAGAACGTCGCGAAGCTTATGGTTCAGACATTACGTATGGAACCAATAATGAATTCGGATTTGATTATCTGCGCGATAACATGGCTTGGAATCTCGATGATTGCGTTCACAGAGATCACTATTTTGCAGTTGTTGACGAAGTTGACTCAATTTTAATTGATGAAGCTCGCACACCTTTGATCATCAGTGGACCCGCTGATAAAGCCACAAAGTGGTACCTCGAATTTAGCCAATTGGTTCAAAAATTAGATCGCGGACGTCATTACGAAGTAGATGAGAAAAAGCGCACCGCCGGAATTCTCGAAGAGGGTGTGACTCGCGTTGAAGAGTTACTGAAGATTGAGAATCTCTACGAAGCAGCAAACACACCAATGATTGGCTATCTCAACAACGCAATCCGTGCGAAAGAACTGTACAAGCGCGATAAAGATTATGTTGTCATGAATGGTGAACTCTTAATTGTGGACGAACATACTGGCCGTATTCTTGCTGGACGTCGCTATAGCGAAGGCATGCACCAGGCGTTGGAAGCAAAAGAGCGCATTGAAATTAAAGATGAAAACCAGACTCTTGCAACAATTACGCTACAGAACTACTTCCGCTTATACGAAAAGCTATCCGGTATGACCGGTACTGCGATGACCGAAGCGTCAGAATTTCATCAGATTTACAAACTCGGCGTTGTTCCGATTCCAACAAATCGTTCAATGGTTCGTATTGACCAACCAGATTTGGTCTATAAAACTGAAGCTGGAAAGTTTGCTGCAGTTACTAAAGACATTGCCGAACGTCATCGCAAAGGACAACCAGTTTTGGTTGGAACTGTCAGTGTTGAAAAGTCTGAAGAGTTATCTGCTCTCCTAAAGAAAAGTGGAGTTCCACACGAAGTTCTTAACGCAAAGCATCACGAACGTGAAGCCGCAATTATTGCTCGAGCAGGTGTTGTAGGGGCCGTAACTGTTGCCACAAACATGGCTGGTCGCGGTACTGACATCATGCTCGGCGGCAACCCAGAATTCATGGCAGATTTTGAATTACAACGCAAAGGTTTATCTCCAGTAGATAATCCAAAAGAGTACGAAGCCGCTTGGCCAGATGAAATTGCAAAACAAAAAGCTGCGGTTGCAAAGGGTCACGATGAAGTCAGCGCACTTGGTGGTTTGTATGTTCTAGGAACCGAGCGCCACGAATCTCGTCGTATTGATAATCAGTTGCGCGGTCGTTCTGGTCGCCAAGGCGATCCCGGAGAGTCACGCTTTTATCTATCTCTGCAAGACGAACTCATGCGCCGATTTAATTCAGCTTTAGTAGAGCGATTCTTATCTGCTGCCGGAATTCCAGATGACGAACCAATTGAGTCCAAGATGGTTTCAAATGCGATTCGTTCGGCACAAACACAAGTAGAAGCACAGAACTTTGAAATCCGTAAGAACGTTCTCAAGTACGACGATGTAATGAATCGTCAACGCGAAGTAATTTATGGAGAGCGTCGCCTTGTTCTTGAAGGCAAAGACCTTAAAGACCAAGTTGGTTTATTCATGGAAGAGACACTTGGCGCTTATGTTGATGCAGCAACTGCTGATGGATACGCAGAAGATTGGGATCTAGAAAAACTCTGGACCGCTCTTAAAGTTGTTTACCCAGTCTCATTTACTATTGAAGAACTCGAAACAGAAGTTGGTGATCGAGCAGGACTTGATTCGGACTTCTTGCGAGCACGCATTCTTGAAGATGTTGCAGCTGCATATCAAAAGCGTGAACAGAGTTTAGGTAGCGAAGTAATGCGCGAACTAGAGCGTAAAGTTTTGCTATCTGTTCTTGATCGCAAATGGCGCGAACACTTGTATGAGATGGATTATTTGCAAGAGGGAATCGGACTGCGTGCGATGGCACAACGTGATCCACTCGTTGAATATCAACGTGAAGGTTTTGACTTGTTTACAGCCATGATGGATGCGATTAAAGAAGAAATCGCTAGCTATCTTTTCAATATCGAAGTTCAAGTTGAAGGCAACAATAAAGTCCAAGCAAAAGGCTTAGAACAACCAGAAGCACCCGTAGCCGCCCTTAAGTACACAGCTGCTGATGAAGATGGCGTTACTCGCTCAACGGATGTTTCTAGAAATGGTCCGTGTCCCTGTGGTTCAGGTAAGAAGTTCAAGCGCTGCCACGGCGCTGCTTAATCACTTAAAGCAATTCCAACGCAGTACACAACCAGCGGTTATCAACACCCTCAAATCGCACTGAAAGTGCACGTAATCTCTCACCGTATCTAACTGTGACAACTGATTCGCAAATTCCATCAAGTGGTTCGCTCTGATGAATTGTTCTTAACTTTCCAACTTCTTTCATACTGCCAGCCCTTGCGTGCAATTCTGTGAAGATCTTTCTATGGCACATTCGAGTGAGTTGAGAAGGAGATCGTCGTCCTGCCCAGATTTCAAGCACACTCACAACAAATCTCATAGTCCACTCGTGTAACTCTGGAAGATCACTTGCTGAAGTGGGTTGTGGTGAAAAATCTGGATCGTATTCATCATCAAAGCTAGAGGGAATCAAATACAGCCGAGCTTTTTGTTTCTCATGCTCTTCAACAACTGGACGAAATATTTCGAGCATCGGGTGCTGCCAATCTTCGGCTTCGCAGCTTGAAATTTCTGCATATGTAACTGGTTTAAGTAAGGAAATGCTCTCAATAGTTGTCATGAACAGATGTTGGCGCCCGCGAAAGCAAGTTGGAACGGGCAAAGTGATGATGCATTAATCAACTAAAAGTATGAATGTGGATTTTCTGGATATGGCTCTGCCTTTATAGCGTTGAGTGCCTGCCTATGGCCACTTATAGAAAAACTTCTCGTTCACGTTTAGTTCTCGCTATCGCACTGATTGTTGCATCACTGCTCAGCGCTTTCATATTTTCGTCCCTTGCCAATCAGAAGAGCACCATGATTGTTTCTACGACTTTCTTGCTTCCTGGACATCAGATAACCCACAGTGATCTGGCCCGAGTGCAAGTGACACTCGGCGAAGTTGCCCAGAACTACATCAGTGAGGAATCTGAAATTGTGGGAACTTTCTCAAAGGTGCGCATAGAAGCGCACGAACTCATTGCACGGACATCAATAACTTCGCAATCTGATTCCATCTCCATAAGTGCGGTACCACTCAGCATTCGATCAGCAGATGCGCCAGAAGGGATTACTCCAGGGTCAATTGTTGATATCTACTGGGTGCAAGCAGAAACAAATGGAGAGATTCAGTTAATCCCGGAACTCGTAATAGCAGGAGCACATATTTTGGCAATAACTAAGAGCGGTTCAAATTTTGGAAGTGAAATCGGACTCACGGTAGCTCTGCAATCAGATGACGTACTTTTGCTTTTAGGTGCAACATCACAAGGTCGTGTAGTTCTCGTGAGCTCTCATGGCTGAAATTGCACTACCAATAATTGTGACCGCGATTTCAAACTCTGAACAAGAGAGTTTTGTTGCGGGAACACTCTTTACTCAAGGATGGAGCGTTATCCATCGAGCTGTCGATTTTGAATCTCTTCGTGAGTTTGCCTTAGCTAATCCAGAACAAGCGAGTTCAGCGCTCCTACTTTATTCACCTGATCTCAATGGTTTTGATAGCACTTCATTTGAATCTCTCTGCTTAAGCTTTCGACAGGTTATAGGGTTTGCATCAAGTGTTACTGAACGAAGCATTGATGATGGCTTACATGAGATACCAACTTCAGCGCCTGCTTTAGCTACCTTTATTCGCGGATATGTTCGATCGCCATTGATTCGCAAGCTCACACCGTTGCTCCAATCTCAAAAACGCGCCCGCATTATTGCAATTGCCTCTGCTGGTTCGAGCACTGGCGCAAGCACCGTTGCAATCAATCTTTCTTACGAGCTTTCGCTTCAAAAAAAGAAAGTTTTACTCATAGATGCAAACTTAAGTGAACCGAGCATTGCGATATATCTTGATCAGCGAAATCTGATCGATGAAGAACAATGGCGGCTTTCATCTCCTCTTATGTACATTAAAGAACTCACTCGAGAGCGAATATCAGAGTTTGATGCTGTCATTGATAAGGCCCATGCAGAGTTTGATTACATAGTTTTAGATTTAGGAATAGTTCATGATCTCTCTATGCAACTCTCTGATCGGCGTGCAGACTCAATGGTGATTACTTGGGCTGGAGATCATGCAGATGAATTATGGATTATTGCCAGGCCGGATCGAATAGGCCAGATGAGATTTAAGAAAATCACAACAATACTCAGTAGAACCTCCTTAATTTCCTCGATTACATTTGTATTAAACATGCGGACTCACGGAAGAAAAGGTTTAGAAGAAGAGAAAGCCTTTCTGGATGTGGCAACGACTCACAAGGCAGCGCACTTGTATGTGCTTCCAGCAGATGTGCGCGGCACCTCTGACTCCGCTGAATCGCGAGCGGCCCTTGCAGAGGTAAATGAGCGAGGAGTTCTGAGAAAAGCGCTGGCGTCAATTGCAAGTGAAATGATTTCCTAAACTCTTATACCCTTAGCCAATGCGTGCATATCTAGCTATGACTCTCGATGAAGTCAGAGATTTTCATGCCCAGGAGAAATTCACTCCAGAAATAGTTTATGCACCGACAATCAAATTCATCACTGAAAATCCTGAGTTAGATGAAGAAGAAGCAGAGTATGAAATCTCAATGATTGCCGCCCGAAATTCAGGCGGTTATGTCATCGCACTAGAAGTATCTGATAAACAAATTGCACAACACTTAGACGAAACCGTGGTACTCAACCAAGCAATAGCCTGGGATAGCGTCGAAGCTCTATTTGTTTATAACGCAAATGACGATGAATTAACTTGGTATGCCACTCAAGAAATTGGTGATTATCTAAATGCTGCAGGAGCCAAATGATGGCTCGCTTAGAAGATCTTGTACACGGCCGATCTCCTCTTTCGCCGGTACACATCCATAGAATTCAAGAACTAGTTGCTGATTGGCAATTACTCGCAGATTTATCTTTTGCTGACCTAGTGCTCTGGGTCCCGCTTCGTAAAGATTTTAAGAGTTGGCCGACAGGATACGTAGCTGTCGCACATATACGCCCAACAACGGCGGCAACGATTTTCACCCACGATGTAATTGGTGATGAGATCGATTGGGGGAGCAAACCACTTATTGATCAAGCACTCTCTGATGGTGAAATCATCAGAAACTCCGAACCGGAATTAGTCGGAGAAGTAATGATTAAAGTTGAGACAGTTCCCGTTATTTTCGAATCACAAGTAATCGCTGTCATCTCTCGCCACCGAAGTGCTGAGTCAATGCGCACACCAAGTCGACTCGAACTAAATTATCGAGAAATTGCTCATAAGTTGTATGCAATGGTTTGTGAAGGAACTTTTCCATACCCAGGTGCACATGCATATTTAGATCCAATTCCACGAGTTGGTGACGGACTCATTCGATTAGATGTAAACGGAACAATTTCTTATGCCAGCCCAAATGCACGTTCTGCATACAACAGACTTGGCTGGGATAGCGATTTAGAAGGTTGCAATCTTGGAGAAGTCAGCGAGAAGGTAAACACAAATGTTCTTGAAGCAGATGATCAAGGATTGCGAAGTCGCTTAAGTGGAAAAACTCTACAGCGCGCAGAGTGTGAGAACGAGGGCGGAACAATTGATTTAATTGTTCTTCCACTAGTTGCAAAAGGCGATCGCATCGGTGCAATTGTTCTGATTCAAAATGTGACAGAACTTCGCCGCCGTGAGCGAGAAATCGTTACCAAGGATGTCACCATCAAAGAGATTCATCACCGCGTGAAGAACAATCTACAAACCGTTTCTGCGCTATTACGTTTACAAGCCCGACGCATCGAAGATCCAAGTGCAAGTGCTGCGCTGGATGAAGCTGTTCGTCGTATCGCATCTATCGCTTTGGTACACGAAACACTCTCCACAAGTTCGCAGGCCAGTGTGGAATTTGATCAAGTTCTGGATTCACTAATTACTCATGCATTGGATTTAAGCCCCCGTATGAATGAACTCAAGATTTCGCGAAAAGGTGAAATTGCATCCCTTGACCCTCGAATTGCAACACCACTTGCTCTCGTAGTTACCGAGTTAATTCACAACGCTCTAGAACATGGCTTAGCAACAACCGGTTCAGGACTTCACATAAGCATTGATCGTCAGAGCAAAGAGTGCACCATCGAAATCTCTGACGACGGAGTGGGTTTACCAAGTGATTTTGATTTGAACACATCGTCAAACCTTGGACTTCAAATTGTAAGAACGCTTACGGAGAATGAACTAAAAGGTTCTATAGAGTTAAAGTCAGCACAGAATTCGACTGTGGCAAAACTTAGGTTCCCGATTTAAGCAGGGTTATTGATTTGATTTTGTTCTTGTAAGCGCGCACGATTTCTTGCAGCGCGACGCTTTAACGCACGACGTTCATCTTCTGAAAGTCCGCCCCACACTCCTGCATCTTGTCCGCTTTCAAGCGCCCAAGCTAGGCAAGGTTCCTTAACAATGCAGCGATTGCAAACTTTTTTTGCTTCTTCGATTTGTGTAATTGCAGGGCCAGTGTTTCCAACTGGGAAGAAGAGTTCTGGATCTTCATCACGACAAGCAGATTGATGACGCCAATCCATGACTAATCCATCCCTTCTCAGTAAAAAGATTTTCGAGATTTGCTACGAGGCATTAGTGCCAACGCAATGTGGTAATTCTCCCGTGTATCGCTTAGTTAAACAAGGACGTACGAGAAAAGATTTCTGTGAATTAAGTGATTTATGTCGCCCGAGTGAAGATCATTTGCTTGATGTGTGCCCCCGGCAGGAATCGAACCTGCGCACCAGCCTCCGGAGGGCTGTGCTCTATCCCCTGAGCTACGGGGGCGCATACGCAAGGTTATCAGCGCGTGCGCGAACCTAAGTGAGGTGCGAGAATTATGAGATGAGCGCACAGACTGCATATTTCGCAACTGGATGTTTTTGGGGCGCCGAAAGACGTTTTTGGAAATTAGAAGGTGTGATCGAAACAAGCGTTGGTTATATGGGCGGAACAATTGCACATCCATCTTATGAAATGGTGTGCACAGGAAGAACTGGCCATACAGAGACAGTCAAAGTTGTATTTGATCCGAGCAGAATTTCTTATTCAAAATTGCTGAAAGAGTTCTGGGAAATGCACGATCCAACCACCCTTGATCGTCAAGGAAATGACATCGGCTCGCAATACAGAAGCGCCATCTTTACAACATCTGATCAACAAAAGAGTGAAGTTGTGCAATCGATGGCAATCTATCAAGCCGAGTTAGATAAGAACGCAATAGGCCCAATCGTGACCCAGGTGCTCGCTGCAGATGGAAATGAGTATTTTGAAGCAGAGCAATATCACCAAAGATATTTAGAGAAGAATCCAAATGGTTATGACTGTCACTCCAATACAGGAGTTAACTTCCCGGTTTCAATGGTGAATGCATGAATAAGAAAATTCACATAGATGAGGCAGAACTAAAGGCCAGACTCGATCCGCTCTCATACGATGTTTTGAGAAATGCAGCGACTGAAGCAGCGTTTTCTGGTGAGTACACAGATACCGAAACTACTGGTGTCTACAAGTGCAAGGCATGCAATTCGGAGCTCTTTAGAAGTGAAACCAAATTTCATTCAGGTTGTGGTTGGCCAAGTTTTTATGCACCGGCAGAAAATGATGCCGTAACTCTTTTGGAAGATCGCTCTCTTGCACCGCGCATCAGAACGGAAGTTCGTTGCGCAGCATGTGATTCACATTTGGGACATGTATTTGAAGGTGAAGGTTTTGATACTCCTACAGATCAACGCTGGTGCATTAACTCAGTTTCACTCATTCTTGAACCAAAGTAAGTAGACCAATACAGTTCACACATGAAATATGACGCCATCATTATGGGCGCAGGTCACAATGGATTAATTGCGGCGTCATATCTAGCCAAGGCCGGCAAGAGCGTTCTTATGCTTGAGGCCGCAGATGAAATTGGTGGCGCTACAGCCAGTGTTAAAGCCTTTAAGGAATACGAAGCAAGGCTCTCACGATATTCGTATCTCGTTGCTCTTCTTCCCGATCAAATTGTTAAAGATTTAGCTTTGAATTTTGAAACTCTCTCCCGGGATGTTTCATCTTTTACGCCATATATAAAAGATGGAAAAGATTGTGGATTACATATTTCTCGCATCTGGGATAAAGAAACAGAAGAGTCATTTAAGGAATTAACAGGCTCAGATCTTGAAGGAATCGCATGGCAAGAGTTTTACTCTGACGTAGAAAAGTTTGCTCAAAAAATGGCTCCTACTTTTCTTAAACCACTTCTTACGCGCTCTGAAATGAAGGCGCACATTGGACAAGATAAGACCTGGGAATTCCTTGTTGAAAAGCCAATGTCAGAAATCATTAACGCTCAATTCAAGAATGACCTTGTCAGGGGAGTTGTTTTAACTGATGCCCTAATCGGAACCTTTGTATCAGCTGATTCAATTCAATCAAATATCTGTTTTCTTTATCACCTTATGGGAAACGGCACTGGTGAATGGAAAGTTCCACGCGGTGGAATGGGTGCATTGGTAAAGGAGTTAGAACGAGTCGCTACCTCGCTAGGCGTGCACATCAAAACTTCCTCTGAGGTTACGCAGATTTCTAGCTCAGGTAATGGAGTGAGCGTGCAAACAACTTCAGGTCAGAGTTACGAAGCAGAGTATTTACTGAGTAATGCCGCTCCTGCGCATCTCGATCGGATCCTTGGCAAGAAAACTAAAGACTCTCTCACCGGTTCGCAGCTAAAGATAAATATGTTGCTCAAAACACTTCCACGCTTAAAATCCGGTGCGGATCCAAAAAAAGCCTTTGCCGGAACCTTTCACATCAATGAGAGTTATGTACAGCTAGAAGATGCTTATGCGACTGCCAAGAATGGACATATTCCTGAGCATGCACCATCGGAGATGTATTGCCACACATTGACGGATCCAAGTATTTTGAGTGAAGATTTAGCGAGCAAAGGTTTTCATACGTTAACTCTCTTTGGATTGCACACTCCTGCAGAATTATTTGAAAAAGATAATGCGCACGCCAAAAGCATTGCCCAAAAGCGTTGCCTTGATGCACTCAATGCATATCTAGTGGACCCAATTGAAAGTGTTCTGGCTGCTAATAGCGATGGTTCACTCTGTATAGAAGTGAAGAGCCCATTGGATTTAGAGAAAGATGTTCGCTTGCCGGGTGGCAACATTTTTCATCGAGACCTTAGTTTTCCATTCAAAGAAGAGGGCGATGACCAAATCTGGGGCGTCGAGACAGCAGACCCACGCATCTTTATTTGTGGCGCCGGTGCACAACGTGGTGGCGGCGTAAGCGGAATTCCGGGTCACAATGCTGCAATGGCAGTACTTGCAAAGGGTTAGGCTTCACACATGAGCGATCACAAGTTGAGTCCAGAGACAATTGCGATCTCGGCTGGACGTCCACCCGTAACAAAAGATGGCTCCCTTAATCCGGATATTTCACTGAGTTCTACGTATCACGCTGGTGGCGAAGTTGGATATGGGCGTTATGGAAATGAAACGTGGAGCGCACTTGAAAGTGCAATCAGCGAACTCGAAGGTGGACAGACTCTCGCATTCGCATCCGGTAACGCTGCGATAAGTGCAGCCTTTGGATTGCTGCCAATCGGTGCTCCTGTAGTTGCATCCGATCAGGGATATAGCGGAACGATGGCAATGCTTCAATCTTTTCAAGAGAGCGGTCGCTTAGAAGTTCGATTCGTCGATATTGCAAATACCGATGCTGTGATTGCAGCAATGAAAGGTGCAGCTTTTCTCTGGCTTGAATCGCCAACTAATCCAGGACTCGAAGTTGCAGATATGCCAACTTTGATTGTTGCAGCACGCAATTTAAGTGTTGGAGTAGGAGTGGATAACACATTTGCTACGCCACTGATTCAAAATCCACTAGCCATGGGCGCCGACATCGTCATGCACTCAGTGACAAAGTATTTTGCAGGACATAGCGATGTCATCATGGGATCGCTTTCAACGAAGATCCCAGAGCTATACGCACGCTTGCAAGTAATTAGAAAGATTCATGGCGGTATCCCTGGACCATATGAAGCGTGGTTAGCTCTTCGCGGCATCCGCACATTCCCACTTCGCTTTGAAAAGGCTCAAGAGAACGCCCTCGAACTAGCTAAACGCTTGAGTCAGCACCCAGGTGTTTCTCGCGTTCGCTACCCAGGATTGCCCGATGATTCACAACATGCTCGTGCCAAGAGTTTTATGCGGGGATTTGGGGCTGTTGTTTCCTTTGAAGTAAAGGGTGGAATAGAAAAGGCAGAGCGCATATGCGATAGCTCGCACTTGATTACGCATGCAACAAGTTTGGGCGGAATAGAAAGTTTGTGGGAACGACGCAGACGTTGGCCAGCAGAGAGCACATTGACTCCCGAGAATCTGATTCGACTATCAGTTGGCTGTGAAAATGTTGAGGATTTATGGCGAGATATTGAGCAGGCGTTTACCAACTCGTAATCTGCAAATAATGCAAAAGTTCAAAAATGAGAGTATTTTTATCCCATGTTCAAAGCCATTCGTCGACTAGCCGCAGCGATCGCTGTTGGCCTTTTGGCGTTTAAGGCTGTTGCATCTTTCTTGTCATGGATCGAACGCCAAGAAGACTCCACTGCAGAAGCGTGGATTGATGAAGATGAATTTGAAGACGCGTAAGTGAGCACTGCTGAGTACATCCCAGGTTCATGCAATATCGGCAAAGGTGAAGTCCGCCAACGCCAAATTGTTGCCGTTATCGGTTTAATTCTTACGATTTCAATTCTCGCGACTCTCATTTCAATAAATGCTCCACGCGGTACACGTTTAGGACTCTTTATTCCACTTATGGTTGCCAGCGTCGGGTTCGTTCAATCTCGCAAGAAGTTTTGCTTGGCATATGGCTTCATGGGAACTTTTAACTTTGGAAAACTCGGTCAGCTTTCAAAAGTTGCAGATAGCGCAAGCCGCGCAGCGGATAGAAAAACCGCACTCAGTATTCTTTTTCAAACAACTGCCTACGCTGCAATAGCAACAGCGCTTGTTTACGCGCTCCCGCTTTAAAGTATTTCGCTTCCATCTTTACGTGTAGCAGTCAAGCTAGCCACAGTCGTAATTGTCAGCGCAGTTACAATAAATCCAAGGCTTACAGCAAGTGGAACGTGTGGAATTTCAATACCTGCGGCTCCATGAATACCTACCGCGTGCAGTGCTTCGAAAATCATCTTGACTCCGATGAAGCCAAGAATTGCCGATAGCCCGTAAGAGAGAAAAACCAAGCGGGCGATCAAACCTTGAAGTAAGAAATAGAGCTGTCGCAATCCCATCAGCGCGAAAATATTAGCTGTAGCAACTATGTAAGGATCTTGAGTTATTCCAAAGATTGCCGGAATTGAATCGAGTGCAAAAACAACATCGGTTACACCAAGTGAAACAAGAGCGATTGCAAAAGTGCTTGCACCCTTACTCTTTAGGTAGTTTTCTACGCGGCTATCTTTTACTTCTTCGTCATTTCCACTTTCACGAATGAGCTGAACGGCTGTGAAAACAAGGAAAGCTCCAAAGATAAAGAAGACACCGTGGAAGCGCGAGATCAGTGCGGCCCCTGCGGCAATAAATCCACCACGCAATAACAGCGCAATAATGATTCCAAGCAA
>JACCDN010228722.1_pt1 | contig 15207 bp, 15 predicted proteins | sample 7441691 | NCBI WGS metagenome assembly JACCDN01 (sample SAMN15323439, study PRJNA562643) | freshwater metagenome | isolation source: river surface water | place: USA:Blue River Watershed | collected 2017-08-16
AGCCATAGAACTCAACCGAAACAATTGGCCCGCCAGTTATTTCAAAGAACTGCGGCTCAATGTATGCATTGACCAACTGGCCATCGATGCTCAAAATCATTTGGACCCTTCCCGAGAGCTGACTTTAAGGGGTGGGTCTGACATTTTTAAACTTGTGCGCTGAGCGATCATCAGCGATCCAGGTTCAAGCGGTTTGAGCTGTAGCTAGAAGATCGAGCCTTCTAGCCAATCCTCGTCCAGTGTCCAAGACAGCTCGAGGCTGTCGTAGGAGACAATTACCGGAGAACCAGGCTCTTTGCTGTAAGCATTTGCTGGGGTTTTGAAGTTGTGATTTTCTATGTGCTCCATGACCATTTTTGCCATTTCCATAAGCAGATAATCCGACATGTGGCACCAGAGGTTGATTACCGCCTTCTTAGCAAGTTCCTCCGCAGAAAGACTGGACAGCTCAGCCTCCTGAATGCCATGCCAGCCAGATTCCTCGCCGTCCTCAACCACCTCGAAGTTCCAGTCAGAAACTACTAGCTTGATGGTTATCAAGGCTCCGTCCTCTACCGGACTGAGCAACTCAGCTTCGTCATAAAGCTCTCTATCAACATAAAGTTTCCAACTTTGGCTATAGCCCCAGTCCGGTCCGTAATTCGCCAGTACCGCATCCAACCAGGCGATGAAGCTTTCTTTCGTTTCGACCCCAGCTGCGGGATCATCGAGGTCAATTTGAAGACTGATTGTCGCACCAAAGAAATTCTTGGTTTCCGTCGGTTGCCAGCTCATCTCTTCACAAGAAAGGCAGACTTCAAATTCGATGCCCTCGATGTTTCCTGACTTGGCGTTTTCTTTACAGTCACACCATCTATTCATTACGTCCTCTCGGAATCAATAGCTTCTTTATTCTCGAGTGTCCTGCTCATAGAAAAGGAGCGGGCCTCTTCCCTTTCAGCTACTTTTCGACGTAACCGTCTTTGGTCTTCTCGGCGATCTTCTTGTCGGCGTAGGCCTTAGCGGCATCCACTGAGTCAAGTTCCTTGACGGACGCTGGAAGCAGAACAGCTGATCCACTTGGCACCTCAGCAAACCCGCCAATTTGATCCTGCTCAACTCTCTGAAGGAAAGCCAGCGGGAAATTCAATTCCTGCCTCTTCGATGAGTTCTTCCAATTCCTCTCGCGCATCTTCGTCGTAAACGGAGAGCCAAAGCCAACCCTCACCCTTGCAGGATTGACATTCTGGATCGCCTTCTTCGTCTGGACCCGGCTCGCAGGATTCACAAGCAAATAGGCCTTCGATCAATACCCAATCTTCGCTACCCGAATCTTGCTGAACGTATGGTTTTTCACATAGGTAAAAACGTTTGTTTTCCCAACGCCCATTGGTATCTGCGATTGAATGCTCGATCGACTCCTTGGTCATGCTGCCAAGAGGAATTAGGTATGTTTTTTCATACATGGATTCCAGCCAGACGAACTCCGGCTTCGACTTTGCAACTTCGCGACCTTTTTCGTCTTCAAATGAAAAAACTTCAACCGCAGAGTACTTTTCCAGCCACTGGGCAAAATCATCGTTCATATCGGCATCGGTATAACCGTTACTCATTGCTCCCATGGTTGAGGCCTTTCTCTATCTCTATAGATGTGTTCGACTGAAAAACCAGCGATTTTCGGCTATTTCTCGACGTAACCGTCTTTGGTCTTCTCGGCGATCTTCTTGTCGGCGTAGGCCTTAGCGGCATCCACTGAGTCAAGTTCCTTGACAGAGCTTTGGCCATTGGTGCCGAGCTTCCCAAAGCGAACGCTTACGGTCTTGCCATCGAGAGTGATCTCCCAGAACTTGGCAGTCTCTCCGGTCTTGGTGCGATCAGTTTCGCCAATGTATTCAAAATACTTCTTCATTAGTTCCCCCTTTATCGAAGTTATTTCACTTTACTTCTCGCTACCAATTTTTTGTAAAGCAGCAAGACTTTGGTAGTTGGCTCAGCCGACTGGCTCCCAGCCCTTCTTGACGTTCTCAACAATTAATAGCTCGGCTATTTCGTTAGCAGTCTCTAGATTCGGAGCAGTCTTAACCTCTCTGGCAAGTGGCGCTTTTCTGGTTGAGCTGAAATCGGTCCAGTGCACAACAAAGGCCGGATACAGCGGGTCAATGGTCTCCTTGTTGGTCTTGAATACCACGAGCTTTCTCACGTCGGTCTTATCTGCCGAGGTCTTGGTCCAAACCTGGCGGCGAACCACCTCGGACGCTGGTAGCACCACCGCTGATCCACTTGGCACCTCAGCAAACTCACCAATTTGATCCCAGCGAGCGCCGCTTTGAACATCTGGCTTGTCGTTTCGCTCGCGCATAACCACTGCGTTTAGAAGCGATGCCGCTGGCACCTTGAAGGCTGGTTCCCAGCCGTCTTTGGTGAGCTTGAGCTGAGTCTGGCGAAGGCGTCTGCCTTGGCTATCCTCGGTCTGGACATCCATCACCGTGGTTTCGAGAATTACCTCCGGCTTCACAAAGCGGTAGAGCTGCCCGGAAGCTGCTGCCTGACGGTAGCCGCTTTCGATTTCCAGTGGAACCAGGACTTTGAGCAGATCTACCTTTGAGAATGCGCCATCAAAATTTCCAGTTGCTCCGATTGGAACAAAGTCGCCATCTGGCAGCGCGAGCCCGAATAGGACTGAGCGAACTTGCTCAGTGCCCTCCTTGCCGATTTCGGTAGTGAAGGCTAAAACCACTGCGTCAACCGTTATCGACTTCTTGACCTTCAGAACTCGACCGTCTTGGCAGCGGACAATGATTCCTTCCTGGTCTCCGTTGACGACGCCTTCGTTGAAGAATGCGATTACCTCAGACTCGGTCGAGAAGCTCTTGGTTTCGATTACGTGGAGCAAGCCGGGCTTTACCAGCTGACCAAGTTTCTCTAGACGTTCGACATAGGTCTGCTCTTGCCAGCTGATTCCCTCGTTAAGCACAAGATCAAAAGCTGCGAAGCTAAGCTCGTCAGCCGATCCAGCAAGCGCCTTGGCAACATCGCCGACACGTTCCCTGCCGCCTTTCCTAACATATAGCTCGCCGGCGATGATCAGACCCTTGGGCAGAGCTTCCGCCTCAGCGAGAATCTTGGCGCCACTGGCCACTCGGCCGTTGGCCGCAATCAGCCTCGGGCTAGCCGCAGTGGTATCTAGGAACCAAAGCTCACCGTCAATCTTTTGCGAGCAAAGGTAGGGCTCGACCGACAAGAAGCGCTGGATCTCTGCAGGTGGGCAGGGGGTATATCGCTGGGCAACAAGAGTGCGGTATTCATTTACCGCTGCCGCTACGTCCCTATCTTCAAGCGAACCAGGCTGAGCAACTGTGACCTTACTCATCGGTTGCATCCTTAGTCACGGCTGGCTTTTTTAGCTCCATGTTGCTCAGGTGTAGCAGCAGGATGTAGTCCTTATCCTTAGTTCGACCCTCAAGGAAGCCTCGGTATGGCGTGCCATTTAGCTGCAGAATCAGCGGCTGCTTGCCATCCTCGCCTGCGCCCAAGAGCACCACAACCTTTTCGCGCTCCAGCTCTTCTGCCATCGCAAACAAGAAGTCATAGGTGACACCGTCGACATGGCGAAGCTGCATCGAGCGCTTGATGGCGAACTTTCGAATCAAATCCGACTTTGGCAACTTCTTACCAGCCCAGCGAACCGGGACTGCATCGTTAACTGTGGCAGCAACTTCGACTGGATCTCTCCGGCTAACCTCGGCACCTGAGGCATCGAAGGTAATCTCAACCGCCTTGGGGTTGCCTTTTACGGGAGTGCCCGTTGAGTCCAGTAGCAGCGACTGGGTTACGTCGATGGTCTTGCCAACAAAATCCAGGTCGATCTCTGGGTCACCGGAAATTAGCTCTGCCGAGTAATCGTCTTTACCAAATTGCGCAACCAGGTCCTCGTGCAGCGAAGCCCTGCCGCCCGAAATGTAGCGGCGAAACTCGGCAGATTTTCCCTCTTTGCCGATGACGATATCTTTCTCTGGCGACTTCGAACTAGCTACAATCACGGCATTTCTGCCGGCCGAATTTGAAAGGTGAAGCTTTCTTAGCGTTGTCATCTCTCCCCCTAGAACATCTCGAAATCAAGGTCTTCGTCGGAGTCCTCGGACGCAACCGGTAGATCGACGGCGGCTTTGAACCCGACCCACTCGAACTCAAGGGGCTGGCCGATAATGGCAAAGAATCCGTTGTCGTTAGCGACCAAAAGCGCTGTTTCGGCCTGGTAGTCCTCGCGATAGTTGAAAGAGAAGCTAAAGACCTTTCCAGCTTCCAGGGACTTCTTTAGGTCATCATCAAGCTGATTTGGCTCAAGTGCGTAGATGGTCTGCTGGACGACATCTAGGGCATCCTCTAAGGAAATCTCTTTCAGCTCCTGGGCCACTCCGAGCGTGGAGGGGACCTTGGCTAACGCATTGCCTGCCGAGTCGAAACCTTCCAGTTCGCTCTGTTTGTAGGAGCGACCATCACTTAGAAAATACCCTTGGGCTGTCATGCCGCTTCTTAGTAGCAGTGCGCCATCTTCCAGCAGGCTGGCTCGTGAGCAGGGCTCTCCCAAGTGGTCCAGGAGTACTCGCCGGCGCTTGCCATAGAGGCTTGCCCTGTCTACCGCCTTGAAGGCGAAGGAAGAGGTGACTCCCCCGAGTGTTAGAACGATATCTTTAGCCACCAATCCCCCTTGGCTTTGCTTGCATCAGTTTCATTTTAGAAACCATCTCCCATGCCAGCGACTTTTTTAAGAGATCTTGAAGCCCTTCTGCGCCGGGTGTGAAGAAGTTGTCATAGGGTGAAGGTATCTTGGGGGAGTTTGGGTCTGCAAGGTTTGGACTTTTGAATTACGGCCAAAGGGGGATGCGATGGCACTAAGAACCGATACCGGTTGGATTTTTTCAGCACAGGACCTGATTGCTCAATTTGAGTGCGACCACAGACTGCAGCTAAACCTTTGCTCAACCCTGGGACTTATCGTCAAGCCCAAGGTCGAAGATGGCAACCTAAAGCTCCTTCAGGAACTTGGCCAACTATTCGAAGCCCGCAGACTGGCCGACCTCCAAAGACGATGCAAAGTCATAACTCTCTCCCAGCCAAGGCACACCCGATCTGGGTATCAAATGGCATGGGAAGAAACCAAAGCCGCCATGGAAATGGAGGCCGAGGCCATCTACCAAGGCACTTTGTACGATGGTCAGTTTGTTGGAATCGTGGACTTTCTAATTTTGAGAAGAGATGAGGACGGACGGGTAGTCCGAGACTCGAACGGTAAAGCTATCTACGAGCCAGTCGACTGCAAGTCAGCCAGACGAGAAAAGGTTGCCGCGGTGATTCAGGTAGGCGGTTATTCCAACCTGCTTGTAAAACTTGGTCGTCCGGCACCTATCAACGTCCACCTTTGGTTGGCGGGCGATTCGGACTGGACTGGAGATGGCTCCAAAGCGATGGCGGTGGCCACTGAAATTGAACTCAAGTTGCGGGAAACCTCTCGTTCAACTGGCGGCCTTCCCTCTCCACTTTGGGCAGCACCGAGGCCTGGTTGCGTTACCTGCACATGGGCAAGTCACTGTGCTGATGGCCGTCGCAGTGCTCGAGACTTGTCGCTGATCCAGGGCATTCGTTCTTCCAGCCGAGAGCGACTGGTAGCAGCTGGCGTAGAAACCATTGACAAGATGGCTCGGGCTGAAATCGAGCAAAAGCCAGCCCGTCTGGGCGAGCAGACTTTCAGGAACCTAAAGGCCCAAGCAAGTATTCAGCTTCGTGGCGAACGTGGCGGTGAGGTACTCGCTGAGCTGATCAACGAGGTTGAGCTATCTAGATTCCCAAAAACATCAGACGGTGACATCTGGTTCGACATGGAAGGAGACCCATACGCCGATGCAGGGCAAGGTCTGGAATACATGTTTGGCTGGGTGATTTTAGAAGATGGCAAAACTAAGTTCGATACCTACGATGCCAAGTCCCTGGACGAAGAGCAAAAAGCCTTTGAAGACTTTATTGATTTTGTGATGGAGCGCTGGAGAAAATACCCAGACCTGCACATATATCACTACGCAGACTATGAGAGACGGGCTTTAGAGCGCCTGTCCCAGAAGTACAACTCAAGAGTTGCAGAGCTAGACGCAATATTCCGTGGTGGCCTACTGGTTGACATGTACAGCTTGATCCGAAAGAGCATTCGTTTTTCAACGGAATCCCTGTCCATCAAGTATGTGGAAGAGATTTATGGGGTTAGTCACGGCAGTGAGGACGTGAAGTCTGCAAAGGACTCCATAATTGCCTTCCACTCAGTCCAGGCTCTGATTGCCGAAGGTGACTTGGCAAAAGCCTCTGCCGAATATGAGGAAATTCGCTCCTACAACCAAAAAGACTGCGAATCAACGCATGACTTTGATCGCTGGATTAGAAAGTTTGCTGATCAGAATCGCGTTCTTCTGGGTCAGGCGTCAGTTGATCCAGAGCAGGAGATCGCAGCACCAAGTGAGCTTCAGAAAAAGGCTGACGAACTAGCGTCCATGTTGGACAGCAACCCTGACCTACCAGAAGAGACAGTGAAGGCGATTGGTCTGCTAAAGGGTGCACTGCTCTTCCACGAGCGCGAGGACAAGGTTTCCTGGTGGCGCATTTTTGATGCCGTAGAGCAGGATTTGGAAACTCTTTCAAGACAAACAGGCGCAATGGTAATTGGAGAAGTAACTGGCGGCGAATGGTTCCAGGCCCCAAGGGCCAAAAAGCCAAAGCGCGAGTTGTTTATCAATGGTGATGGAATCACTGCAGAAGAAGCTCTCTCCGGTGAGAACTCTGTGGCATTGATCTACGCTCAGCGAGAAGAGGGCATGGGTTCACCTTCGGGATCAGTGCGGGGTTTCTCCAACGGCAAGATTCTGTCTTATGAGGATGGCAAGGCTCTGGTTGAAGAGTCCTCAGGTCCTCAGAAGCAGGTGTGGGAGCAACTCCCAGAGGCGATTATTCACGCTCCAAATTACGGAGTGAAGAGCCTACAAAAGGCGATAACTTCGCTCGCCGATGATGCTCTTGCTCAAGGTGCACTTCCGACCAGCGCTTGGGCTGCTCTGCTTCAACGTGAATCGCCTAGCCACATAACGCACGCCACTGGAACTCACGTCAGCGACATTGTCGCCACCCTTCGTAATGGAATTGACATGTGCGTTGCGGTTCAGGGACCTCCGGGAACTGGAAAGACCTTCGTCGGGTCTCATGTGGTTGCAGAACTCGCCCAAGCTGGTTGGAGGATCGGTGTAGTCGGCCAATCCCACAATGTGGTCGAGAACCTAATTGAAAAAGTGATTGAGGTAGACCCAAGCCTCGCCGTTGGCAAGAAGCCAAAAGATGGCGCAGCAACTGGCCGCATTTGGGAAACTGATGATCCAGCTGGCTGGGCCTCTGAGCAAACTTCAGGCTTCGTACTCGGCGGTACCGCCTGGACATTCGCGGACGTATCGATTCAGGCCATCGGTCTAGATCTGCTGGTCGTGGATGAAGCTGGACAGTTCTCGATCACCATGACCTTGGCTAGTTCGGTTGGAGTGAAAAGGATTTTGCTGTTGGGTGACCCTCAACAGCTTCCACAGGTTAGCCAGGCATCTCACCCTGAGGGTGCCGAGGTATCGGCCTTGGAGCACTATGCGGCTGGAAACAAGACTTTGGCGGAAGACGTGGGCTTCTTCCTTGAGACGACCTACCGTATGCACCCGGCTCTAACCAAGAAGGTATCGGCTTTGCAATACGAAGGAAGATTGACCTCTAGCTCTTCGGTTTTAGTGCGAAACCTTGAGGGCGTCCCGCCGGGTGTAAATCCTGTCCCAATTGAACACCGTGGCAACACAACTCGATCTGAGGAGGAAGCCGAAGCGGTTGTGCAAATTGCAACGGGATTGCTGGGAAAAATGTGGGTAGACAATCACAAAGAGGAGCCGCTTCCAGCTGTTCCAGTGACCGAGCAGGATGTGATTGTTGTCGCCGCATTCAACGATCAGGTTCGAACGATTCGATCATTCCTAAAGCGAAACGGCATGACTGGCATTCGAGTTGGAACCGTTGATAAGTTCCAGGGGCAAGAGGCCGTCGTAGTGATTGTCTCGATGGCTACCTCAAGTGACGAAGACCTCCCAAGGGGCATCGAGTTCTTGCTCTCACCCAACCGATTGAACGTTGCGATCTCGAGAGGCAAGTGGGCCAGTTACATAGTCCACTCTCCAGAGCTACGAAACATCACACCATCCTCGGTGGAGGGACTACTTAACCTGGGTGGATTCCTGGAGTTGGTGAAGTGATGGCCGACAAACCGCAACTGAGAATATCTAGAAGCAGGATTGAAAACCTCTATCGTTGCCGACTTTGCGGATACCTTGAAATCAAATTTGACATCAAGCCACCGAGCATTCCCTTCACGCTAAACATTGCAGTTGATGGGCTCTTAAAGAAAGACTTCGATGAGTACCGATCGAAAGGTGAGGTGCCGCCTGTCATAAGTGCTCTGGGTCAGAACCTCGTTCCCTTGCAGCATCCAAAAATCGAAACCTGGCGGGACTATAAAACCGGCCTGGAGCGTGTTCACGGTCCATCTGGCATAACACTCTATGGAGCTTTGGATGACGTTTGGAAAAACGAGGCGGATGAGGTTTTGGTCGTGGATTACAAAGCGACCGCTAGGGCAGCTCCGGTGAGGGAGCTAGGAAATGCCTCCTATCACGACGGCTATCGCAGACAGCTTGATATGTATGCCTGGATGCTTGAGGGGAACGATCTCAAGGTTGCCCAAAAGGCCTACCTGTTTTACGTAACTGCGAGAAAGAATGCTGCTGGCTTTCAAGGGAGATTGGAGTTCGATCCGGCACTTGTAGAGCACAAGATCGACACCAGTTGGATAGAGGACTTCTTAGTAACCGCACGAGACGTGATCGATGGTGGGTTTCCTGAAGCATCCAAAGATTGCGAGCACTGCCAATACCGTGAAGCTGTGAATCGGGTAGCGCGCTCTTAGCTGCCAGTTCACTTATGGGACAGATGCCCCCAGCCATGCCTACAGCATGTTAGCTGTAATTGTTAGGGCTTGACGCACTAGCTCTTTGGAGCCCAGCGTATGCTACAAATAAATGCCCACCAATGCGGCAATTAGAGCAAGCACTCCGAGTGTGGCAGTGACTGAACTCCACCAGCTCTTACCGTTTTCAATCAGCTCTGCCCTAACAGCAGGGATGTTTAGTGACTCCCTGAGCATGGTGTATTGATCGGAAATTTCACGCCAGTCGGTAAGCAACTGGACCGGCCAGTGCCTAATCAGCCATAGGCCTATTGGCGACCGAAAACGCTTATCGGATCTGGTTATCCAGCTCAAAAAAGACTTCTCTATAGCCACCCTGGCAATGATTTGCTCGAGAAGAACCTTCTCGACATGACCGCCGTGGACATGTGCCCAACCATCTTTTAAGGCTGGTGCCCACTCGTCATACTGGGGAACAATGCTCCCGATCACCGGATAAATGGCGTTTCTTACATCAAGCGCTGACTCTAGATCAAAGCCTCGAAGAATCTTCCGCAACTGCGGGGAGCTGAGTTTCCGGTATCTCACAACCTCGTCAACTTGGTGAGCCTCAAATTCAAGTTCTAGCAACATAACTCCGTTGCCCCTAGCAAGTCGAAAGACCTTTGCGCTCTTGACCGGTGAGGGCAGTGCGTCAGGCTTGGCAAGCCAGATTTTAGTGATCACCTTGGACTTGTCTAACTTGGTGCCCAAGAAGCGAGAAGGCAGCTCCATATTCCAATAACTGTCAGAGTCATAAATAGAGAAAAACTCTTTTGCCTGCTTCTTCCGGTAATTCTTGACAAAGCCTTCCTCTAACTCAATGGCTAAGAACATCGCAATTGCCATGCGGTGCCACTCCAATCTCTTGGGTCAGAGGGCTGAACTTCAACCACTTTTGAGTAAAGCTGCGATTCATGCACGTCCTCAGAGTGATTCTCGAAGTAGTCAACGCCTCGCTCCTTATCCACGAGCCAGTTCTGACCATTGCGCCTGATTACAAATCCGAATTTCTCAAGCAGTTTTTCCCTAACTAGCGCTTGTGCCTGCTCTTCAGAAACGCCCGAAGCCAGCACCTTAAAAGAGAATGCATGGATCACCTTGACGTTCTGATCAAGGTGGTGATTGTAGATGTCTGAATCTTCCACACTCACAGTCAGCCCGAAAGGTCCAAGGAGTTCAAAATCAAGCCGTGCATCATATTTCGTGTATAGGCGCTTTGCTACATCGTTTCCAAATGGGTCAATCTTGCTACCGGGCTTGATGGTCACTTGCTTGCGACTCGCAAAGTCTTCATGGTCCCTCAAATGCTCAGCTTCTCTAAGTGGAAGCTCGGTAAAGGTGTGAAGCAGGACGTTAAATCCGAATAGCCGTCCTGCCGCGATTAGGTGAGGGCTTTTCTCAATCAGCCCGAACAATCGATCGATGAGTTGCCAAATCTCTAAGACGGGAATGAGGGGCCTTACGATCTCTAGATAGCTTTTGATTGCCTGCAGGTTAGCGGCGCTGACCAGCGCGAGGGACTCCTTCGGCCAAAGGGTCACAACAGTCTCGTCGGGATTCTCATCTACCCGCCACATGAAATTCGATGACATGGATACAACAAATGGCATTTGGTCAGCAAAGTTGCCCAATTGCGGTGATTCGAGGAAAGCACCCTCCTCGAATGTGTTCAAAAAAGAACTCTGCGAAAGCATTGGCCACTCGTCAAATGTCTCTGAATTCCAGACGTCCCAGCTAACCGGAGATTTTGCCACGATGGGCGCTTCAGATTTGTTAACGCTTGCCCACAGCATGGTCATTGCGGACATGGCGGCAGCCAGGCCAGCCGCTCGGTCTACTTCTAGACCCTCAGGGCATGAGCCAGCAATGAGAACTTCCTTGAACGAAGGCGGGACTAAATGGAGGTGACAAGATGTGCAAACTGGAACCGAGTCTGCATTCTCTTTGGTAAACCAGAGGGGATTAACCTCTGGACAGAAAAGACAAACTAGCGGGGAGTTAACTGTTCGCTTCTTGGAAAAGATGCCCATGATTTAGAAGTACCCCCCGTAGAGTCGGGTACTGCAATTTCCCGCATCCGAAAGGTGCGTGGTTTCTCCACACAACCCGCATAACTTAAGCTCCGGAAAGTGAAAGGTAACCAGTTCAGGGCCGCCAACTTTGTGCAGGTACCCAGCAGCTTGAAGAGCTAAAGATTCACTTGGACTTGACTGATAACTAGCCAAGGACAACCTGGCGCCGAGCTCAGGGTCTTTGAGCCTGAGGCTCTCAAATCCATTTGCCGAGTTTGGATGTTCAAAAGTTTCTAGACCCATCACGCAATCGGGATTTTCTTCGTCCCCATGAACGTCATACGCTACTTCAACTTCAAAGCCTGAAAGTCTTGACTTTATGTGTTCGAGTGTGAGGCCCGGCCAAGCCCTGATGCTCCACTCGAATCGGCAATCTCTCCACTGATGAAAAACTAGGGTATCCAAACCTTGATCACTCCCCTCATCAAACCAACGTTCGAGAGGAACATCCGAGTCTTTTACGCCCAGGATTTTGGCTACGTTAGAGGCAATCTCACGATACTCAGGATAGTTTGAACCAACAAAATTAGCCCAAAGATCTTCTTCCAGAGGAGGCAGATAGCTCACTTCTAAACTGAGGTCCAAGTAAAAATCTGCTTCGAACTGCGAAGGGCGAATCAGCCTGGGAAAAACTGTTGGGGAAATCGAGTCTCCCCATTCCTGCCAATCCATGGCAATCACATGAGTCAAAGACCCGACTGAGTACTCCCAAACGTATTCCGTGAGTCTGGGATCGTAGTAATCGGGTAATGCTAGTTTGTCGGGATTGTACATTCTGCCCCCATTGTGTTCCCCTTGCTTGTTCAAGGCTACTTTCAGAATTGGTTGAAATGGTAACAGGCACCTCGGACACATTTTTCGACCAAATCAAGGTTCTTCGCAAGGCAACCTATTCCATTCGAAGAAAGGCATCTTCCCTTACTGTTCTCCCATAACGACAATGCAGGTTTCACAGTAAAGTTCATCTGCGTCTCTGAACTCCTCTAGGCATGAATCACAGAGTTCCAACTCTGGAAAATGAAACTGAGCTAGTGCTAAATCTTTGTACTCGTAGAGGTACCTAGCCGCATCCCTGGCTTTGTCGGGACTCGGATCAGATCTGTATAACGCTAGAGCCAAGGTGGCTCCGAGTTCAGGGCTTGCAAATCTCAGGCTCTGATACATGCCTTCCGATGGCATGCCTTCATCAAGCAATTCTGCGCCTGCTGGCAAGTACCAAGATCTTTCGAATTCAAAGTTATTTCCATGAAGCTCGGCTAATGCATAATCGAGCGTCAGTCCTGGCCAACCTCTGATTTCCCAAGAAAACTTCACTCGAACCTCGAAAACCTTCACGTGAGTGAATTCTGGATCTAGGGCGAGGGAAGCTTCGTACCAATCTTCAACAGATCCTGGGGCTCTAAGAATGTCTTGGGCTTCCTCGCGAACTTCGTCAAAGTTTGGACTACCAACTCTCAAATCTTCCAATAGGTAAACCCTTTCATCCACAAAGTTGTATTCGATTTGCGGAGAAGGCATGACGTGAAATTTCGTAGTTCCGCAACGAACTCTGGAAATCTCAAGCTCTTCTGTTTGATCATCTTCGTCAGCCACTGGGAAGGCAGCGGTTAGAACCACAACGTAGCTCCAGATGTATCTCGTCAGCATCGGGTCATTGTGATCATTAGGTAGCGGGTTGTTGTTTGGATTGTACATATTCCCCCAAAGTCTGCGATGTCCTCATACTACAAAACGCGGATGACGTCTTGGTATGGCCAACCTCATCACAACACTCTCCAAATTCCCCTAATAGATCTAGAGACGAGCTGGAGGTTAGCTAGTCGCGCCCAAAGAGCTGTTCCCGGATAAATCACGAACCACGTCCGCCCAGATTCTTGGAGTGTGGGTAAAGGGCTGGTAACCACCTGCTCCTCCAATGAGGACTCTTCCCTGGCAGTAATTGTTTGCCAGCTCAGCAACCTTGTTAGCAGCGTAGCTGTAACCCTTGTTTGTGTACTTCAAACCCCAGTGCTCACCCTCGTGACCATCGGCACCAGCTGCCAAAAGGATGACATCTGGTTGATATTCATCTACCTTCTCGGCAATTAGTTCCATTGCCCACTTGAATGCTTCGTCTCCTTGACCCTGGGCGAGGTTGTAGTTGTACCAATGCTGATCTGGGTTTGAGTATTCGTAGTTACCCTGGCCGCTTTTCTCTCGCAACCAAGTGTCGCTGTGGGTTGGGTATATGCCGTGCCCGTGGATTGAGAAGGTCGGAATATCGGTATCTGCCAACAGGTTCTGCACACCATCACCAGCATTTACATCCCAGTCGATGTAGAGCGGCTTTAGCCCCAGTCTCTTGAACTCAAGGGCTGCCCAGGCGTGATCGTTGAAGACGCAAAAACCTTCGCTTTTGCTCTTCTGAGCGTGGTGTTTTGCTCCTTGCGGGTTGAAGCCAACTTGTGTTTCTCCAGCTGCGATTAGCTCAACCAAACGTGCTGTGCCAGCAAACATCTGAAATGCAATTTGCCCTAGTTCCGGCTTTGAGCCACCCCATTCACCAGATCTGCCAAGGTCTAGCACCTGCGAGACATACTCGGCGGTGTGGATGGTCTCTAGCTTGCCTCTATCTCCATCAAGCACCTTAGGCTCGATGACCACGAAGCTGTTTCCTGGAAGCTCTTGGGTTAGTAACTCCACGGCAATGCGCGCGCGCTCAGGCTTGGTGGGGTGGGATCCGTCTCCGGACCCCAACCGCCAACCTAGGTAATCATCGCTGTAAGCGATAGCTAATTTATTCATTGGTTTTGCTTTCGAACTGATCTGTTGATAAAGGGTGCTCTTGACCCCGGGTATGGCTCACGCGATTTCTTTTTATGTGTTGCAGAAAGAGTGGCCAGTTACGCCGAGCCTGCTCGGTACTCAGAATCGACCCCCTGGATTTCAGGGAGCTAGAAGCGCACCCTCAGTTCGGCTGAGCCTTCTTCTGGCTCTGCTCTTCGAACTTGGCCTTCTTTGCCGAATACTGCTCGGCTTCCTGAAGGACCTTTAGTGCGACCAGGGCCGGGTTGTTGAGGTAGGTCTTGCTCTCGGCCTTTGCCTTCACGACTCCGACTATCTCGTCAACACTAAAGACCCTGATTGGTCCTGAGCCAACAATCTGGCTCGCGCACCAGTCTCTCGTTTCCAGTTCTTGCTGGACGCTTCTAAAGTGCCCGACATAGAGCCGGAATTCAACTTGTTCTTCTGAGTAGCCATAGGTTTTAGCAGCCTCAGCAAGGATCCCGTCTCTGACCTCCAGGCGGTTCAGCATCTTGTATCCGCTGTCACCCGAACCGCCAGACAAGCCAGCAACTTCCTTGGCGAGAACACCGTAGCTCCCGAAGAAAGACTTCACGGAAGCAAGCACCAGCTTGTCAGCCCTGGCTGCGACCAAATCCACTTCATAGCCGTGCTCCTGAATTTCGACCTTGTCCTTGCGCTTGGTCTGCAGCGCAATCTTGAACTTAACTGCCTCACTGACCACTAGGCCCTCGGACTCAAGGGCCAGTGCTACAAAACTCTCAAAAGCTTCCATTAACTTCTCTCCATTCTTTTCAATTCTTCTCTCGAACTGTCCTCAACCGCGAGCATTGCCACCCAAACGTTGTGGAGGGCATCTGTGAACTCGTAGCCTCGGGTTTGACCGACTTTGTTTTTGAAGTTGTCATAGTCGATGGCATCAGCTTGCTCTGCCACCCACTTGGCGAAAACCTCTGGTTCGATGAATGCTCGATATGGGTAGTCACCGAACGGTGATACCGCGATCTCAAATCCAGCAGTCTCGGCCAGTGGCTCTAGAGACCTGCGGTCTCTGGAGCGAACGGTGATGACATCTGGACGGTCGTACTTTCTTACTGCGCTTACAAAGCCAGTGCTAGTGAATATCCACATTGCTGGGCTCCTTATCTAGTAGAAATTGCTCAAATGTTTGATTGCACAGGGCATGGTGTGAGCGGCGCTCACGGATCAGGTCGATTGCCTCCTGAGCCGAGTAACCAGCGCGCATCAGTACCAAGCCGGTGATTAGACCCGATCGGTTCCAGCCCGCCTGGCAGCGAATCAGCA
>JACCDN011087393.1_pt1 | contig 15204 bp, 18 predicted proteins | sample 7441691 | NCBI WGS metagenome assembly JACCDN01 (sample SAMN15323439, study PRJNA562643) | freshwater metagenome | isolation source: river surface water | place: USA:Blue River Watershed | collected 2017-08-16
TATCTGAATTTTCCTTAGATAGAGTGCATAAAGCAGGAGCTAGATATGATATAAATAAGGCTAAGTTTTTTAATCAATCATATATTAATAATTTCAGGAGTGAAGGAGATTTGTTAAAACATATTGACTTTGGTTCAAGTAGTTTCTCACCAGAGAATAAATCTAAAATAATAGATATTGCTAAGAAAAGAAGCGTTTTTGTAAAAGATATGCAATCTGTTGTTGATATTTTTATAAAAGAAGTTAAAATTACACCTGATATGAGAAAAAGAATTAGTGATGAATTTAAAAACATTGTTAATGATATTGTTTTAAAATCAAAGGATATAGAATGGAAAGATAATGCTATAAAACAAATGATATTTGATATTTGTGAGGAAAAATCAATTAAAATGGGTAAAATTATGCCTTCATTAAGAATATTATTAACTGGTGATATTCCAGGACCAGATTTGATGACTACATCAGAGATTCTAGGTAGAGATGAATTTATTAATAGAATTACAAATTAATATTATAATTAAGTGGTATATCATAATGTTGCATCTTTTTAATTATATTGAAAAAGAGTGGATATCCACTCTTTTTCAATATATACCTATATAACAATCATCACATATACTTTCAGATTTAAGTATCTTTGATATAATTTCATTTACATCATCAATTAAAAATGAATTTTTAAATTTATCTTCATCAATAAAATTTATTATCTCTACTTTTATGTCTAAAGATTCATCAAGTATAAATTTTTTTGTTTTTACTTTTTCTAGGAAAAATTCTTTTAAATTTTCTGATATTATCTCCAATTCCTCTTTTAAAAAAATTACATAATTTTTATCATCAATAGAAAATATATGTTTATTCGAATTTACAATATTGATATGTCCTAAAGAAATATCAAAATGATCAGCCAGTGCCTTCTCATGTTGAATGTTTGATTTATCAATACCAAAATAAAGACATTCTTCGATAGAGGTAAATTTATGAGATTCATTTATTTTAAAAGATTCCAAGGTCATTATTTTATCCTTTTCAATGGATATTCTATCATCAATAACATCATTGATCACTAGTTTAATATTTGATATGTTTTTTAATCCTTTCTTTTCTAAAAAATTAATTAATTTATTATTATTTAATAAATATTTTTTTAATTTTTTAGCATCTATCTTCCATTTATCTAAGTATACATCAATATATTCGTTTATAATGGCATAATATTTGTTAGCATCTTCTGTATTTTTAATCATAATTTCTAAAACAAGTTATCATTTTTTATATATATAAAATAAAAAACTATATATAAATGAAAAAACTAATTATTGCATTATTTGCTGTTTCTATTACAGCTATTACCTCATGTGGTATTTCTGGTGGACAAGAAGCTAAAACAGCTGATAGCACAATGACATGTATCGATTCAGTATGTGCTGATACTCCGGTATCATCTACACAAGTTGCAGATACAACAAAAAACTAATTTAAAATGTTTAAATTGTTAAAAAAAGTGAATGATATTAATCTATCATTCACTTTTTAATTTAATAGCATTTGAAATATTAATATATAATTAATGGACCTTAAGGAATCTAAAACCTTTTTTAATAAAAAACCTGTCGAGTATGTTATTCGCGAGTCTTATAATGATTTAAAAGAAGATAAGGAGTTTATACCTCGATTTTCTATTAAAGGAATTAAAGATTTTCAGAATATACCTATTAATGAGCCTATTAAATATTCAGATGATATAATAATCAAAGCCATAAAATATGGATTGGTATTCCTAATTGAATATAAAGGCGAAAAAAACAAACATTTTTCAGGTAATTCAAGGGTAATTTATCCGATGGTTTTAGGTAGATCTTCTAAAGGTAAAACTTTAATAAGGGGATATCATCTATCGGGTTGGTCTGTTTCAAGTAATAGACATGTAAGTAAAATATGGAGACTCTTTAGAGCAGATAGAATATTATCTATGACATTTACTGGTTCATTTTATCGATTAGCACCTAGTGGATATAATATGAATGATAAAGGAATGAGAGGTGGTATAATTGCCAGGGCAGATTTTTCTGCAATTAGAAGAAACCAGCAAAATTTAGTAAGTAAAAATACTATACAGGATAGAGAGGAAATAAGCCTATCAGATGAAGAGAGGAAATTCGCGACTGTAAAAGTAAATTCAACAGATACTAAATTAGATTTAACAAATCCATTCGAAAATTCTTATATGAATAATATAAAAAACACAGAAAATATAAAAATCTCCTTTCTTAAAAGCATTTATGGAAATAAATACATCGCATTGCTAGGTGCCTTAGGTGAATCAGGAAATACAGTTAAAGTAACTGATGAAAAGGGTAAAAATCTTGGAGTATTTAAATGTCTCGATTCAATAAATGGTAAAATATTAAAAAGTATAAAAAAGGTGAAGGGAAATAGTATTTATGATCTTTATGTTTTTGATAAGAAAATATAATATATATGTTATGAGCTTATATAAATTTAGTAACTTTATACAGGAAAATATTGATTTGAAGGAACTTTCAAGATCAGATTTTAATAAAATTAAAGATAATTTAATTAAAAATTTAGAATATTATAAAGATTCATTGCTATCTAAAATACATTATAATACAAAAACAAATAAAATTGAATATTTAGGATTTGATAACATTGATGTATCAAAAGAGTTATCTAATTTAATTAAACTTTGCGGTGAAGATGTTATTAATCTATTCAATGTTGAGTCATTTTTAAGAAAAATGTATCAAATAATTGATCTCAAAAAAAGAAGTACAAAAAAAAGAATACGATTTGAGTTTAAAGACTATTACAATAGTTTAGAGGATAGATATTTATATCAGAATAAATTTAATGATATAGAAGAGCAAGAATATAATAGAGTTGAAGGAGAGAAGTCAATTATACCTAGGAGGGTTTATGAAGATGAAAAATTTGATATTCAAGTTGAACTCTTAAAATTACAAGAGTGGGTGGTTCAATCAGGTAAGAGGATTGCTATAGTATTCGAAGGAAGAGATTCTGCGGGTAAGGGATCAACTATAAAAAGATTTATAGAACACTTGAATCCAAAACATTTTAGAGTTGTTGCATTAGGTATTCCAACCGATGCTGAGAAAAATAATTGGCTACAACGATATGAACAACATATGCCGAAAAAGGGAGAGATAGTATTTTTTGATAGATCCTGGTATAATAGAGCAGTAGTTGATCCTGCCTTGGGATATTGTACAGAAGATCAATATTTGAGTTTTATGGAAGATGTTTTAGAGTGGGAAGAGAATATGATAAAGAATGGACTTATTTTGATAAAATTTTGGTTTTCTATATCAAAGGAAAAGCAAAGACTTAGATTTGATTTAAGAAAAAGTAGCCCTTTAAAATATTGGAAATTCTCACCAAATGATGCAAAAGTGGTAGATAAATGGGAAGTAATAACATTTTATAAAAACCAAATGTTTAATAAAACATCAAGCAATTTATCACCTTGGGTTGTAATAAATACAAATGATAAAAGGATTGGTAGATTAAATTCAATGAGATATGTACTTGACGTAACTGATTATAAGGATAAGGATAGTAGTAAATCAAAATGGTACCCGGAAGTTATTAATATTATAAAATAATTTTTAAACAATTTATTTCAGAATTCATATAAAACATATGAATATATACACTCCAGAAGAAATTGAAAGTATTAAAAAATTAAAGTCAGTTAATGATGATTTAGAGGACTTTTTCTCCAAAAAGAGAGAGGAATGGAATGAACTTATATCTCCGTTATTTGATTCACTAAAAATTGATATAAATACCAATTCATCTAAAGTTATTTTAGACACACAATCAAAATGTTTATCCTTTAGACAGGTTATGGCTGAGCAAATATCAGTCTATTTAGATAGAAGATCCAAGCAAGAAGTGAAATTAAAAAAAGCAAAGCAAAACAAATTTATTTACTATTCAACCGGATTTGGAATAAAAACCAGTATGGGTGAGAAAACTCTTCTAATAGACGCACATGTTTCTGAAGAAACAAGAAATGTTGAGATAATAGAGAATTATGTTGAATATTTGAGACAAACTAATAAAAATTTAGAATCTCTTCAGTTCACTATAAAAAATATTATTGATCTTTTAAATTTATTGAAATAAATTATCTACTCATCAGTCCTGTGCATTCCCTACATAGTTTTGTAGACTTTGTACAAACATCACACTCTACTTCACCCTCTCCCTCACAATTTGTACATTCATGTGAACCCACACCATCACAATTTGTGCAATCCATTTTACACTCTCCATCGCATTTATCACAAACTTGATAATCAACTTTACCAGCACCTTCACATTTATCACATTTAATACTACAAGTCCCGTTACATACCTCACACTTAACATCACCACGTCCTCTACAAGATTGACATCTAACCAATTCTCTATTATCACATATTTCACAATATTCTCCTGATCCACCACATATCTCACACACATCAGATTGGCCTTCAGTATCTTCTAAGATAAGACCATTTTTATATCCAATATTTGATAATTTATTTCTTGATTCGTTGAGAAATTTTAATGTATCAAGATATGGATAATCATCACATTCACCATCTACTTCAACTTCTATTCTTAGTTTAATTTTATCGTCTTTGAATATAAAGTTCATTCCAGTGAATCTATCATGATTATTTACCTTTTTATAAAACCAGTTGTTATTGTTTGCATATTCTTTGAATTTGTTTACATCTGAAGATTTTGCGGTATATATCCTATCCATAAATACGTTGGAGTCAATAACTGGCTCTGATATAACATTCCAAACTAATGCTCTACCTATCAACATTTCCCTTTCTTCTTCTTCAGAATAATCAGTTAGTATCAGCATTGAGCAATTTTTACTATATGCGTATATATCAAAAAAGTAGTCATTTGCCTTACACATACATGATGATCCTAAATTACCGTTTTGTGTTTTGTAGTTATCTTTATGATACCAATATTTTATATCATCGCCTTTCACCAATTTAAACTGTTCGCCTTTTATCACCTTTGTAGATTTGAATAGGTCTACAAACTCTTCTATTTCTTTATCAGAAACATCTATTTCACCCAAGGAAAGAATGGACTTTGCTAATCTACCTACCCTCGTTTCGGATCTTTGTGTAATACTATAAGGATCAGCATCTAATTCTTTTTCTTTGATGTCATTAAATTTTCGTTGTGGCAGAAAACTAACACCATCTTCTTTATCAGTTATATTTATATAATTTTGCCTAAGATCTGCATCATTGAATTCTTTGTGATATAGATTTAAAAGCATCGTGGCAACTACCGACTTATTTGCTATACTTAATAACTTTTTTCTAAACTCATCGTTATATTGTATTAGCCCCTCTTTAAGAAGATTATCAATGAATTCATATTTTTTAGATTCTAAAATAAAACTTTTGTAATTATTCACCTATCAAACTTAGTTTTTATTTATATATTAAATCAAATATGTCAAAATTTAAAATAGTAGAAGATATAAAATTTATGAACACTATTATCTTAAAAATTGGTGACGAAGTAGAATTTGTAGATGACCTATTATCAATAGATACAAAATTCGGCTTAATTAAGATAAATAAGAGTGATATTGACTCTAAAATTAAAAAAATAAATAATTTGAATTTTAAGTATACGGATGGCTCTAAAAAATATCGAATGCAGTTAGATATAAATTGTACAGAAACTCAGTTAAAAGAAATAGAAAAAGAAATAAGTAAAATAATACAGAAAATTATCTAAAAAATTCGTATATTTGCTTATCCAAATAATCTTATTATGAAAGAAGATATTGATATATCAAAATACTCAATCGGGGTTTTGGTTGCTAGGTTTCAAACCAATGATTTACATGATGGTCATAAATATGTTATTGATCAGGTGGTTAAAAACCACAAGAAAGTAATAGTTTTCCTAGGAGTTCCAAAATTCATAGGAACAAAGAAAAATCCTCTAGATTTCGATACTAGAAAAAAAATGATTCAACAATATTATCCTGATATTGTTATAACATCAATCCCTGATACAAATGATAACACAATCTGGGCTAAAGAACTTGATAAAAGAATAAGAGAAATATATTCACATGGTGAAGTTTTGTTATATGGAAGTAGAGATTCATTTATACCATATTATCATCAAGGATCGGGTAAATTCACGACAAAAGAATTAGATCCACTTGGGACATTTACCGCTACAGATGTACGTAAGCTTATATCAGAAGAAGTTAAGAACTCAATAGACTTTAGAAGCGGAGTTATCTATCATGCTTATAATTTATATCCAAGAGTTATACCAACGATTACACTAATACCATTTAATAGCGATAAAACAAAAATATTAATTTCAAAAAAGTATAATGAAAATAATTGGAAGTTAATAACTGGGTTTGTTTTACCTTCTGATGAATCTTTAGAGATATCTGGTAAAAGAATACTCAATAATAAAGCCGGGTCTAATATAGAGTCAGATAATTATAAATATTTCACTTCAATGAAGGTAGAAGATTGGAGATTTCGAGGGGAAGATGATAAGGTTATGACTACTGTTATGACATGTGATTATTTATGGGGGCAGATAAATCCGTCAGATGATATATCCGAAATAAAATGGATAGATATTATAGATATAAAAAAATCATCAAATATGATATCATTGGAACAAATGCCTATTATTGATAAAATTTTAAAAAAAATTATATTATGAAAACGCTTCAAAAAACAATTAAAGAAAGGTTACGAAAAAGTATAGAGAATAAAGATTTCACTGATATAGAAGAAATATATTTTCTTTTAGAAAAAGCACTTGATAAACCAAATAATTTGGTTTTATGTGGAGATGCTTATAAATACTCACACCATAAATTTTATGAGAAGGGAACGACAAAAATATATTCGTATTTGGAATCAAGGGGTGGTAGATTTGATGCGACTGTTTTTTATGGATTGCAAATTTTTTTAAAGGAGTTTTTACAAGGAGTAGCAATAACACAAGTAGAACTAGATGAGGCATATGATTACTTAGGAACTAAGCATGGTGTTTTTGGAAGAGAAGATGTCTTTGATAAATCAAAATTTCAATACATAATAGATGTTCATGGTGGTAAATTACCTGTTAGAATAAAAGCAGTTCCTGAAGGAACAGTTGTTAATGTCAAAAATGTTCTATTAACTATCGAAAATACCGATGATAATTGTGCATGGTTAACTAACTTTTTAGAAACACTTATACTACAAATATGGTATCCGATCACAGTAGCTACCTTATCAAGAGAAGTTAAGAAAATAGTTAAAAAAGCATTTAACGAGACATCATCATTACCTGATGATGTGGCCGACTTTGTGATTGAATTTGTATTAAACGACTTTGGATTTAGAGGAGTATCCTCTGTACAATCAGCAAGAAACGGTGGTTCAGCTCACCTAGTTAATTTTAGAGGTTCTGATAACACAATAGCTTCTAAATTAATAAGGGATTTATATGATTCTGATACGATATTTGGCCTAAGTGTTCCCGCTACAGAACATTCAATTATGACAATAAAGGGTGAAGAAGGTGAGGTGGATATGATGAGGAGAGTATTAGAGCAATATCCAACAGGAATTGTCGCTTGTGTCTCAGATTCCTTTCATATATTTAGAGCTTGTAAAGATTATTGGGGTGGTGAGTTGAAAGACTTGATATTATCAAGACCATCAGAACCAGGAAATCAATTGGTAGTTAGACCGGATAGTGGACATGTTTTAAATACGTTAAAAGAGGTGTTTAACATACTTTTTGATAGATTTGGCTTCACTTTAAATGAAAAAGGATATAAGGTACTACCACCACAAATTAGGGTTATACAAGGTGATGGTGTGAATATTAAATCAATAGCAGAAGTGTATAAATTATTAAAAGATAGTAAGATATCAGCCGAAAATATTGTTTTTGGAATGGGTGGTAAACTACTACAAGCTGAAATAGATAGAGATACACAAAATTTCGCAACTAAAGCATCATTTGCTATAGTTAATGGTGAGTTGAGAAATGTTACAAAATCACCAACTGAAATGGATGAAAACGGTTTATTGATTAAATCATTTAAAAAGTCTAAACAAGGTATGTTGAAATTGATAAAAAGAAATAATAAATTCGAAACAATATCTTCAATGGATAAAGATTTTGATTTGTTTGAGGATGAATTAGTCATGGTTTTTGAGAATGGTGTTATTACTAAGGAGTGGAAATTTGAAGAGATAAGAGAAAATGCGAAATTTATGCTCCCATTCAACAATCCGACAATTTGAATCAGTTGAACTATTTTGAAGGAATTTTACCAAAGTCACCGGAATATCCAAAGGATAAAGAAATAGAAATTGATGGGGTTAAAAAATTAAGCCCAGAAGATAAAAAAGAATGGGAAAAGGATGTAGAATCATTTGATTGTGAAGAAAATAGAAAGCAAGTAAAGAAAAGATATTCAGAAATTAGAAAAGAGTTTAAAAGAACAAAAGGTAATATATGGCATCACCTTGGCGATTTTTGCAAAGTATCTGAAGTGATTGATAGAAATGGTTCTTGGGTCAAAACATCTATATATGACTGGTAAAAAGGCATTTTCTAAATCATCAATAAACAATAGATATGTTGAAGATTTTTTTTCAAATGAATCTATAAACTCAGCAAAAGGAATATCAGGATTTTTTCAAAGGACCATTATGAGGTATTTTTTGATGAAAAAATTTAATTATTCATCCTCATCCTCATCAATATATCTATTTAGCACAGAAAATATATCCTCAAATGCATTAATAACTTGCCTAGGTTCCGTTCCGAATCTAGACATGATTTTATCACCCATAGCAATTATATCATCTTTAATGTTATTCTCGTTTTTTTCTACCTCAGTATAAAAAACGGTATCTATAATAAACTCTCTACTTACTCTATCATAAGGAGATAGTCTCTCCTCGCACTTAGATATTATTTCATCTAAGTTTGAAATATCAATGTTCATAAAAGCCAATTGGTACTTTTTTAAATTATTAATTATATTATTTGCTATATCTTCCTTAATTGAAGAATCATATTGTGAATGATATGATTCAAAAGTTCTTAAAAATGATAATTTTTTTGATTCAAGTATTTCATATTCATCAATTTCCGGTAGTAAACTAAGTGACGAACCATTATCCCACTTAACTAGTATATTACCCATATCATCAACCCCTTTAATAGTACCCTCATCACCACTCTTTAGCTGAGTATATGGATCCTCCATTCTTACTAACATAACCCTTTTACCTGATAAGTTTGACATAAACAATATTAAATTTTAGTATATATTAATTATTATAACTATAAAATTATGTCAGGGAAATTAAACATATCATTTAATATTGAAAAATTTGAAGATTTTTTACTTAAAATGGAAGACCTATCAAAAATAGGTGATGTTATTAAAATAAAAATAGATACAGAAAATATTTTCATGTATTCCATAGTCGGAGAAACTGTTTTACTAGCCTTAAAAAGCTATTTACTTAAAACAGATGAATATATTTCTTTTAAAGAAAAAGATTTAGAAGATATATCAACAATTGATATTATATCAATAAATTCTAAAAAACTAATAAAAAATCTTTTCTTTATTAAATCATCTCCGAAGATTCAAATGGAACTTTCTTATAAAAAGAATGATGATAAAATTCAAATTAGATCAGCTCAATTTAAAGGAGATAAAATAAAATTAGCAATTCAATGTGGTGAAGAGTCAGAAATTAGAGATATAACGAAGAAGACACTATCCGATAGAATCGATTTAAAAGGAAGAAAGTGGTCATTTAAAGTAACATCATCAAAGTTTCAAGATATTAAAAAGCTAGCTTCTATAAATTCAGAGGGAAAAATTCTCTATATTAATGTTGATAATAATAAAATACTAATATCCGAGAATTCAATATGGGAGTTGGAAATAGGTGAAGTTGAGTATTCAAATAAGCAAGTTATTTTTAATAAGTCGTTTCTTAGTTCAATTGATAGTGATTCAGATGATGTTGAGTTTAATATGTTTGACTCATTTATATTAACTAAAGGTACTGATAGTAATTTAATTATCTCTATCGAGACATCTTTTGAGGATTAAATATCAGAATAAATTTTTATTTTAAATTCCTCTTCCGTCATTCCACCTTTCGAGGAATTTATTCTTCTTTTTGTTATGCATAGATTAGATATATCAGATATTTCTAAATATGGAATATTATTTTTAAACCCATATATTGTTGATATTTTGTGATCCACACAAGGAAATTTATTATCAGTGTGATCCAACATGAAATAATCTTTTATTAACTCACCATCATAGTAATCATAACCATTCCAATTTTCAAATAGCTCTTTAAAATTTTTTGTAGAGTTTTTTCTAACATTTCTTCTATATAGTTCCCAGTTAGATAATTCAGAATCTGGTATAATTAAGTTCCTTTCAATCTTTGTATTTTTTGATTTTTCTAAAAATTCAGGAACTTTACTAACATTATCAACTCCATATTTTTCTAAATTTGTCTCTTTTATTTTAAAATTTGTCTCAGTCCTTATCTTATCAGTAGCTTTTTTCCATAGTAAGGTTTTGGAGTAGTACTCAGCCCCGTAATTTTTCATAAATGTCAACTTCATTTTTCTTATTATATCATCTTTCTGATGTTTAATAATTTTTTTAAATTCGTCTGTTTTAGAGAAAGAATCAACCCCATATTTTAGTAAATTTGTTTCCTTTGATTTTTCTCTAAATTCCTCTGATGACATCCACTCTCTATTTTTTTCAATATTCGTATCAGATAGTAGATGTGTTACTAATCCATATTTATCTATGCAAGTTTCTTTTATTTTATCTCTCACACTTAATAATTTATTTGGGTTATCGACACCATATTTCTCTATGCAAGTTTCTTTAAATTTACTTTTAAACTCCTCTGTTTTAGAGAAAGAATTAACTCCATACTTTCTCATTACAGTCATAGATGTTTTATTATTTTTACACTGCTTACATGTAAAAATATTATAACCACCTCTATAATAATTCACCCAATATTTTTGTATACTCAGAGATGATTCTTTTGAGCATATATCACATATAGAGGTTATTCGAAAGTGAGATCCTTTACTAAGATGATTTACATCTATTTCTAATTTTATTTTATCAATTGTTGGATTCCCATATATCACATATCCTAGGTCTATATATGTTTTATAATTTCTTTGGTTAATTGGTATTAAAACTTTAGTTTCTTTTATCATATAAAATTATCTTTTTGTTATATATTAAAAAATATATGTTCCATTTAGAATTAGATTATGAATAAACTAGAAAAACTAAAAGAATTAAAAAATAAAGCATCTGAGCTAAAAAAGGAGGTTGATTATTTCAATGCTCTTCAATTAGCTCTTTTATTGCCCCGATAAGCAATTATCGGGGCACAAAAACTAAAATTAGTATTGAATGGCTCATACGGAGCATTCGCTACAAAATACTTTATACTTTTTAATGAACACATCGCATCAAGCATCACCGCTCAAGGAAGAGATTTAACTAAAACAATGTCTTCTTTGAATGAAGATTATTGGTATAATCAATGGCATCTTGATTATGAATTGCATAATATGATGGGAATAACTAATGTATCTTCTTTAAATAAAAAAGAAGACCATGTATCTGTTTATGCGGATACAGATTCGGTATTTGTATCATTTGATCCAGCAATAAGACATTGTGATTGGAAGAACCTCATTTTCAATGAATCATATTTTCAATCAATAGATGAAGAATTTATATTATTAGGTACTAAAGATATCGATATTAATAGCAATTTATGTAAATCATCTTTTAGTGACATTTCAAGTTTTATAAATTATATTAAATCAGAAAAGGAGTTACCAAGTTTGATTTTAATTGATGGTTCATATTGTAAGAATAGAGATTTTAATTCTAAAGAAGTCCGAGATATCTTAAAAGATAAGCAAATAAAATGGAATTGGTCTAATGAATTAGATTTTATACATGGTATAGATTACTTTAGATATGCTTCTTATTTTAAAGATTGCTTAGATAAATATGCTGAAAAATCTGGAGTTGAGAATAAGCAAGATTTTGAGTTGGAAAGAATATCAGAATCGGTTATAAATGTTGCTAAAAAGAAATATATACAACATATAGTATATGAGGATGGTATCAACCATGATAGGTTATCTTATATATATCCAAAGGGAGTTGAATTGGTTCGCTCATCAACACCTGCGTTTGCTAGGGAAAAAATTGTAGATATTGTTAAATATTTATTTGCACATCCATCGGATTTTAATATTAAGGATTTATTAAAATTAGTAAAAAATTTAAGAAGAGAATTTGAATTAGCTGATATAGATGATATCTCGATGCAATCTTCATGTTCAAAATATGAAGAGAAGGTTTTAAATGATAAGGATAAATTGGAATTTGTTAGTGGTGCACACTTTGCAGTTAAGTGTTCAGCATATTATAATTTTCTTTTAAATAAAAATCATACTTATCAACAAAAATATGAATTTATAAAGTCTGGACATAAGATAAAATATTATTACTGTAAAAACACGAAGTTGAATGATATTTTTGGGTATATAAGAGGTTCTTATCCTTTGGAGTTTGCACCAGAAGTTAATTATGATATTCAATTTGAGAAGTCAATATTATCACCGATAAATTCTATTATTGAACCTTTGGGCTTACCAATGATAAATCAAAGACTATCTGTTATTTTGGATATATTTTCAAGTGGATTTTGATTTATCTCATTTTTTATAATAAATATATATCACATGAAAAGCTTGAAAGAGGAGAAGTTAGATGAGATATTAGATAAAATATCAAAGTATGGAATTAAATCATTAAGACCGTTTGAAAAGATGTTTTTAGATTCATATTCATCAAAAGCTAATAGTATGGAATTTGATGAGGATATAGTTATTGATGATTGTGGTGTTTTTAAATTTGAGTATCAATATACTAAGATAATTAATGATGTTATACATATTTATGGTGTAATTTTCGTTCCTGATATTGTTTTGAAAGAAATTACTATACATGGAAGGCTAGAAGGCGAGATACTTTTATATAAAAACGGACAAACTTGTCCTTTTTTTGAAAAAGCATATAAAGGTGAGGTATTTGATATTTTTGATTTTTGTGATGGTGTTGAGTATGAGTTAGATAATTTTATAGACTACATCATATATAAATTAGAAAAAAGCAATTATAAAAATTAATATATAAGAAAATAAATTTTTAATTATGAAGATTTTAAAAAAATTTGATCAATTTGTTAATGAAGATGTAGATAACGAATTTGACAATTCTGATATGGTAAATGAATTTGAAGATGATGCTATTGTTGATGATTCTTTAGCATCTGAAGAAGATTCTGATATTGAAGAAACTGAAGAGGAATCAGGTCAATATATTGGTACTAAATTAATGAATGAATTAGCTACTAAGTTAGGAACAAAAGTAGTTAATAATGCTATTGATTATGAAGGTAAAAAAATAAATTATTATTCTGAAACAGAGGCTTTTCATATTGGAAATAAAAAATTTGATTCTATAGAAGAAGTTTTATCATTTTTAGAATCTGATCCAAATGAGTAATTTATCTATTTTTTAAATAGATAAAAAAAATCCGCCTAGAGCGGATTTTTTTATTTGAATCATATACTTATTTATTTTGTGTAGGATCACCATCTGTTATAACTGGCTCCTCTGCAGGCTCCTCTGCCGGTGGTTCTACTCCTTCACCGCCTTCACCGCTTACCGACCCTTTTGCCTCATCTTTTTTACCAAATTTAAGTTCAAAGAATCTATCCAAATTTAAAAGCCCTAAGAAAACAGCTATAGCTGCATAATCATAATACAAAAATGTGGTAGCATTTTGAGGACTAACAAATCTAATATGTATGTATACTATACAAGCCAGTATAATTAATGATATTAATTTTCTATAGGAGAATCCTAACGGAGAAGCATCTAAACTTGCCCATAACTTCTTTTTTATCATACTTGGTTTTTTTACTTGACTTTGTTTGTTCATAATGAATATGTATTTTATTTATATATTAAAAGGGAAAATGATAAAAATGATATATATAACATGGGAGAAAAACCAAATTTTACATGGTTATATTAAGAGTTTTAAACGAAATACGAAAATCAAAAGATCAACATTTTATATCAGTAAGTAAAGATATATGGAAATATTGGGCATTTCTTATTAGGTTATTTGTGATATTTAATAAGAATTATAAATCAGTAACTATCTATAGAAAAAAGTATAAATTTTTATCAAATATTGTTGTAGTTGGATTAAAAACTTTTGGAAAAAATACTAAAAGGAGGACATCGGGATTCGCTAAAGAGTTTATTCTATCTAATAAAAACGCTAAGTGTATTTATTGTGAGACAAAACTGACAATGGAAAATGCAACAACAGACCATATAATACCAATATCAAAGGGTGGTAGTAACGTACAGGTTAATTTAGTGGTTACCTGCTTTAATTGTAATAATGAAAGAGGGAATATTCCATTTAATGAATATTTGAAGATTAAAAATCCAAATAATTTTAAAAAAATTAGATTTATTTAGTTTGTCTAAATTTGAGAGCTTCTTTTACCCACTTTTGGTTATTTCGTGAAATACAATACGGTTTTAGGGGTCTAAAAGTCTAAAATTGAAAGCTTCTTCTACCAGGCAAGCCATAAATCCTGTCTCCACTTGGCTTTGAGTTTCCAAATATGATCCAAAAAATGACCAAACTTTGTTATAACTTACCTCAACAAATTGGTATTTTTGATACTGGTATATAACTCTCTTATTATCAGCATTTAACCATTGAACATCTCCATTTGATAATTTCTCCATTTTAAGGTCTTTAATTAGGTAAATAAATTTGTTAACTAATTGATTATCAAATATATAATAGTAATTTCGAACTTTAGAATATCTTAATTCAATCGACTCATTTAATTCCATTGCTATAATACAAGATTTAACCATGTCTTCTGATTCACCGTTAATTTTTATACAAAAATGATTATCAGGAAAACTAATAAATTCAA
>JACCDN010253383.1_pt1 | contig 15202 bp, 13 predicted proteins | sample 7441691 | NCBI WGS metagenome assembly JACCDN01 (sample SAMN15323439, study PRJNA562643) | freshwater metagenome | isolation source: river surface water | place: USA:Blue River Watershed | collected 2017-08-16
ATCCCTTGACAGATCCAAAGCAAAAACGTTAGGATACCTTTCTAACTTTGCAGGATTTTTGGGTATGGATCTGTTTAATCGCTTAAAACAGCAGTGTGAACTGGCTATTCAAACAGCCTTTCCAGACCGCTATGCCTCGATGGACCCCTTATGGCTGGAAATTACCCACAGCACTCAGCCAAATTTTGGGCATTATCAGTGCAATAGCCCCATGAAATTGGCCAAGGCCTGGGGACAAAACCCCCGTGCTATCGCCGAACAAATCCTAATAGCCCTCCAGCAACAACCCGACATTGAAAAGCTCTGTGCTCAAATGAGCATTGCGGGCCCTGGCTTTATTAATTTCACGATTCATCCCGATTGTCTAAGCCAACAAATCGCCGCACAATTAAAGGACCCTCGCCTAGGACTCATGCCTCTACAGAAAACATATAAAATTGTTATCGATTTTTCTTCTCCGAATATTGCCAAAGATATGCATGTAGGACATTTGCGATCGACCATTATTGGCGATTGCTTAGCCAGAGTCTTACGTTTTATGGGTCATGAGGTCTTGCGCATTAACCATGTGGGGGACTGGGGTACACAGTTTGGCATGTTGATCGCTTATCTTCATGAGGTATCCACAGACTTTACACTTGAAAACTTGGTGACGTGCTATCAAGCAGCCAAGCAACGCTTTGATAACGATCCTGCCTTTAAAAAACAGGCCCAAGAGGCGGTCGTCGCCTTACAAAGCGGTGATCCTGAAAGCAAACAGATCTGGGAACAAATCTGCGCGATTTCACGTCAAGCTTATCAAGCTATTTATGACCGCCTAGATGTACATCTGATTGAAAGAGGCGAATCTTTTTATAATCCGCTATTAGCGCCTTTGATCGCTGAGCTTGCACAAAAGGGACTCTTAGAACATTCCGAAGGTGCAGGCTGTATGAAGCTTGAAGGCTTTAAAAACCGTGAAGGCGAGCCTTTGCCCTTGATCCTGGAAAAATCGGATGGCGGTTATAATTATGCGACCACCGATATGGCCGCCTTGCGCTATCGGGTACAGGTAGACAAGGCCGACTGGCTGATTTATGTGACCGATGCCGGCCAAAGTTTACATTTTCAAATGATTTTTGAAGCGGCTAAAATAGCCGGTTTTTATCATCCAAAACAGGAGCGCCTGGATCATGTACCCTTTGGGCTTGTCTTAAAAACAGATGGTAAAAAATTCCAAACCCGATCGGGGAATAACCAACGACTGATGGATGTTTTAGACAGTGCCGTTGAAAAAGCCAAAGGGAAGATCCTTGAACGCAATCCCACCATAGCGCCCGAAGCCCTAGAAACTGCTGCACAAGTGCTTGGCATTAATGCCATTAAATATGCCGATTTATCGGGTCATCGTCTGAATGATTATGTTTTTAATGAAGATAAAATGTTACAATTTGAGGGCAATACCGCAGCCTTTTTATTGTATGCTTATGTGCGGATCCAAAGCATTCAACGTAAACTGAACAGCGATGTGCAAGCACTGCTAAAAGCTAATGCTGTTCTCCGTTTAGAAGAACCCGCTGAAATAGCCCTAGGCTTATGGGTTTGCCAATTTGGCGAATGCCTGGAGAAAGTCGCACAAGAACTATTGCCTAATCGATTAAGCGATTATCTGTATAAACTTGCGGAAAAATTTCACTTGTTTTTTCATCAATGCCGCGTAGAAGGTACGCCCCAAGAAAGCAGTCGATTATTATTATGTGAGGCCGTCTCACAGGTTCTTGACACGGGCTTACACCTGCTCGGGCTTAAAACCCTCGCGCGCATGTAATAGGCAGGAGAAAAAAATGTCGAAAAAATTATTTTGGTTGTTAACTGCCCCCCTACTCGGTGTGCTTGTGTGTGTGAAGCCGGCTTGGGGTCAGGGCCAAATACTGGACACGTTGAAAGGCACAACAGCCTATGAACAAGGACTCAACTATTATTTAGGTCGTGGTGTACCACAAGATAGTCAACGTGCAGCCGCTTTTTTTGAACACGCGGCAAAAATACAGAATCATCCTGGTGCACAGTTTAACTTGGGCGTGCTCTATGAACACGGCGAAGGTGTGCAAAAAGATCTGAACGCTGCCGTACAATGGTATGAGAAAGCAGCCCAGCAAAACAATGCCAAAGCCCAATACAACTTAGGCTTTTTACTCTTGGAAGGCTTTGGGATCTCTAAGAATCCTGTAACAGCCCTACAATGGTTAGAAAAAGCAGCTCATCAAGGATCAATCCCTGCAGCCTACCAATTAGGCTGTGCTTATCTGGAAGCCAAAGGTGTTCCACACAATCGATCGTTAGGCTTAGAATGGCTAGGCCGTGCTGCCGCACACGACCATAAGGATGCTCAGCAAGTGCTGGCCTTGGCGCAATCGATGGCACCATGAACGATACCCTTTTTATTGACCCTGCAGAGGCCGAACAGTTTAAAAAACTAGCCCCCGATTGGTGGGACCCCAAAGGCCCCTGTGGCCTATTGCATACCTTGAATCCTGTACGTTTACAATTTATTTTGGATCGCCTTTTACCTGAAGAGCGAACCATCCTGGATGTGGGGTGTGGAGGCGGTATCCTATCCCACAGTTTGGCAAATCGCGGGGCTATTGTGACAGGCATTGATGTCGTAGCCGAGCTGTTGACAGTCGCGCGTGCACAGGCCTCGAAAAATAGTACACCTTTAGCCGCACTAAACTATGTGGAAACAACGGTACAAGACTATGCTCAAAGTCACGCAGGTCTATTCGACAGTGTGGTGTGTATGGAATTACTAGAACATGTACCTGATCCTGCATCTCTGCTACAAGGCTGTGCAACTTTATTAAAACCCCATGGAAAACTGTTTATTTCAACCCTGAACCGTCATCCCAAAGCCTATTTGGTTGCCATTCTTGGCGCAGAATATTTACTAAAACGTCTCCCCAAACACACCCATCATTATGAAAAATTTATACGCCCTGCCGAACTACAACGATGGTTAAAGAAAGCTGGTTTTACGCTGCAAGAATTGTGTGGGATCCGCTACAATCCTTTTACCGATAGGGCTAGTCTTTGCAAGGATGTGTCGGTCAATTATCTAGCCTACGCGCAACTGCAAACCCCCACCCTAGCCCTCCCCCTCAAAGCGGGAGAGGGAACGTGAATGTTATAAAAAATAGGCCTCCAGTCAATCACAAAGATTTTGTACTGCAACAAGCTTATCAATACTGCATAGATTATACCCAACAACATAAGGAACATTTTCCGGTAGCCTCCCTGTTACTACCCAAAGCACTACGCCGTTCGATTGCCGTCATTTATACCTTTGCTAGACAAGCAGATGACCTTGCAGATAAGGCTGATTGCAGCCCTATAGAACGCCTCAAACAGCTTGAGACTTATGAAAAAGCAATCCTTCAACGGCCACAAGCCCATCACTATGATTCATCTTTTTACGCAGAAAACGATTCTAAAACAAACTTGGTTTTTATCGCATTACACGATCTCATGCAGCAACATCCTCTTTTAGATCCTTCGCTCTTTTTAGATTTATTAGCTGCTTTTAAACAAGATGGGCTAAAAAATCGTTATCAAAATAAAACAGAGGTTTTGGATTATTGTAAACGTTCTGCCAACCCCGTGGGCCGTTTATTACTGTATTTAACAGGCTACAGCACCGAATCGCAGTTAAAAGCTTCGGATGCACTGTGTACAGCCCTACAATTAATTAATTTTTTAAATGATATTCAAAGTGATTTCGTAGAACGTGAACGATGTTACATGCCACTCGAAGCCTTAGAAGCCCTAGGGCTTTCCGTAGAAACACTGTGTTCAGAAAAACCTTTCAACACGGTACAAGCCTTTCTCCAAGCCCAACTGAATGAAATAGAAAGTTTAGTAACTGAAGGTTCCTCACTCGGTGCACAATGTCCAGGACGCTTCGGTTTTTATAGTGAGATGGTCATCCAAAGTGCCTACCGAATGATTCACAAACTACGCCTTAGAAAAACCATTCATCAGCGCTTGCGCTTTAGCACCATGGATTGGATACTGGTATTTTGGCGCAGCGTTGTTCGACGCTTCAAAGCATGCTAGCATGCTGTCCAGAAAGTTTTTATACATGTTGGCGAGGGACGTCGATTCCAGGGAAGGGAAATCGTCGCATACAGGGATGTATGTTCCCGAGCGACATGCATAAAAACTTATTTTGCAAGGTACTAGGTTCCATTCATGAATAAAGCTGATCACTATTGTGCCGAAAAAGCCACACGCAGTGGCAGCAGTTTTTATTATAGCTTTCTCTTTCTGCCTACTTCACAGCGCAAGGCCATTACGGCACTCTATGCCTTTTGTCGCGTCGTGGATGATTGTGTGGATGACGGACGGGATCTAGCGATTGCTGCCCAAACATTGGCTTGGTGGCAGCAAGAAATCGATCGCGTCTTTGAAGGTAAACCTGAACATCCGATTGGCATGGCTCTCTATGCCGCTCACCAGCGTTTTAATCTGCAAAAACATTTGTTTGAACAAATCTTACAAGGCATGAAGATGGACCTACAGTACCAAGGTTATCAAAGTTTTGAAGATTTAAAACAGTATTGCCATTGTGTCGCCAGTGCTACGGGCCTTCTATCCGCACAGATTTTTGGCTTTCAGGATCCCAAAACCCTTGAATACGCGAAACAGCTGGGCATGGCTTTTCAGCTCGTCAATATTATTCGCGATGTAGGGGAAGATGCTAGACGCGGCCGTATTTACATACCCACCTTAGAACTCGAACAATTTGCTGTCCAAGAAAAGGCTATTCTTAGTGGACACTATTCAGAATCTTTTGAGGCACTGATGCGCTTTCAAGCCGCGCGTGCTAGACAGTATTATGATGAAGCTTTGCAAGCCTTGTCACCGGGCGATCGTTATGCACAGCGCACAGGTCTTATTATGGCGGCCATTTACTTTCGCTTGCTCGACGAAATAGAAAAAAGTCATTTTAAAGTACTGCATCAAAAAATTCATCTCACACCGCTGTGCAAATTATGGACCGCGTGGAAAACAGCCAGACGTATTCCTCGGCATGGTTCATAATGCCTCGCCAAAACCCATTATTGTCGTAGGTGCAGGATGGGCAGGCTTGGCCTGTGCTTTTACTTTGGTACGCCAAGGATTGCCTGTGATGGTCTTGGAGGCTGCGCCCCAAGCAGGAGGCAGAGCCCGTGGCATTACCTGGGGTTCTGATACGGTTGATAATGGACAACACCTATTGGTCGGTGCCTATACCCACATACTGTCCTTACTGAACTGTTTGGGGATCCCTGAAAATCAAGTCTTAGACCGCAAGCCCTTTGAACTTTTAATGATCGATACACAAAAGCCCCATCAACCACTACATATAAAACTCAACCACGCTTCGCCTATAAAGGCATTATTGAGTGTGTTAATGATGCGGGGTCTTGCATGGCAGGACAAGCTACGTTTATTAGTCTTTATCAGAAAGCTGCGCACCCTCAACCCCCTGCAGGTTCGCAATCAAAGCACAAAAGATTTTTTAATCCATTTTAAACAATCCAAACGTCTAATAGAGTGCCTGTGGGAACCTTTGGCGCTCGCGGCGCTGAGCACACCCATCGATCGCAGTGCTGCAGATATTTTTGTCGCTATTTTACAACGAAGCTTCACAGCTGATAAGACCGGGTCGGATTGGCTATTACCGAAGGTTGATTTAAGCGATCTGTTACCGAAGCCCATACTAAACTACTTGGCCCAAACGCAAACACCGGTTTTATATCACCAGCGCGTTCAAAAACTGCTGATTAAAAATAATCATTGTATCGCCCTTCAAACCGCCTCTACGCCCTTTGAGTGCCAAGCGGTTGTGCTTGCAACCCCACCTTCCGTGAGTCTAGCATTACTACAAACCGTTGCTGCACCTTGTCTGGATTCCTTAATCACACGCTTAGCACGTTTCCACTATGAAACGATTTGTACCCTCTATTTGCGCTTTGCTACGCCCATTGCCTTAACCTGTGGCAGTCCTATGGTAGGCCTTATCCACGCCAGTGGTAATTGGATCCTCCACCGTGCATCTTCAGCGCAGCCTGATCTGCTAAGTGTGGTCATTACCAACGCTAAAGCGCTGGCCCTAGACCGCAGAGCATTGCTTGCAACCATTCAAGCCGAGCTCCAAACACTCTTTCCGGGGCTCGGAGAGCCGATTGATCAGCGTATCATTTGTGAAAAACAAGCAGCATTTTCTTGTACACCCAATAGCTATCAATATCGGCCCTTCAATCATACGGTGATTCCTAATCTATATCTTGCAGGCGATTACACCCAAAATGCCGCCCCCGCCACCCTGGAAAGTGCAGTACAAAGTGGCATCCAAGCTGCCGAACTGTTACTATTAAAGCATGAAAAACGGTGCGAAAGTCTATGCCCTCATCTGTCTACTGATACTGTTGCAGTGTAGCTGGGCCTGGGCTTTTGATCGGATTGAAACCAATGTACCCGAACTAGACTATGCCCACACCACGGTCGATCCAGAAACTGAACGTGTGCTAGGACAAGTGATTATGCAGAAGATCTATGGTAGCGATCGCTTTATGCAAGATCAGGTCATACAGGAATACCTTAAAAAATTCTCCCATGAATTGAGTTCGCCCCAGGATCCCCTCGATCAACGCCCTCAATTTTTTGGCTTTGAAAGCGATGAATTAAATGCCTTTGCCTTTTTCGGGGCACACGTCGCTGTACATGGTGGGCTTATTTTATCGGTCGGTAATGAAAGTGAACTGGCAGCGGTTTTAGCCCATGAAACAGCGCATATCAAACAACGACATTTATCCCGAATGTTGCAAAACAATCAAAAAATGATGCCGCTGACGATGGCAGAATTACTAGCCGCCGCGGTGATTGGTAGTACCGTCTCGCCCGATGCAGGGGTTCATTTGGCCACCGCAGCCATTGCGGGACATACCCAACAACTGATTAATTTTACAAGAGAAAATGAACAAGAAGCCGATCGGATCGGGATCCAATTATTAGCCAACGCCCATTACGATCCCCAAGCCATGGCCCACGTCTTTGAACGCATGAAAAATAAAGCTTATTATCAAAAAGCGCCCCCCGAATACTTACTCACCCATCCGCTGTTTGATTCACGCATTGCCGATGCACAAAACCGTGCACACGCTTTCAAAGGCACACCACACAAAGATAGTCTTTTATTTCAGCTGGTCCGTGCACGTTTAGAGGTAGACAAACATGAGAACAGTCATAAAAAAGTGAAAAGGCTACAGGATCGTTTAACAACGGGAACCTACGATTCACTACCCGCGGCACAATATGCCTATGCTTTGGCTTTGATCAATAATCATCAGACCCAAGCCGCATTACCCCTCTTAGAAAGCTCGGCCCAAACCCATCCCGATTCATGGTTATTAAGCCTTAGTCTACTAGAAGCCCAAGCACAGAGCACTCCACTACAAACAATACTCGAACAAAGCACCCGTCTTTTGCAACGCTATCCCAATAATGAAGCGATTCTTTTAAAACATCTAGACTGGTTATTAGCGAATAAGCAGCCCCAAATCGTTATTAAAAAACTTTTCCCTTATCAAAAAGACCCCCGCACCAATCCTGCGATGTACCCATTATTAGCCAGAGCCTATAGCCAGTTATCCCAAAAAACAGAGGTCCATAGAGCCCAAGCTGAATGGCATTTTGGCAGAGGTGAGTTTAAAGAAGCCTTGGCACAATTAGATTTTGCACATGACTACGCAGAGACACACAAACAGACCGATGCTTTAGAAGTGATTGCACAGCGCAAGGAAAGCATGCTGGCCATGATAGAAAACAGGGTAAGGTTTAATTATTCCTCTTCTGCAAGCTCCATGAGCCCTTCTAAGGGTGTATCAATATCCAGCATGTGCACTGCAGCTTGTTGTTGTTTTAAATCGATACTACTGCCCGTGGGTCCGAATAATAGATTGAAGAAAGGGATCCCAACCAGAATAAAACCCAGAAGCAGGTAAACGAGTGGTTTATCGAAGGGTACATATTTGGGATTATAGCGATGTGCATTCCATAAACCCAGGGCCATGACCCACAAGACAATGCCAATCACGATACTTGCAGCATGCAAGGCATGGGTCACAATATCGACTCCATTAATCAGTGTATATGCAACATTTTCAATGGATGTCATAACCCGCTCCAGTATCCATGGGCCTTAGGATACCAGATCAATTACTTAGAAACCAAGATCCTTCTGCGAACTTCGTGTAAAATCTGCGGATGTTCCCTACAAATATTATCTTCCTTCATCTTGCGTAAAAAGCTCCAATCAATATGCACAGCACGTACAAAGTAATCCACCGATTCTTTTTCTGAACCAAATAATTGGTACCAACCATGTAAATAAGAAGGATAGCCCCAACTGGGATCGGCCTTTTCAGCAATGCTGATCATGCGTAGTGCAGCCCCTACTTCGCCTCTTTCAAACAACCATAGTGAATAACCTACAAAAACGTAAGCCACATCGTAACCGACCAACGGTTGGGGCCCATAACTGCCTAATCGTATAAGATTATCCTCTAAATCGATATCGGTGGCCCAGCTATGATGCTGGCGTGCTTGCACAAAAGCGACGGCTGCCCGCATGCAGTACCACCATTGTTGAGGGTTCGATCGACAAGATTTTGAGAGCAAACAGCCTATGAGTAAGCGATATAATGGGGCATAATTTCGGGTTTTTCTAAAAGAGACCATGGCATAGCACACCAGAAAAAAAGATCGACGCAATAACACCCTTATCAAAGGCGTATTGATAAATACTGTTAAAAAATCTAAAACAGCCAAAGCCCCTGCGGGTAATTTCACATTTTCCGGTGTCTGACGGATTAAATCTTTATAATATTTTGCAAGTGCTTCTTCTTTCATAGCCAATACTATCGGCCTGAAGCACACAAAACATGAATGGGGTTGGACTTAGATTTTATTTTCTAGGCAGTGATTCAACTTGGTAATAATGGATACTAGGAATAACCGTGTATAGGCCAGCAATAACTGCTGTTTTTGCGTCATCCTGAGAGTCGTGAGGATATCCAATAAGTTTTTCTGAATGCGTACCAGGTCGTCGATTCTAAGGATGGCCAATCAATGAATACAGAGATGGTTATCCCCGCTATTGGACGAGATACTAAGCGTCGAGTGCAGGCATAGTCTGTAATAGCACTTCTTTTAAGGGAAATAGGCAGCTAAATTGACTACCCGTCTTTCCATCGCTCTGTACATGCAGTGTTCCTTCTAAATCTTCTGCAAAGGTTTTGGCAATGAAAAGCCCCAGGCCTGAACCCTTATAAAGCCCCTGATAGGAAGGTGACACACGGTTAAACCTTGTAAATAAATCTAACTGCCTATCCTGAGGAATACCAGGCCCTGTATCTTCTATTTCAAGACGCACCACGATATCACGATCCGTTCTTTCACTTAAACAGACGCGTACATCCACAGAACCCTCTTCAGTAAATTTCAAAGCATTCGATAATAATTCTAAAACAATACGGTAAATACGAATCGGATCGCCCATCAAGCAGATTGGAATCGTGGGATCGAAGTCCAATACCAAATTCAACCCTTTTTCAAGGGCTTTGGCTTGATGAAGCTTTATAACTCGCGCTACGGTCTCATAAAGATTAAATCGTTGAATAGAAATGGGAATATTACCAGAACTGCTATTCACAGATTCTAAAACATTATTAAGAAATTCCATGAGTTCTTGACTACTCGCAATGAGCCATTTTGTATATTCTTGCGCCTTGTCTTTGTCGCTTGCTGTATTGAGAAGCTCCGCAATACCCACGATGCCACTTAAAGGCGTGCGAATATCATGGCGCATTTCTTCCAAAAACCGTGTTTTGGCATTGTTAGCAACCTCTGCTTGTTCCTTGGCATTTCTAAGCATATTCTCTATTTCTTTTCTTTCGGTTATATCAAACGATATGCCAATAACACCTAAAATATCACCGCTTTTATTTTTAAGAGGCGTTTTCGAACTTAGCATTACCGCTTTTTTACCATTGACAATCGCTTCCTCTTCAACGGTTTCGGACAGCCCACTCTTTATAATTCGAAGATCATTTTCCCAGAAATTGTTAGCCAATATTGCATCAGAAGTGAGCTCAAAATCGGTTTTACCTACGACCTCATATCCATATTTCATACCTAAACTTAGCGCTTGACGATCATTACAACCCATATAAATACCTTGCTTGTTTTTCCAATAAACATGGCCTGGCATCTTTGAGAGAATATATTCCAGTGGCAGATCGATCGCTTCTAGTTTTCTTCTCAATTGGTCTTCTTCTTCTTTACGTGCAGTGATGTCTTCTGATACGCCAATCAGACCAATCACTTTTCCATTTTTATCTAATAGTGGTTTCTTATGCGATAAAACAGAGCCTTTAGTGCCATCTTTCCAGATGATAGGTTCTTCCAATATTTGAGCAACACCACTATTCATGATTGCTAAATTGTTTTTATCGCAAATGTCTGCCATGGAAGGGTCTTGTAATTCTCTGTTCGTTTTTCCAACAATGTCTTTTCTAGACACTAATCCAAAGGATTCTGCCTGGAGATCATTGCAACCTTGATAAACATTGTTGCAATCTAACCAATAGGCATGGCCAGGCAATTGACAAATCAACGCTTCAAAAGTGATAAATTCATCGTCTTTCATAGGGAAAATGCTCTCGTTGTTGCCTTAAGCCAAACTCATTGGCTCAGAATGAAATTTTAAGCCTTCATTATTTGAAAATTTTTTATATTTTCTAAAATGTAGTGAGACCGATTTCAAATAATCCGGGAAATTGGGTTTAATAATTTTTTCATACGTCGCCATCATTGCCTTGTTTCTTCCGGTAGGATAAACCTCGAAATCATATAAGGCTTGCGCCCAAAGACACATCACGCTACATTCTTCTTTCAGATAAAGTAAGCACGATTGGTAAGCATACTCATCATCAAATTTTTCAATCTTCGCAGCGTCACCTTCAATATTTTTTTTGAAACGGTTCAAAAATTCTTCGATGGTATCTTCGAATGCCGCTCTATAGCATTCGTCTGATTGATACAACGCTTCAACAATCTTATTCTGTGCTAGATAATCAGGGTGATTTGCCCAATCATCCCACCGAATAATATTGTGAGGAATAGTCGTTAAATCGATCATGTGCTTGTTTCTTTGCAGCCATAAATCACCCTCTCTTATTGCTTGATTGTACAGCGCTTCATCAGAAAGGTCGCTTAAAATCCTCATGTTATATCGTTGAATACTATCATCTAATAAAATGGTAAAGGATCTAAACGATGTGTTAATAAGCTTTAGCGTGCCTAAAAACTTGCTTCCTTCACACACTTTTAAACCCAAACCAACACTGACTGGCATAATACAATGAGAACTGTAAAAGCGTTTTCTTTCCTCTATAGAACACCCGGTAAACGATGCTCTTACGGGGCAATTTTCAAAAGAAAAAAATGAAGCATCATTATGCTGACCGCTTATAAGCGGATTATTTTTAACATTAAGAGAACTATTACACATAAGATTAAAGGCTTATTTTCTCAGCATTCCTATAAAAAAACAGTTGGAGAGTCACTGCACCACACGTTAAAAAGCTTAGTAAAAAACCGGACATTAATAAATAATCTTTCGCAAAGTATCCATGCCACAGGGTAAAAAATTGCATGACATTAAACCCAAAAAACGTAATCATAGAACTTCCCTGCGCGTTTTTGGTTTTAAAAAGCGTTATTGCCTGTGGAATAAAGAGGACCGCATTTAAAAAAAGACCTAAACTAAAAACAAGATCTACAAAACCCTTTAACGAGATCTCGAACATGTCTATCATCACTCCTCTTTTTATCTCTTTTCTCTTTATTTTTATTCTGAGATACACCAAGAATCCTTATCGATTACAAGCGCCTATGCTAAAGCCTAGTCCGTATGCTATGCAACTCATAGCTCAATTCTATAGGTTATCAGGATTCTTTGTTATTCAAATATCACATTTTTTACGGCAATATAGCTTCTTGCAAAGGAAATAGACAGGTAAATTGACTACCTGTCTTCCCATCGCTCTGTACATGCAGTGATCCGCCCAAATCTTCTGCAAAGGTTTTGGCAATGGAAAGCCCTAGACCTGAACCCTTATAAAGCCCCTGATAGGAAGGTGACACACGGTTAAACCTTGTAAATAAATCTAACTGCCTATCCTTTGGAATACCAGGCCCTGTATCTTGTATTTCAAGCTGAACAACCATATCACGATCGGTTCTTTCACTTAAGCGGATACGCACATCCACAGAACCTTCTTCCGTAAATTTCAGAGCATTGGATAATAATTCCAAAACTATTCTATAGATACGCACAGGATCACCCATCAAACTCAGGGGAATATTTTTTTCGAAAGAAAAATGTAGGGCCAATCCTTTTTCAAAAGCTTTGGCTTGATGAAGTTTTACAACCCTTTCTATGGTTTCATAAAGATTAAACCGTTGAATGGAAATGGGAATATTGCCCGAACTGCTATTCACCGATTCTAAAACATTATTAAGAAATGCCATCAGTTCTTGACTACTCGCAATCAACCATTTTGTATATTCTTGTACCTTGTCTTGATTTTTTTCTGTATTTAAAAGCTCTGCAATGCCCACGATACCACTTAAGGGTGTTCGCATATCATGGCGCATCTCTTCCAAAAACCGTGTTTTGGCATTATTTGCTTCTTCTGCCTGTTGTTTAGCCTCTCGTAAAGCTTGCTCCATTTTTTTGCGTTCAGTAATATCGCTATAGACCCCCAAAACACCAATGATTTTTTTCTTATCACTAGCCAACATTGGCACTTTACTCACCAACATGGTCTTTGTACCACCACCAGCTTGGCGTTGTTCTTCCTCATAATCTAATTTTGAACTAGATAAATTCATGATGCATTGATCATCTTCCAAATACTGATCGGCATTTTCACACCAAGGCATTTCATGATCTGTTTTACCAATCACATCATCAGGCGATTGAAAACCCGCTGATTTTGCAAACACTGTATTACAGCCTAAAAAAACACCTTCGGTATTTTTCCAAAAAATAAAATGTGGTAAATTATTGATAATATTGTCGGTGTAAACCTTGGTCATTTCATCATCTAAAGACAAAAGCCTTCTTAAGTAAGTGCGTAAAAATTTCATCTTAGGGGGGAAACACTACGAAGCTGATGACAATCTGTCGCTAAACCGCGCAGCTCGGGCGATGACTGTGATTTTCTAAAAGTTGCTCTTTTTGGGGAATATAGAGAATGCAGCATCACTGGCTGCGCACCAGCAAATGGCACAGCCGGCGCTGTGACAGCATCGAGTTTTTCTTCTATTTCCCTGTTGCGTTTTATAATGTCCAACAACGCATTACTAAAGCGATTTATATTTATCTTAGAATCAAAATCCTTTAATTCCCTATTACAGGCTTGTTTGCGTTTTATAGCGCCCAACAACTCATTACTAAAGTGTTTTCTATTCGTATTAGAAGCAACATCTACGCGTCGTTTATGAGCGTGTTGCTGTAGATACTTTACAAAAAAATGCGTCATAGTACGAGATCCTTCCTTCGGAAAATGATTCTCAACATTTTGATGTGCAATCAAACGAATATTCGCCAGAGCCTTCTCATGACGTTTCACTAACAATGCAACAGAACGCGCATTTTCCAGACATAGCAAAAGCTTCATACTGGCATTGCTAATCCACCCAAACTGTTGTTCTGAAATACCACTTTCACGTCGTTGATGAGAAGCACTACTTGAAGAAAAAATATCCACCACCCCATCATTTTTCACAATACCAAAACTAGCACCCAGACATTGCGCAGCTTCCATACCCTTGATGTAATCGTGACCAACATTCTGTAGTATTTGGTTAGCTAATAATTCTATTTCTTCAGCCGTACCACCTTGATACAGAAGACGCCGAGAACGTTCGGAGATTATTACATTCGTCGTTTTGTCTATATTCGTTACAGGTTCAAATGTAATAAATCCCCTACTATAACCCTCTGGACTAGGACCCAGGTTGGTAAAGGAAGCATGCGCGCCAAAACCAAAAAACATTGAATGTGCTTGCGCTAAAGATTCGGGCAATCTTACTTCGATCATACCCTTAGTACGCATGGTTCTTTCTGATTTCATAGGAAAGCCTGAAGCTTGATTGAGGGCTTCAATATTTTCCCACGTTGCATTAATCACGAAATCTGTTTCTATGATTCTAAGCGTTTCTGGCTTTTGGGGCTCTTGTATCATCAATGTAAATCCATCGTGATCATCCGCCTGTTGAATTTTTAACACTTCCTCATTCGTGAATACCTGAATATTAGGATGGGCTTTCAGTTGTTCAATAAGAAAGCTGCTAAAACGAGGAAAATCCAATGAACATTCTGCTGTTTCAAAACCGATTGCCACCTTATCCATATCAACTTGGTCTTGATATTCAGAAGGGTCCAATACACGAATAAATTGCTCAGGAGGACCAAATACCTCATTCCCAGGGTCCAGGGCTACCAATTCAGCGTATTGACCTTGCAATTTTTCGTAAAAAGCTCTCACTACCTCAGGATCAAAAAGAGAATCCTTTGTAATAAAATACCAGCCATTCCGTAAATGGGTGGCTTCTGTTAAACGATCGCTAATCTTAAAACCTGGATAATGTCTTACAAATCCTATGGTTGCGCTTAAACATCGAAAAGCCGTTATTTCATCAAAATAATGCAATCCTAAACCCAGCCTACAAGGCGTAGCGCGACTGGCTCCTTCAAGCAGCCCGGGGCGATAATCTCGAATACGGATATCATTACCTTGCGCTGCTAATTCTAGCCCAGCCACACAGCCAGCCACACCGCCTCCAATAATATCAATTTTCATTTCATGTCCCTCCCGTACTTAAATAAGCGTTGTCATCTACAGTCAGAAGAAGTCGATTGTACGACCTGGCCGTTATACTGTACCAAAAAAATAGGTGCGTATCAACTAAAACGTATGCAATTCAGCGATTCCCGCCCGCCTCCAATTTATAAGCTAACTTATGCCTGTACAGCCTAAGTTTTCATCATTCCTGTTGTTTTAACCTCAAAATACCTTTTTTATGCCGAGTACAATCACCACTATTTCAG